>Ga0307954_1000781_pt1 | contig 16224 bp, 11 predicted proteins | sample OrgLakmetagen437_FD_201822 | JGI IMG/M metagenome (GOLD analysis project Ga0307954, IMG submission 201822) | Saline water microbial communities from Organic Lake, Antarctica - #437 | ecosystem: Environmental > Aquatic > Non-marine Saline and Alkaline > Saline | place: Antarctica: Organic Lake... | reverse complement strand
GCAAGAGCTGTGTTAACTCCAGAAGATAAACTCACATTTTTAAATAAACCCAGTTCGTATTTAAATCCGGGATTAATAATATTTAGAGTGAGTTGATGCCGTTCTAGGTTAGGTGTATTATCTGTACTTTCTATAAATTGTTGTGCACTTGTTTCTATACTTAAAAGCAATACTACTCCTAAAAAAAGGTGTGATTTTTTATACATAATTCTTTCAGCGTATTTTACAGACCAAATTAGTTATAAAATGTGAAATTCCTCTTTTATTTTTGAAAAAGGAAAAAGGCTAATTTACCGTTCATTTATAGATGAATATTGTGTGGGTAATCTAAGTCGAAATCCTTTAACTCGTTTCAACTATTGTTTTTTTACAAAGTTTTCAGGGTTAATATGCTATCGATATAATTTAAAACTAATTTTCAATAAAAACTCTAGTGTAAATCAAACAAGCTGCCAAAAAAAATCAATTGATTTCATAAAATAGAATTGAATCTTCTTCTCCTCTCAGCATCAGTTGTATTTTACTTCCATCTGTACTAAAATATTCTACAGCAGAATTAGCATACACAGGAAAGCCTTTCAGCAAATTCCCAAACTCATCAAATACATATAATTTCTTTTCTTGTTGATCGGTAACACTTACCCAAGTTTTGTCTTGAATTTGCAGAATTTGCGGTGCAGTATACAAGCCATAATCCAGCTCAATTTCAACTTCATTAATTTGAAGAATATTTTCAGAAAGCGTAACCAATAATCGCTCATTTGCTACAATAGAATGCGTAGGCAAGAATTCTTTTTTGGTGATTTCTACCTTTCCTTCTTCAGAAATTTGAACTAAATCTCCATCTGCTGTTGTTGATGTAAATTTACCATCATAAACAAACCAAGGCTTTCCAGAAAATTGAACATCTGTTTTATACTCTACTCGAACATCTCCTCTACGGTCTAAAATATAAAGTTTACCAGAAGCCTCTTGTACTAAAATATAATCTTTAGTTCCAATTCTAAAATGCTTAGGTGGACTGCTAATAGCTGTATTTTGTGTAGTAAAATCAAAGCCTTTTACTTCGCTACCTCCTTTATCGTAAGCTTTTAGCGTCGTGCTTTGGCAAATCATAAACCGATATTGCCCGTTATTATCGTAATCGAAAATTTGTAGTGGTTGCGTAATTTCTTCTAGAAATGAAATGGGAAATGGGTCTACTTCATCTCCATTTTTATCAACTACAAACACCTTATTTTGGGTAGCAAAAGCCAATTGAAGTCGTGTATTCCTATAGATATCAAATTCAACTGCTTGTCCTAAAATAAGATCGCCTAAGGCTATATTCCAAATGGGTTTTCCGTCTGCATCCAAAAGCTGTGCATTCAAGCTTTGATCTTGAAAAAACACATCTCGTTGCTTTGTTCGCCAATTGGTAAAAAGCTGTGGTTTAGTAAGACTCTGCTCAGTTAACTTAAAACGACTTTTTTGCTTTACAGCCGTTGTTTTAGTTTCTGTATTTACTTCCTGAAATACTCCATTGAAGTAGGTATATTCCTCATCTACATTAATCTGAAGTCCTATGCCTTTATACGTTTCAAAAGAAAGCACTTCAAAATTTGCTGCAAAATCAGATGTACTTTGGGCTTGCATGTACTCTGCCCAATTTTCTGAAATGGCATAAAACAAGGCAGTAGATTTGCTGCTCAATTTTTCTATTTGTGTTTGGTAACTAGGCTGCCCCTGTAGGTTTAATCTATTTACATGATTGATAATTACATTCTCTAAAGCTTCAATGTTAGCAGAAAAAACAAAGAAATCTTCAATTTGTGTTACATATTTGGCTTGCTTTAACGCAATTAGCGGTGCATAAATTTTCAATAATTCTGTTTCCTTTAGTTGAAATACTTCAAAGTCTCTAAAGTTCTTTTCTAATTGCATCCAGGGGCTTAATTCAACAAAAGTTGCAGCGGCTTCATTGCTTCGTAATACTACTAAATCATGTTCAGGAAAGTGAATCTTACTTACCTCATCTACTCCTTCAAATAAATTTTGAAAAGCGGTTTTACTAGCTAGACCATAGGCTTTTCGCTGAACTAAATACGCTTCAAAATCAGTGATGGAATAACTTTCAAAACCAATGGCATTCAAGGGCACTAATTTGGAAATGTCATGCTGTATCCGATCTTGATTTTTAAGTAAGCTTAATTTTCTTTTCTCCAATTCTTCTCCAATTCCAACTCCACTTAATTGTAGTTTGCCTTCTTCTATTTTCAAGTCTAAAGCGACCCAATCAGTAAGGTTAGCAAAAAGGCTGTAGGTGTCGGCATCGAAAGCTTTGTTGTATATTTTTTTGAATTCATTCAAATCAATAAACAAGTTGGGGTTGGTTTGATTAACTGTTTTTAAAACCTTAGCAAAAGTTTCATCAACTAGAATATCGTTTGCAATATCTCTTATTTTGTTTTCAATGATTAATTTTGAATCACTGATAATAATTGCATCCCCAAACCAAACTGCATAAATATATTGCTCTTTCCAGGTAAATTCATTGATTTCTTTATCTTCATACATAAAGGTTTTCCTGTTGGAAACTTCATTTTGAAGCAAGTTAAAATCCAAATCTGTAGACGTAGTAATAAAGGTAGTTGCAATGTCCTTTTTGCCAACGGTAGAAAAACAAAAAACAGCATTTGCCGAAGTTTCAAACTGACTAAAAAATGCAATGTTTTCTTTGATTTGCTTTATAAAAGGCAAATTTTCATGTTTTTTTATAAACGAATTTTCAGACAAAAGAGCAGAAGTCTGCGCTATATCTTCACTTTGAAAAATAAGAATAGAAGAAGACGGCACCAAATCGATTGGTCTCCAACCTGTTTCTTGCTTAGAAGTAGAACAAGAGCATATTAGAATGGCAAGAAAGAGACTGATTGCAAACTTCATAGCACAAATATATTAATTTGCAAAACAACAGAATTTTTTTAGAATGTAATGAAGAATTAGCGGCTTAAAATTAAAATTTAGAAATAAGGCTTTAATCTTCAATTGAATTGTCAGAGGATTATTAATCTGTATGCAATCCCGCAAAAGGGATGGCAGTGGTTAGCCTGGAGCTGCAAAAGCCATATATACCAATTCACTACTTGCCTTTGCAGAGCGACTTTAGAAGCTCCTGCAAAGGGGTAGTAGTTGGCTTTGGCAGTGAAGCCTATAAACGAACAGCCCGACCTGTTGCTACTCAACAGGATTTGCCATAAAAGAGATGGAAACTCGCTCAAAATTTAGTATTTTCGCAAGAATAATTTGAATTAATTAAAAAAACACAAATTTTCATGAGTGATATAGCTAAAAAATTCGGAATTGATAAAGCTTTAGCAGATTTAGGAGTTTCAGAAATGAATGCTGGTTCTTCTACGGGAACTGCTTTTTTTGCCAATGGTGAAGAAATAAAATCGTACTCGCCAGTAGATGGCGCATATATAGGTAGCGTAAAAGCGACCACCAAAGAAGATTATGAAAAAGTAGCAGCTACTGCTTTTGAAGGCTTTAAAGAATGGAGAAAATTACCAGCTCCACAACGAGGAGAAGTGGTTCGCCAATTTAATGATGAATTAAGAAGATTAAAAGAGCCATTGGGTAAACTAGTTTCTTACGAAATGGGAAAATCCTACCAAGAAGGTTTGGGTGAAGTACAAGAAATGATAGACATCTGCGATTTTGCAGTAGGTTTATCGCGCCAATTGCACGGCTTAACCATGCACTCTGAACGTCCAGGACACAGAATGTACGAGCAATACCATCCTCTAGGAGTGGTAGGTGTAATTTCGGCTTTTAACTTCCCCGTTGCGGTTTGGTCATGGAATACAGCACTTGCTTGGGTTTGTGGCGATGCTTGTATTTGGAAAGGCTCTGAAAAAACACCGCTAACTTCTGTAGCTTGTCAAAAAATAGCAGCTCGAGTTTTTGAAAAAAACGGAGTGCCAGCCGGAATTTCATCGCTGGTGACTGGTGATCATAAAGTAGGTGAATACATGACCAACGATGAGCGTTTGCCACTAATTTCAGCAACAGGCTCAACCCGAATGGGAAAAATAGTAGCTCAATCTGTAGCAAAACGTTTAGGAAAAACCTTACTGGAATTAGGTGGAAATAACGCCATTATTGTAACTCCAGATGCAGATATCAAAAATACTGTAATTGGAGCGGTATTTGGCGCAGTAGGTACGTGTGGCCAACGTTGTACTTCTACCCGAAGATTGATTGTACATGAGGATGTATATGATAAAGTAAAAACGGCTGTTGTAGAAGCTTATAAGCAAATTAAAATAGGAAATCCGCTGGATGAAAACAATCATGTTGGGCCTTTAATTGATAAAGATGCTGTTCAAAATTACCTTGCAGCACTTAAAAAAGTAAAAGAAGAGGGCGGTACCATTTTAGTTGATGGTGGAGTGCTTGAAGGTGAAGGTTACGAAAGCGGTTGCTATGTAAAACCTGCCATTGCAGAAGCTAAAAATCATTTTGAAATAGTACAACACGAAACCTTTGCACCTGTTCTATATATTATGAAATACAGTGGAAGCGTTGAAAATGCATTGGATTTACAAAATGGAGTACGTCAAGGACTTTCTTCAGCAATTATGACCAACAACCTAAGAGAAGCCGAATACTTTTTATCTGTAGAAGGTTCAGATTGTGGAATTGCTAACGTAAATATAGGTACTTCTGGAGCAGAAATTGGAGGAGCTTTTGGTGGCGAAAAAGACACTGGAGGCGGCAGAGAGTCTGGTTCTGATGCTTGGAAAATTTACATGCGTAGACAAACCAACACCATAAATTACACCACAGAATTGCCATTAGCTCAAGGAATAAAATTCGACTTGTAAAAACATAAATTAAAGGAGGTTTCTAAATTGAAGCCTCCTTATAATCAATAGTTTACTAAATTTTAAGAAATATATTTATTATGCGCGCTCAGTAAATGTTGGTCAAGATTTTTGAATAAGTAATAAAAACAACTTACTTTGCATGATATTTAGCTTTTAATTGAGGACGGTAGGTCTTGAATTGCAAATACAATTATATGGGTAAAACAAACGCAGCTATTACCGCTGTTGGCGCTTATGTTCCAGAAGATATTTTGACAAACAAGATGTTAGAAGACATGGTAGAAACCAATGACGAATGGATTATTTCTCGTACTGGAATAAAAGAACGCCGAATTTTAAAAGATCCTACTAAAGGAACTTCTTATTTGGGAATTCAGGCTTGTCATAATTTGATTCAAAAATCAGGGGTAAATCCTTTAGAAATTGATTTGCTTATTTTTGCGACGGCTACTCCAGATTTACCAGTAGCTTCTACAGCTGCTTACACCGCTACAGAAATTGGCGCAAGCAATGCTTTTTCTTATGATTTACAAGCAGCATGTTCTAGTTTTTTATACGGTATGTCTACAGCAGCAGCATATATTGAATCTGGTAAGTATAAAAAAATAATCGTTGTTGGGGCAGATAAAATGTCTTCCATTATAGATTATACAGATCGAGCAACTTGTATTATTTTTGGAGATGGCGCTGGGGCTGTTCTTTTTGAACCCAATACAGAAGGGCTTGGTTTACAAGACGAAATATTAAGAACAGACGGAATTGGAAGAGCTTTTTTGAAAATTGATGCGGGTGGATCTTTATTACCTGCTTCTGAAGAGACGGTGAAAAACAATCAACATTACGTCTACCAAGATGGAAAAACAGTATTTAAATTTGCAGTTTCCAACATGGCAGATGTAAGTGAACAAATTATGCGAAAAAATAATTTAGTAGGAGATGATGTTAACTGGCTGATTCCTCATCAAGCTAATAAACGCATTGTGGATGCTACAGCCAAGCGAATGAATTTAGATTCCAAAAAAGTACTTATGAATATAGAGCGTTACGGAAATACCACTTCTGCAACGCTTCCTTTATTATTAAGTGATTTTGAACAACAACTAAAAAAAGGAGATAATATAATTTTTGCCGCATTTGGTGGTGGATTCACTTGGGGATCTATCTACTTAAAATGGGCGTACGATACAAAACATAACTAAACATTGAAACTATGGATTTAAAAGAAATACAGAACCTGATTAAATTTGTAGCTAAGTCTGGCACGAGTGAAGTTCGTTTAGAAATGGAGGATATAAAAATCACCATAAAAAACGATAAAGAAAGCAAAGGAGAAGGACAAACGGTAATACACCAAATGCCTATGCAACAACCACAGATGCAGATGCCACAGCAACAACAAATGCCAATGCAGCAACAACCTGCACCGCAGCAATCAGCAGCCGAAGAAAAAGAAGCTGAAGATGACAAATACATTACGATTAAGTCTCCAATTATTGGAACTTTTTACCGTAAGCCATCTCCAGACAAATCCGTTTATGTTGAAGTAGGTTCAACTATAAGCGAAGGAGATGTGCTTTGTACAATTGAAGCCATGAAGCTTTTCAACGAAATTGAAAGTGAAGTTTCTGGTAAAGTTGTCAAGGTATTGGTAGACGATTCTACTCCAGTAGAATTTGATCAACCTTTGTTTTTAGTAGACCCATCTTAATGAGATTGCCAAAAGGCACTCTTTAACTTTAAAATAGCATTATGTTTAAGAAAATTCTCATTGCTAATCGGGGAGAAATAGCCCTTAGAATAATTCGAACTTGCAAAGAAATGGGCATAAAAACCGTAGCCGTATATTCTACAGCAGATAAAGAAAGTTTACACGTTCGATTTGCTGATGAAGCGGTTTGTATTGGTCCAGCTCCAAGTAGTGAATCCTATTTAAAAATTCCTCACATCATTGCAGCTGCAGAAATCACCAATGCTGATGCCATACACCCTGGATATGGATTTTTATCTGAAAATGCAAACTTCTCCAAAATTTGTATGGAGCATGACATCAAATTTATTGGAGCTTCTCATGAAATGATAAACAAAATGGGGGACAAAGCAACTGCCAAAGCAACAATGAAAGCAGCAGGAGTTCCTTGTGTTCCAGGTTCTGAAGGGGTAATAAAAGATTTTCAAGACTGCGTAAAAACAGCTAAAAAAGTAGGTTATCCAGTCATGTTAAAAGCTACTGCAGGTGGTGGTGGTAAAGGAATGCGTGCCGTTTGGAGCGAAGATAAGCTAGAAGCAGCATGGGAATCTGCAAGACAAGAAGCGAAAGCTGGTTTTGGAAACGATACCATGTACATGGAAAAACTTATTGAAGAACCAAGGCATATTGAAATTCAAATTGTAGGAGACCAAACCGGTAAAGCTTGTCATTTATCTGAAAGAGACTGTTCTATTCAGCGTAGACACCAAAAACTTACCGAAGAAACCCCCTCCCCTTTTATGACGGATGAACTGCGTGAAAAAATGGGAAATGCTGCTGTAAAAGCTGCAGAATATATTAAATATGAAGGTGCTGGGACAGTTGAATTTTTAGTTGATAAACATCGGAATTTCTATTTCATGGAAATGAATACACGTATTCAGGTAGAGCATCCCATTACAGAAATGGTAGTAGACCATGATTTAATTAGAGAGCAAATTCTAGTTGCATCTGGAGTTCCTATCTCAGGGAGAAATTATTATCCTAAATTACATAGTATTGAGTGTAGGATAAATGCAGAAGATCCTTACAATAACTTTAGACCATCACCAGGAAAAATAGTAAACTTACATACACCTGGTGGTCATGGAGTAAGATTAGATACACACGTTTACAGTGGTTATGTCATCCCACCTAACTACGATTCTATGGTAGCAAAATTGATTACTACTGCTCAAACTAGAACAGAAGCAATTAATAAAATGAAAAGAGCTTTAGATGAATTTGTTGTAGAAGGTGTGAAGACAACAATTCCTTTCCACAGACAATTGATGGATCATCCAGATTATTTAGCTGGTAATTATACCACCAAATTTATGGAAGATTTTGTGCTTCAACCTGAACAAGAAGAGGAAGAGTAAAACTATTTTAAGAAAATACGATACTAAAAAAGCCAGATGATTTCATCTGGCTTTTTTAGTTAGGGTCTGCTTAAAAAGTCAGAAATGAATTAAATGTAAATCATGGTTATAAAATAGATTAAATAAAGTGGATTAGTTTAAAATTGTTTTTTTGACCCCCAGCTGGGGTCGTACCTCTTGTGGGATTAATTTTCTATACCTATTTAATCCCTCTGGGATTATGGCTCTAAAATTAAATCTAGAATTAAAAAGCATCAACTAAATTTGAGTGCAAGACTTTCAAAGCATTTTGTTTCAAAAGCCTGTACTTATTGAACGAAAATCTGAGCTTAGTTCTAGTAAATAATGACTTTATTGTTTCTCAGCAGACCCTAGTTATCGATAATACCAATTTGGATATCAAAAGTCGCTAATAAAACAAAATGAATGCCTTTTATAGCAACTTTTAATATTTAAATTGGCATAAGATAATTATCCTTGGTTGTTTTTAGCTTCAATGCTTAAAGTAGCATGAGGAACTAACTTTAAACGCTCTTTATTGATTAGTCTCTTAGTCACACGGCAAATTCCGAAGGTTTTATTTTCTATGCGGATTAACGCATTTTTTAAGTCCCTAATAAATTTACCTTGACGTATTGCCAAAGCAGAATTTGCCTCTTTACTTAAGGTATTGCTACCATCATCAAAAGACTTAAATGTTGGCGCCGTGTCTTCTGTGTCATTTGCACTTCCATTTTTAAATGCCTCTTGATACAGCTTCAATTGCTTCTCTGCATTTACGATTTTACCTTCAATAAGTGACTTGAATTCTGCTAAATCAGCGTCGCTATATCGTTCTTTAATTGTTGTTTCCATAATGTTGTTTTTATTTTTTTTCCATTTGTAGAACTGTACTCATATCATCAAATTCAATTACCGTTCCATTTTTTAAATTATTGCTAAATATAAGGCTTGCTGTTAAAGTTTCTTCCATAATGTAGTTTAAATTATCTTCAACTGCTGCTTTTAACTTATCGTTTTCTTTTAATGTAATCTTAACCTGATCCGTTACTTCGAATCCACTATCTTTTCTGATGTTTTGTATGCGGTTAACCAACTCTCTAGCAATTCCTTCATGAACTAAGGTTTCATTTAAAGTAACATCTAGGGCAACGGTAATTCCACCTGATGAAGCAACTAACCAACCTTCAATATCTTCAGAAGTTATTTCAACTTCAGCTAAGCTAATTTCAGTTGATTCCCCATTTATTTCAAGATTAATCTTTCCTTTTTGCTCGATTTCCTTGATGTTTTCTGGAGTTAATTTTTGAATTGCTTGCACTGCAAACTTCATTTCTTTTCCAAATCTTGGACCTAAGACTTTAAAGTTAGGCTTGATGCTTTTTACCAAAATTCCAGAAGTATCGTCTAAAAATTCAATTTCTTTTACGTTTACTTCAGCTTTAATTAAATCTGCTACTGCAGCTATTTCCTCTCGTGTTTGTTCGTCTAAAACAGGTATCATAATCCGTTGTAGTGGCTGACGCACTTTTATCATTTCTTTTTTACGCAAGGATAAAACCAAAGAAGATATTTGTTGTGCTTTTTGCATTTTAGCTTCCAAGCTTTTGTTTACCAAAGTAGTATCTGCTACTGGGAAATTTGCTAAATGAACACTCTCTTTTGCTTCTACAGCTGTGTTTTCACAAAGGTCTTTATACAATTGATCTGCAAAAAATGGAGCTACGGGTGCTACTAATTCTGCAACTGTTTTTAAACAGGTAAACAAGGTTTGGTATGCTGAAATTTTATCTGCTTTGTATTCTCCTTTCCAGAAACGTCTTCGACATAAGCGCACATACCAATTGCTTAAATTTTCTTGTACAAAATCTGAAATGGCACGTGTGGCTTTTGTGGGTTCGTAATCAGCATAAAATTCGTCTACATTTTGAATCAGCGTATTTAATTCTGAAAGTATCCACTGGTCAATTTCAGGTCGTTCTTGTATACGGATGTCTTCTTCTTCATAAGCAAATTCATCTATATTGGCATACAGCGCAAAAAATGAATAGGTATTGTATAAAGTTCCAAAGAATTTTCGTTGTACTTCTGCAATTCCAGCTAAGTCGAATTTCAAATTGTCCCAAGGATTTGCATTGCTAATCATATACCATCTAGTGGCGTCTGGACCATATTCTTCTAAGGTTTCGAAAGGATTAACTGCATTGCCTAAACGCTTAGACATTTTTTGTCCATTTTTATCTAAAACCAATCCATTGGAAACCACATTTTTATAGGCAACTTGATCAAAAACCATGGTTGCTATAGCATGTAATGTATAAAACCACCCTCTTGTTTGGTCAACTCCCTCTGCAATAAAATCAGCCTGAAAAGCTTCTTTATCTTGAAGAGAGGATTCAGGGGGTTTCTCAAATGGATAATGCCATTGTGCGTATGGCATAGAACCGGAATCAAACCAAACATCGATCAAGTCTGCTTCTCGTTTCATGGGTTGTCCACTTTCAGAAACCAAAACAATCTCGTCTACTACGTTTTTATGTAAATCTACATGGGCATAATTGGCATCGCTCATATCCCCTGCTTCAAAATTAGCATAAGGGTCTTCTTCCATTATTCCTGCTGCGATGGATTTCTGAATTTCATTTTTAAGCTCTTCAATAGAACCGATTATTAGTTCTTCTTTTCCCTCCTCTGTTCTCCAAATAGGTAGCGGAATTCCCCAAAAACGAGAACGGGATAGGTTCCAATCATTTGCATTGGCTAACCAATTTCCGAAACGGCCTTCTCCAGTAGATTTTGGTTTCCAGTTGATATTGGTATTTAATTCGTGCATGCGGTCTTTGAATTCCGTCACTTTAATGAACCAAGAATCCAATGGATAATACAAAATCGGCTTATCTGTTCTCCAGCAGTTTGGATAAGAGTGAACGTATTTTTCTACATGAAAAGCTTTGTTTTCTTCTTTTAACTTGATTGCAATTTCAACATCCACAGATTTTTCTGGGGCTTCACCATCTGTATAATATTCGTTTTTTACATATTTTCCAGCAAATTCTCCTAATTCAGGTCTAAATTTCCCTTTCAAATTGACAAGCGGAACTAAATTATCATTTTCATCCTTTACCAACATTCCAGGCACTTCAGGTTGAGCTTGTTTGGCAACCATGGCATCGTCTGCTCCAAAAGTTGGTGCGGTGTGCACAATTCCTGTTCCGTCTTCTGTAGTGACAAAATCTCCAGCAATAAGACGAAAAGCATTTTCTGGATGGTGAAATGGTTTTGCGTAGTCAAGCAATTGTTCGTATCGGGCTTCTACCAAATCTTTCCCTTTAAGGCTTTGTAAGACTAAATAAGGGATCTTTTTATCGCCTTCTTGATATGACTTTATCGCTTCTTCACTTTCAACAGCTTTAAACTTTTTATTGAATTGCTTTTTGATTAAAGATGAAGCAACTATAATATTTATAGGTTCAAATGTGTATTGATTGTAGGTTGAAACCAAAGAATACTCAATTTTTGGACCAACGGTTAATGCCGTGTTGCTAGGCAAAGTCCAAGGTGTGGTTGTCCAAGCAATGAAGAAAATATCACCATCAACTTTTTGAAATAGTTTTGGTAGCGTATTTTTAATTGCTTTAAATTGAGCCGTAACCGTAGTATCTGTAACATCTTGATAAGTACCCGGTTGATTTAACTCATGCGAACTTAATCCTGTTCCTGCTTTTGGAGAATAAGGTTGAATGGTATACCCTTTGTAAATTAAACCTTTCTTATAAATTTCTGAAAGCAACCACCAAACGCTTTCCATATATTTTGAAGTATAGGTTACATACGGATTTTCCATATCTACCCAGTAGCCTATTTTTTCGGTTAGGTCATTCCACACATCGGTGTAGCGCATAACTGCTTTTTTACAAGCTTGGTTGTATTCTTCAATTGAAATGCTTTTTCCTATATCTTCTTTGGTGATTCCTAATTCTTTTTCAACGCCTAATTCTACTGGCAAACCATGGGTATCCCAACCTGCTTTTCGTTTTACATGAAAACCTTTTTGGGTTTTGTATCTACAGAAGATATCCTTGATGGTTCGTGCCATAACATGATGAATGCCCGGCAGGCCGTTTGCTGAAGGTGGACCTTCAAAAAAAATAAAAGGAGTAGCTCCTTCTCGGAAGTCCATACTTTTTTGGAAGATGTTCTGTTGTTTCCAATCCTCCCCTACTTTTGAAGCAAGTTTAGGAAGGTCAAGGCCTTTATATTCAGCAAATTTCTTTTTCATTTCCATCGATTTCAAATGCGCTGCGAAATTAATGAAATTTACAAAACAGGGCGGTTGGAAATCAGAAAATAAACAGACTTATATAATTATAGAGAAACATCAATTTTATTGAGCGATTTAACTTTCTAAATTAGTATTGTCCGAGCAAACATAAAAGGTTGCTTCAGCCTTTAGTTCTATAATAAGCAACTATAAAAACTACATTCCTAAAGTCAAGCTATTATAAATTAATAGTATCACTACCTTTATGACATTCTTTATTAAAGAACCATTCTTAAATGCGATTTGTGTTACAATTGTGTTACAATGGGAAATAAAAAAGGGCTTACATTTCTGTAACCAGCTGCTCTGCGAAGTTTGCAACTTCAGAAACCGTCGTACTAACTTCAAGAAAATAAAATGACTGATTTTCCCAAAACCAAAAAAACCCAATACTTGCGTATTAGGTTTTGTTTGCTCCCCCTCAACTCCGATAGCTATCTGAGCGAACTTTGGAGCAAGAATACTAAAACCAAAAAAAGCCCAAACTTTCGTTTGGACTTTTTAAGCTCCCCCTCAAAGACTCGAACTTTGGACCCTCTGATTAACAGTCAGATGCTCTAACCAACTGAGCTAAGGGGGAATATGTGTTAATATGTCAATTTACTATAAATCCTTAGTATCTTTCCTATAAAACCAAGAAATAATTTTTCATTAAGATTGCTAAAAAAAATAATAAATCTAATTTTCCTAAGCGGATGCAAATATAAAGCTAATTTTATTTTCGCAAAATATTTACATCAAAAAAATAAAATTATTTTTTACTCAAATAACCACCGATACACATCGTTTCCGTTAGCGAACAATACCAAGGCTATGATGATAAAGAAACCTACTATTTGTGCGTATTCCATGACCTTGTCATTGGGTTTTCTGCCGCTTATCATTTCGTATAACAAGAACATTACATGACCACCATCCAAAGCGGGAATAGGTAAAATGTTCATGAAAGCCAAAATAATAGAAATCAATGCGGTTGCTAGCCAAAATCCTTGCCAGTCCCATCCGCTAGGAAACATGCTTCCTATGGCTCCAAAACCACCCACTTGGGTTACCCCTTCTTGGGTAAAAACATATTTGAACTGCGTTGCATAATCTTTTAAAGTCCAATAACCATAGTCAAATCCAGTTGAAATACTTTCAGCTAAACCATATTCTCTGGTTTTAATATCTAGATTGCTCCCGTAAACAATTCCAATTTGCGAATCTTCGTCAGGCACCACCTCTATATTCATCAAATCACCCTCTCTGGAAACTTGAATTAAGAGAGGCTCTTGACCATTTTCCTGTACTCTATCTCTAAAATCAACTCGATTTAAAATTTCTTCTCCGTTAATAGCATAAATAATGTCCCCTACCATAAAGCCAGCTTTTTCTGCAGGATTGTCTGGAACAACGGTTTCAATTTGTGGTTTAATGATTGGATAAAAAGAAGATTCCACTTCACCAGCCTTAAACAGCTGCATTCCAATATCTTCTGGCAAAGCAATGCTCATGTTATTTCCATCTCTATTTACCGTAATCTCTTCTACGTCCCTAAGTAACAAATGCCGATTGATATCGGTTGGGTTTTCAAAATCTTTCCCATTTACTTTTAAAATTCGATCCCCATTCTGGAAACCTAAGTCTTGCATAATTGGCGAAACGGTAAACCCTTCAGATAAACTTTCTTTATCCACATATTTTTGTCCCCAAACAAACAGTACCATCATATAAATAAAAAAGCCCAATACAATATTTACAGTAACTCCACCCAACATAATAATGAGGCGTTGCCAAGCCGGTTTGCTTCTAAACTCCCAAGGCTGAGGTGGTTTTTCCATTTGCTCCTTGTCCATGCTTTCGTCAATCATGCCAGAAATTTTCACATAACCACCTAAAGGCAACCAGCCAATACCATAAACGGTATCGCCTATTTTCTTCTTGAATAAAGAAAATTTAAGATCGAAAAACAAGTAAAATTTTTCAACTCTCGTTTTAAACAACTTAGCAGGAATAAAATGTCCTAATTCGTGAAGTACAATGAGTAAAGACAAGCTCAACAAAAACTGTATCGCTTTTATATAAAATGAATCCATGTAATAATTTTCTATTCAAAATTCGGACAAAAGTAAGCTTTTAAGTAGATATAAAAAACTTCCTTTGCAGCAGTTCAATCTTTTTAGCTTTTGTTTGTGTTTTAATAGGCACACTCAGGAGCAAAGAACCTGCTTTCCACTATTAGTAAGCAGCCGAAACCCGACAGACGACAACCAAAGCTTATTAATTTCACAGTTCCGATTGGCGAAGATGTTATTAGAATCGTTTTTTTTAAACTAGCAGGGAATAAACCTTTTAGATTGAATAATGTAACTATTTTAGAAAATATTGATTTAAGTGGAGAGGCTGACTACATATACAAAAATGGGGTATGGTCTACTAATTCTCCAGATGGAGTTGCAACTGCTGCAAATGATATTCTGATTTTTAATAGTACTTCTGCGGAAATTTTAAATAAACTAACGGCAAATAATTTTGAAGTTAAACCATTTGTAGATGTAGATATAAAAGCTATACTTATTCTTTGCTACACTTATTCTTTCAGGAGACTTAACCGCTGATGGTAAACTTACTTTTAAAAGCGATGATACAAATACCGCGCAACTAGACGAATTTGCTGGAACACTAACTGGGGATGTAAGAGTAGAACGATATATTCCTGCTAAAAGAGCATTTAGGTTGTTAAGTACTTCGGTTACTACAACATCCAGTATCTTACAAAATTGGCAAGAAAATGGAACAACTCCAATTAATTTAGGTACACATAGCTAAGGTTCAGATCCAGGTGCAAATGGATTTGATGCGACTACAACTGGAAGTCCATCGTTATTTATTAGCCTTAATGATGCATGGGAACTATAGGCAATACAAATGTAAATTCACTTTCAGCAGGTACTCCATATCGTTTATTGGTCGGTGGTGATAGAAGTATAAATTTAACCAATAATGATGCAGTTGCAGTTCCAACTCGTGTACGTGCAACTGGAAGCATGCATACAGGATTCTTTTCTCATACGATGGCTACAGGAGCTGATTTCTTTAATTTTATAGGAAATCCTTACCAATCTGTGGTAGATTTTAGCGAGGTAGTCGCAAATCATATTACAGGCTATCTGTACCTTTGGGATGCATCTATAGCAAGGGAATTCGGAAATGGTGGCTGACTGTGATAGATGCTTCAAATGTAAGCGAAGTTATCGCAGAAAGTCAATATTCATCAAATGCCAATCAATTTATTCCACCCGGGCTTGCTTTTTTTGTAAAAAATACCAGTGCTGGTAACGGAAGCGTCACTTTTGAAGAAGATGATAAAACTCCAACTCAATCTCAAGTTGCTATATTTAATACCTACACTAATTTTTACATCAACTCAAGGTTATATAAAACCACAGATCTTCAAAATGGAGATATGGAAAGCGATGCTATAGGTTTGCGTTTTAGTGAAGATTTTACTACGCTAGGAAGTGATGAGGATGCTACTAAACTAGATAATCCTGGTGAAAATTACGCCATAAATAACAATGAATTAAAATCTATAGATAAACAAGCTTTGCCTGGAGATGAACACGAAATAGAATTGATGATAGTTAATTATGAAACGAGCAATTACACGTTGAGTTTTAATTTAGAGAAGCAGCCTGAAAATACGAAGGTATATCTAAATGATGCGGTTTTTGAACACTTCAACAGCACTGGATGCAGAATCAACTTATGAATTTAGGGTAGACATGCGCTACCAGAAACCATTACATCCAATCGATTAAAATTAATTTTTGAAGAAGTAACTTTAAATACGGAAAGCTTTTTATCAGCACAAATAAGAGTGTGCCCTACTCCTACAATCAACACTTTGCATATCGAATTGCCAGCAAGCATAGCGCTTAATGC
>Ga0307954_1000736_pt1 | contig 16883 bp, 18 predicted proteins | sample OrgLakmetagen437_FD_201822 | JGI IMG/M metagenome (GOLD analysis project Ga0307954, IMG submission 201822) | Saline water microbial communities from Organic Lake, Antarctica - #437 | ecosystem: Environmental > Aquatic > Non-marine Saline and Alkaline > Saline | place: Antarctica: Organic Lake... | reverse complement strand
TTCATATATTGGAGTTGGATTGATGGGATGGTGACGAATTTACACATGTGTGGGTATTTGCGGCACAGTGATGCATAGGAATTTGTGCTCGTATTTATACTCCAGGAAGGGAGGAGCATGAATGTGGTTGTTTCCTCTGTGCTGACAGCAGCAGAGTAGATGACGTGTCTTGTTGCTAAGAGCATGGTGTTTTCATGGTAAATGGGATGGCAGATGGAGAACCCAGAAAATCGGGAGAATGAAGAAGGCATTGGTGTTTGCCCCAAACACTTTGTCCCTTGGGTGCTCGCTCCAGAAATGGGGTAATTTTGGGTCATGGTCGAGGGGGATGCCATACTTTCTTTGGTGACCAGGGCCCACTTTTGAAAGGCAGCAGTGATGTGGGAGGGGAGTATCTATGCAAAAGAGTCTTTGGTTTTTTTGTTCGTACGTTTAGAGGCAGAGGTGTCTTTACGTGCAATGAGGCCTTCAAGTTCTGATGCAAAGCTTATGGGAGGAGGTTGGACGTGATCGTGTAGGCCGCTGCATTTTGCCCTGTCAAAGGCCTTTCGTAGTATGTTAAGGCGCTCGGGAGTTAGCATACCTTTACACTTTCCGTCGACATTGTAAATACAGGCTACTGTGTCAGTGTACACTTCGGGAAGCATAGTGTCATCTGGAGAGGATAGGGTACTCTTTTCTTGATTCTTCATGAGATCAATGGTTGTGATCCAGTACTCACAATGCCCTGTGGCCGTAATGTCAGCCAGTGGGTTGGTGGGTTGGATGTCAAAGCTAACTTTGTTCCGGAGATCAACATTGTAGGGTCGGTACTTGTTGCCCTCTTGGATGGCAGAGAACCCTTGCTTTTGAAGATCGTTTAGGTGTTCATCTGTGCAGGCTGAGATAAGTTTGGTGCGGCGATATGCTCTTTAAACTTATTGAGGCTTTGCTTGAAGCTTTTACACGTAGTTTCTAGTTCTTCTGGCTCCTAGGTTGGGTTCCATAAGACTTCCACAATCTTTCTTTTCTGAAAGTGGATACGGCTTTCTTTTTCATTTTTGTTCAGATTAATACAGGCAGGGCAGGCCCATGAATCATCGGCATCAATAGCTTTCCTTTCAGTGGCGTTGCAGCAGCTTGTCTTCAGCAAGCATTGCCAGTGGTAGGTACGGTTGCAGACGTCACAGATATACATGTCTTTAAAAGGTGGGGAGAGGTCTGGAGATTCCAAGTCCTATAGATGGCAGGATCAAATTTCACAGCTTGCGCACTTGATTTGGCTCCGGGCAACAGTCTTACTGGATTTGGGCACTAGTCCAACTGATTTAAAGAGGGGTAGGGCCAATCTTTCAATATTCATAGGGGCATAGTAAGTGTGGTATTGTTTCGGTCTTTGGGGTGTATCATCTCTGTCTCTTTTTTGGGGGGGTGAAAAACCTCCAATCATCTATGTGCAGGATGTCCATATCATAATAGCAAAGTGTGTTGATGGCCTCTGTGGGTTTCATTGAAAAAGCCTTACCTTTCTTGTACGTCCAGAGTTCTTGTTGAATGTGCGTGGTGCGCAAGGGGGTCAGATTTAGGCTAGGAAGATCATGGGGTATATCGAGGATCTCACATCTTCTGTTCCTTTGGGGTCTGCGCTGTGATGATGGTGCTGGTTGGTCTGCAATCTCAAAGGTTGGGTTATTGTGTGCCTGGTAAGTTATCGGGTTGATGATATTGATATGTTGGGTGGAAGGAATGATTATTTTTGTGAACACTTGTGTTGCATGGTGGTTGTGGCTAGTGATTTGTGAGCGTGTGGTGTGTTTGTTTTTTGATTGTTCAGAACTACTATTTGTGAGTTTAATGCAACAGTGTCTATGATTTGAGTCAGGGGTGTATGTTGCTGACTTTCTGTTTGGCTGCGTGTCCTCTTTCTGGTACCGGGGAGGGTATCTTGTGTATGCTGTGCACGCTTTGCTTGCTGGTCTTGGGAAAGAGTGACCAGTTGGTTAGTGGGTGCAGGGTCAGAGAGGCAAATAATAGCTGTAGTTTGTGGCAGTGGTATTGGCGATGTGCTAATAGAGTTATGGTTCCTTTTTGTTTGGTTTGATACCCTTTGTGAGTAGCGTTGTGAGCGCGGGGTTTCCGTTCGTGGTGAAGGTGGAGGCCCTTCCACCGTTGTGGCGAGGGAGTGTTGTGTTTGGGGAAGACCAGTGCGGGAAATGTTGCCATGTGCTGTGCGTTTCCTGGGTTGAGCATTGGATTCTGCACATTGGGGGGTAATTTCTTCTAAATATGAAGGTGTAGGTATGTTAACGTGACCTTGAGTTTCTGTTTGAGGTTCAGTTGTGAATATAGAGGAGGCAGGGGATGTTTTCGGCTCTAAGTTGGGTGTGTCAAAAACAGAGGATTCGTTGGAATGTCCATTACTTGCAGATGGATCTGTGTGTGTAGGTGGTGGGCCTCTGATTGAGTTGATTGTAATGGGGTGCCTGTGGTGTGTTGCTGAGCGTGGCTGTGGTGGGGGTGTTGTGTAGATGGGCAAAGTTCGTTGGGTTTGGGTGTTTGCGGAATTTGGGGCACCTCTTCGTGAGCCGATGTGTTATTAATATGTGTGTCTAGGCGACCTGTGAAGGAGGAGTTGTCTACTTTGCGGTAATTAAGTAGGATAGACCGTTTTGGATTCCTTTCTTGGAGTATTTGTGCAATTGATGTTGGGCTTAGCTCTTGTGTTCCAGGCAGATTAGCAATGCCAGCAAGCCTATTTAGGGCGAGATGTGCTTTTTGATGTATTTGTTTTTAACAGAGCGTCGTTAGCTGATTTGAGGTCATGGAAGCCAGCTATGCCTAGGTCCATAAGCGGTTTGGTAATGCAATTGATGAGGGTGGCTAATGTTGGGGGGGGGAGCTTTCGGGCGCGCGGAGGTGACTTCTGAGTTTGAGATCGTCTAAAAACATGATGCTGTTTTCTTTCAAGGCTAAGTGGAGCTTGCTGGCGTGGTTGCAAGCGAGTTGACGTGCTCGCATATGTAGGTTGAGTTGCCGTTTTATTGGTAGCGACGTTCCTTCTCTTGTGGAGAGGAATGTAGTGGCAAGGGCCTTGAGTTGGGCGACCTGGTGGGTCAGGAGATGCATGGTCACAGATTGGTGACGTTCAAAAGCGTCTTCTAGGCTTGTTACGAGTGCTACTGCTGAGCGCCTGTGGTATTCCACGTAGATGGCGGGGGCACCCAATCCAAAATTATGGACATCTTCACGGATCATGGCAGTCAGTGTGCTTCGCCATAGGTTGTGTTTGCTTTTGATCACCCTTCCAATCATTGCATCCCACTTATCCAGGTCTGGGTAGGAGCATGGTGTGACCGCAAAAGCGTAGGCCAGACTAGGGATGATTGCTGTGCGTATTATGTTTAGTGTTTGCCATGGTGAGGCATAAGAGCCTTCAAGAGCGTCAAGCTTTTGCTTTAGGTTTTTGTCCATGTGCCTGTGCTGGTGCGTGCTTCCAATTGAGATCCATCGTCAGTGTGACTCCTAGATAGAGGAAGGGGGAGCCGGGTGTGATGTATTTTGTTGCCTAGTTTTGAACAAGTATTTTGTTGCTGAGTTGGTGTTCGAGCGCTTCAGGTGGTGTTAAGCCATTTTGGTCTTTTGGGGTAGGTGGATTTAAGTTGCCCGTGACTTTGGTGTTACTGCCAGATACAATCATGCCAGCCCAATCAGAGTAGAGGGTGAGTTTGATAAGCTTGCACTTTATTTTGGGTTATTCAGGTTACTGGTGGGGCAGAGAAGGTTGTCTGCAAAGGAGGCGTTGCTCATATTATTAGCTAGATGGGCTGCGTTTGAAGCTCGTTTTCTTTGGGGATGCAAGTGTGGACGTAGCTGTGTCATCCTACATGCAGCCATCGCAGGAGGGGTTCCATATAGAGAAGGAAAAGAAATGGGGAGAGGGTGTCTCTCTGGATCGTGCCTCTCTCTACTGGTATTTGACCTGTGCAGACCCCTGAAGGAAGCTTGACTTGGGTGGTGGGCCACCACTGGTGGCATTCTCATAGAGATTTTTGACAGCACCTATGGCGTCATTTGGGAAGCCGAGGTCATGCATTATCCAGAGCATTGCGATCGTGGTCAGTGGTAATGAAAGCTGAGGTAAATCCAGGTTGCAGGCTTTTTATAAATTTCTGCTCAGACGCCCTAGAGGCATATATAGCGATGTAACCTTACCTTACCTTACATTGCCCCCTCTGCCCTCAACTTGACAGTGCCTTGCATATCCTTTCTGGATGCCAACACACGCAAATAGGAAATACTATATATATTATCACCGAAAAACACAACCTCGCATGCAGCATGATCTTCAAAGCCATCAGCAAGACAGGCTCCCTAGGGTCCTGCTTTGTCTGCATGGATTTGAGTAGCAGCAAACGGCTGGCTATGCAAATTCTGCAGATACCCAATACAGCAGTTATGGTAAAAGTCTACGCTGGAAAACACCAGCGTGCATTAAGGAAAGGCTTCCAATTAGTGCTCACACTAGCCAGAGCCCAACCAAAAATCGAAAAAGAGAAATAATAGAGGCTAATGAAAAACCGGCAGGTTGTCAGCCATGCAATCCGGTCTGCGCCTAGCCCTCCTGAAGCCAGCCGCTCTAGCAGTTAACCTCTCCGTCCGATCCCCTATTATCACTGTTGTCGTTCTTGAATTCTATTTTGCCTTGTTTTTGTGATCTTGTTTAAGCTTTTTATTGCGTGGCATTGAAATACTCTTTTCAATACTACCATCTCCTGCCAGGAGGTGATTAGAGAGGTCAAGCCTGCAATCCTCCTTATCCTCATCAAATAATTTTATCTTTTCTGTGGTGTTACGGTACCTGGTGTACGCATTATTCTTTTGGATGTCACATTGAAGTTTGCCAAGATATTCAGGTTAGTGCTGTCTCGGGATGGTGGTTCTGCTGGTGGCTAGCTCTTAGTAGGTGAGGTGAATTGACAAAGGGGTGCATGGTTACGTCTGTACGGCATTTTGCAGTGTTTGCAGTTGCACCAGAAATTGTTTGTTTCAAGGTGAATCAAGGGAGGAGGACGTAAGCGCACAGTATCATGCCCATCCGGTGCCTTCCAACGTTTCAAGCGCCTGCTGCATGTCCTCAGGGACACCAGCTTCAAACGACAATCTTTCCCCAGTGGCTGGGTGGTCAAAGGCGAGAGTGCGGGCGTGAAGGGCGGGTCGAGAAAGGCTTGCCATCACTTGCCGCGCCGAGGTAAGCCTGGGAAGGGGGAACAAAATTAATTTAGTATTTCTGCTTGTGCCTTAGAATTTACAGGCAAATAACTGGAGGTCCGGGTGCTCACACCGTCAGTTTTTTATACATAATTGTGGACAGTGTTACGGAGCCAGCCACCTTGCTTTGCATGATTGCAAGCACTGTAATTTTTCCAATGAGCTACTCCTTTATTGCCAAGCTCCTCAACCCGTACCTCATAAAGATGTCCATTCCCATACGGAGGTGCTCTCCACAGTCGGAATTCCTACATGACTTCAACGCACTCAAAAACAGTGCCATCCAAATACGCATGCAGCAAATAGGTGTTTTGGCAGAAACAAAGGCTCGCACCTGCTGGACTTGTTGCGTGCGAGTGCGTTCACAGCAGCAGCTCCGCCTCCGCTATAGGTCGTATCACACAACAAAGGGTGTCCTATATGACGAGCATGGACCCTGCAATTAACAAAGGCTATGTGTGTGTGTGTGTGTGTGTGTGCGCGCGCGCGCACGTGCGTGCGTGTGTGGGTGGGTGTGTGGGTGGGAGGACTGACTTGAGTACCAGTTTGCAGGAAATTGGGTGGAAATATGTTTTGTGACCTGCTGAGTACTCTGCAGCATGCAGAAGTACTCTAGTTCTAGGAGGCAAGTGCAACCGAACGTCAGTTGGTACTCTCTTGGCACAGCTTGCGCTGTGCAAACCATCCTTTTTATGCTTGTGCCTTAGATAGTTTGCAGCTTAGTTTTAAGATGGGAAATAAGTACGTGAGAAAGGAAGCTGCAGCCAAAGTCGCCCCTCCAAGCGCCCGCGGCCCTGCCCCCCACAACCGCACTGCGACAGGAGGACAAGCAGCAGCAGCAGGAGCAGCAGCAGCAGCGGAAGATCCTATTGAAGATCCTCTCGCTATCCAGCGTGCAGCTCTCCAGGAGAAGCAAGACGAGCTTGAAGCTCAGGAGCAACAGCAGCAGCTGCAGCAGCAGCAGCTAGACGTCCGCAACCGTGGCCAGACCCCAAGGCGAGGAGCAACTGCAGCATAGGTCCGGCAGCGTACAGGCGAGCGTACAGGCGAGTAATTTCGGTCTGTCGGAGGTTAATGTGGTCTGATGAGTAGGGAGTTGGAGGTGCCCGAGGGCGTTGCGAGTAAAGAGGGGTTCTGCCCCTGTTGTACTGTCTGAGGCTATGTCCTAAGAGAGGCAGTTACGAGGCAGGTGGCCTCGCTGTCCTGTTGTGAAGGAGGCACCTTGTGCATGGGTTGAAGTTTCCTTGAGGGCAGTGCTGTGTCCCAAGAGAGGAAGCTTGCTTAAAGGGAATTTAGGGGCAGGTGGCTTCGCTGGTCTATTTTGAGACAGAAGGCACCTTGTAGGAGGACCTTGCTGGTCATTGAGAGGAATGTGTATCTCAGTGAGGGCCTTGCTGGTCTTTAAGGGGAGCATGTAGCTCAGTGAGGGCCTTGCTGGTCATTAGAGGGGAGCGTGTAGCTCAGTGAGGGCCTTGCTGGTCATTAGAGGGGAGTGTGTTTCTCAGTAAGGGCCCTGCTGGCCATTTAAGGGAGCGTGTAGCTTAGGGAGGGCCTTGCTGGTCATTAGAGTGGAGCGTGTAGCTCAGTGAGGGCCTTGCTGGTCATTAGAGGGGAGCGTGTAGCTCAGTGAGGGAGTGACCTTGAGGGCTGTGTCCCAAGAGGGGTCTTAGGGGCTGTTAGCTTCCTTAAGGATGGAGTTTACTCGAGGGCTGCGTCCCAAGAGGGGTCCTAGGGGCTGTTAGCTTCCTAAATGTCAGGGTTTCCTTGAGGGCTGCGTCCCAAGAGGGGAGGCTCTGAGGGGAGTTGTTCAGCGTAGTTGCAAAGGTCTCGCTGGACCTCTTGCAGAGGGAGTTGCGCAGCAATCATTTCCTCCTAGCTTTAGCCGTAATGCAGAGGTATACGTCTGCCTGCTGCAGGGTGATGTGCAGATGATGGAGGCGCTCCGTGCCTTGTGTGCCAGAGGCTGTCCTGATGCTCAAGAGCTTTCTCCCGAAGCTTTAGCCTTTGCATCTGCTTCTTGCCTTCTTCTTAAGGACTTGCAGCATGCAAGCTTCCCATCATTTTAAAACGTGCTGCTACTAACAGTGCCGTGGGCATTCTTGCACTTTTACGGCGCAGACCTCGGGTCGAGGTGAACCGCTCTGCACTGTAGTCTGGCTTGGTGTCGGCACAAGTGTAAAATCCCCCTCCAGCAGTTCGGTGGATATGAGCCGGAATATAACTGCTGAGTACTCTGCAGCATGCAGAAGTACTCTAGTTCTTGGAGGCGAGTGCATCCAAACATCAGTTGGCACTCTCTTGGCACAGCTTGCGCTGTGCAAACCATCCTTTTAATGCTTATGCCTTAGATAGTTTGCAGCTTCGTTTTAAAAGCCCCTGCTCTTGCTGTTTTTGTTGGCCGGTATGGGTGTCAACGGCCAGATGCTAACCATCTTGTTTGGCAGGTATGAGTGTCAATGGCCCAGATGCTTACTTTCTTGTTTCTCTTCTAGGAGGGCTCTCTTAGCCAGTTCAGTGTCTCTCTTGGTGTCGGCACATGTGTAAAATCCCCCTCCAGCAGTTCGGTGGATACGAGCCGGAATAGAACAATAACGACCAGAAACTTACAGGTCTTGGATACGGCGACATGATGTGAAGCTTTGCGTGCGACTACACACACTTGTAACTTATTGACAAGCGCAGGACATAGCACCCCAGCAGATCCTTTCAGGAAAGCATTGAGCAATTACTCAGGGAAAATTAAATGATTGCACTTGTGCATTTAACAATAATCTTTAACTTGGTAACTCTTTATGATCTATGATCTAATTAGTAGCCAAAATGGTACCTTTGTTCAGCAAAACAGAAATGGCTTGAATTATCTGACAAGCACACCCAGTGCTGTTAAGTTTTTCCCTGCACCATAGGTGCGTACCATTATGTCTGTGTTCATGTTATCGCAGTAGAGCCCACTTGAACAAAACAAAGTGTGTGTGTGTGAGTGAGTGAGTGAGTGAGTGTTAAAAACAATAGACCCTAACTGTCAAAATATAATGCATCTGATCTAGTGCACTTTCCAAATCCACGGCAGTGGCAAGCAGTTTTGAACAAAAAGGTGTTCTGCAAGCAGTGAAACAAGGCCTCACACGTTTAGAGAGAATGCAATTGTCCATACATCATATATGCAGACAAATACATTATGAATACTGGAAATAATGGTTCACCTGATCTGGTGTGTGCGCCCGGTCTCTAACTTCCACTCCACAACACTTGCCCCTCCCCCTGCCACCTCAGACAGCATCCAATAGTTACTTGCAGCAGTTCGGCCTCTACCCCCACCATAAGGATATGCCGCCATGCGCTTCCGATCAGAGGTGTCTCTGCGAGTGTGTGCAATTTTTGGATATGGGGTGAGAGTGTGATCTTCAGCGTCCATTTTTTAAATTGCAAACATGCATAATTGTAACGCCTAGTGGTTTGCAAATCACTCTCTAAGCAGACTAGACACTTCCATGGCTAACAAATTATTACCTTGTTTTTATTTAATTATTAATGCATCAAGTTACTCATTTCCATTTTGGATGGATTGAGATAATCTGTGCCATTTTGGACGGAATATATTACTGTGCCATTTTGGATGCTTTCTATGACTGTTGGATGAATTCTGTGCCTTTTGGATGAATTGAGCATATACATTTTTGCAAAAAAAAACTTGTAGAATAGAATTCAAGCAAATGTTATCTTGCTCACGTTGTTGTACATTGTACACAAAGCACTTACGTAGTACAAGCAATGCACATTTTAGTCCCGGTATTTTTAAACAGAGTTTACACTCCCTCATTTGGCTCCTGTGTAATCACAACCTACATTGCATTTTCACGCAGATTTGCCTGCACAGACCTGCCTGGAAATTACAGAATCGACAAGATGCAGTTGCAGGAAGGAGACAAGAGGCTTTTTGGCAGTGTAAGTAGGAGACATAAAAGCACTCACTCAGAGAGCTAGGGGCATCCAAGCGCACTAGAAGAGAGAAACCGTCTGTGAAATTTATTTTTGAACAGTCAGCAAAGAGCTGGGAAATTAATTAGTTGATGGCAAATTCAAAAGGCCTTTGTACAAAATAAGCGCAAAGCCATCTGGAAGCGCATAAAAGAGGCACATGATAGGGGTAATGATCAGGCCGGTGGTCCAGAAATAAAGACCCACCTATCAATGTTGGTCATCACCCTACCATCGGTCTTTGCTGGGCAACCAAGAGATATAGAAGTGTAGATGCGACTGACCTGCATAGAAGTTAATGTACAAAATAAGGGGGAAATCCATACTGGATGACACAGTGTGCACTAAGCAGTTTTTAGATGAACTCCAAACAATCACTAAACTATCACTAAACAATAAAAACAAAAATTAGCTGTTGCAATGCACCCAAATCTGCAATAACCGCTCATGTAGCCAGCCGCTCTCCCAGTAACCCATTACCCAAGGCATCTGTGTCGACGCGTTTATTTCAACTTGTTTCACATGAAGTGAACTTATATACCTTATGTTTTTCTCCCGTGCATGCCTCATCGCAAGGTGTTCACCTCTTCCTGCACCTTTCACTGATCATTGCAGCACTCTTAGAGCTCCCTTGCGGCACAGTGCCTTGTAAATCTCATACTTGCTTTGACACTTCTTTATGCTCCATACTATCTTAATGCTCCTGTACATGACTCATGCGTGTTCTTGACCCTAATGCCTTCTAACCGTTCCTGCTCTCTGTGCATGCCCTGAACCACACGACGAGGGCTGCTGTGCTGCATCCGCTTTGCGCGCGCATACACACACACACGCACACACACGCACACACATCACTCAGATATTTTGCTCACCGTGCGTGCCTTGAATTGCGCGGCCAAGTGTCGCTGTGCTGCCTCTCGCTTTGCTACTACCACCAGCCCACTTGTGCCGATGTCTAGGCGATGTACAATGCCAGGCCTCAGCACACCAGCAGTACTGCAACTCCCACTTCTGCTTCCATCGCTAATTCCAGTGCTGCTGCTGCTGCTGTTACTGCTGTTTGTGCTCTTCTTGTGGCTGCTATTCCTGCTGCTCTCATCAATACTGTTAGCATTACTGCCCGACCCCCTTTCAAGAAGGCCACTTTCTACACCACTTTCTCGACGCTCTCCCTTACTCCCAACTGCTTTGCTAGGCATTTCCCTAATCCTCCCCTTCTCCCCCTCTTGTCTATCTCCCTCAATCTCGCCCCCATCTTCGTCATCATCCCCATCATCCCCTCCCTCCAAATCGACGCCCCCCACCACACCATCGTGTCTCACCGCTCCCTCACCTGCACCCAACAACTCCTCAAAGACAGCCCCTCCTGCTTCTCCCCTGCTCACACCTCCCACCAAGGCTCTCAGCCCGTCGAGGCTGTACCCCAGCCCTTTCCCCCCTTGTGCATCCCCACCACCTCTGCTATTACTACCAGCATCAGCATCAGGTGAACCCATCAGCACAGAGACATCGCTATCAGGGTCAGTGGAGCTCACGCCTGGAAGGCCGCAGTGGTACAGTAGGGCGTTGACAAGGGTGCCTGTGTGGTGTCCGGCACTAACGTGGATGGCCATGCCAGCAGGCTGCAGGGGGGAAATGTGGGGGGAAAGACACACATGCGAGGAGTTTGTTGCGGTAGCTGAAAGGCAGTATTTGCTACAGGCGTTAAAAGCGTGCTTTTTAGGTGGCTGGCACTGATTTTAATGACCGTGCCAGCAGCTGATACGATGCAGAGGATTCGAGGTTATTGACTTTAAAAGCGATGTTTTGCACGGCCAGTGCTCGCTTTTTTAAAGTCTGTTGGAAATTGAATTTTTGTTGCAACTCCCTCCTTTCTTCGTTCTTTTTTGCGCTTTATTTCCATCCTTCTTTTTTTCCATGTTTGCCTTGAGCGTCCATCCCTGTTGAAAATGCCTGCAAATCCACCAGCTGAGAGAAATACAACCAGGTTAAAACAGAACTGGCATTGGGAGTTAAACAGTCACTCTTCACTGTGAATTCCTCTCTAGAATGCCTGCAAATCCACTTCAGCGCACCTTGTTAATGACCATTAGGTACTCGTCCTCATACACGACGTTGAGGGGGATTGGCTCTGGCAGCGCCTGTGTTCAATACGCGGTATTCTGAACACCTGGGGTACTATAGAAAATCACGTATCATTTTTCAAAAACATGTCAAGATTAGTGTCATCAGCTGTCCCTCCGTTACCACCTGCAATGCATTCCAGATGTTGAAGACCTTGCCCCACTTCATAACGCTATGTTTTCTCAGCCAGGACAGAGCTGTTGTATCTACATTACGCATTAATTATAAACAACAGGATTTTGGTTAACACAGAGCTACGTTTTGCATCCTGACTACACTGCCTAGACTAACAGTGCATGGCCATTGGGCTGCTACCATCAGGCTAGTAATGGCAATTCTGAACACGCATCAAAACCGAATTTACCTCTAATTCCAGAAAAATGCATATTGTTTTTGCCAACACGTTCATTGTCTATTTGCTCGCTGACGGCGAAAAAACGGCAACACGAAACATGGTATGGCTCAGCATTCTGCAGTCCTTCATGTCGTAGCACCACACACAGCAGCTCAATTGCAACACACCAGAATTAATAAACTTACCATTCACCCTAGCAAGGATGCTATGAATTCCAGATTTAGCCTTTCAAGGCTAACCTTTGAAACAACTGACGCAAGTTACCACAAAGACGTACGCGCCTGGCATTGAACCCCCACTTCTCTCCTGCCGCCCCTGAGAGACTTAAGTAGTCCGTTGCCTCATGAACTTGGGCTATTTTCGTACCACTGCAGACTCCCAACGTTCCGACAATTTATGGTTTGTTCTCAGTTGATCACGGGCCTTGACTGCAACTTGATCACTCCCTCATCATCCGTGACGCATTGATATTCTATTATGACATATAATGGTGCGTTGCTGAACAACTGATAAATAGTGGCGCTGCGCTTGGGGACCCTAGGTCGTGCAGCTCATTGTATCATCAGCAAGTCTTGTGTAAAAGGTATGGAAGGTGTGCAAACTTCCACAGCTATAAAGACCTTATGGGTGATGCAATATGTCTGTTGGAACTTTCTGAAACCTGCCATTCTCAACCCCGGGCGCTTGCACCGAGCACACATGATCATCACAACAACAAGTGGCCGGAATGCAATTGTGCCCCAGCGATGTTGTATTTAACTTCCTGCTCATCGCGAAAATGCAACAACATGACCCCGCTCGGGAACCAGGCTTGCATTTCGCGGCATCGCCAAATGCTCCACGCAGGGTCCTGTCCAGTATGTCTTAAAACTAAGTCTTCTTTCCAGTTGTATCAATTTTATATCGAGGAGCTCAAGAAAAAAGGTCCGGATTCGCAACCAGGGCATCCTACGACAATCGGAAAGCACCATCCTTCTCAGCATGAGCTTCTCACCCGATTTGGCTGTTAAAGTTTTTGGAAAAAGGTCACAATTTCTAAGCTATAAGACTCTTAGTTTCTCTAGCAATCCATAAGCCATAGACACTTCGTGTCCTAGGGTCCAAAAGAGTTGGCCATAATTGTTTATTTACACCATACGTGACTGTTTGCATGGTGATTTCCCTGCTTAAAATCTTGTACATACACCGTGTATACATCTACAACTACGGTTTTGGCCATGCTACTGATCAGGTAACTGACCTGTAAGAGGGGAGCAGGCTCAAGCACTGCTTGCACGCAGTCTCCTGTGGCCAGCGTGGCGGAAGCTTTCAATGCTACACGGCCGTTCACAGTCACTCCGCCTGAGCGAATTGCCCCCTGCGCTTTGCTGCGGCTGCCTGCTTGGCCTGTATGCACAGTTGTGTGTGTGTGTGTATGTGTGTGTATGTGTGTGTATGTGTGTGTATGTATGTGTGTGTGTGTATGTGTGTGTGCTGTGTAAAGCGTGTGGGTAGCGGTCAAACTGAATGAGCTGATGAGGACCAAGGGGGAAACAGTTGTTCAGGGATACAGCGTGAGTCTCCATGTGGTCATTTCTAAAAGTGACTGCATTACTTCATGCTACCCTGCGGTCCCTCCAAAACGAGTTCAATAATCATTGCAGAGGTGGTGTAATGAAATCATTGCTAGATTTGCAAAGATATGCAAGTCCAAAAATGGGCCAACTGCCCATCATCACCTGAGGCTAGAGCTGCTGCCAGAAACGCATCAAGACGAAGCGCGCGGCTGCCTCCCCCAGCACCCTGTATGCAAGTGTGGAGAAGTGAAGTGCTAGGGCTCTTGCTCCAATGTTCCAGGCGGCAAGGGTTCTTTTGTGTGTCAGCATGTGATTACATTGTATTCAGACTTGAACAACGTTCTGACGTTTGAAACCTGAAATGGTGGCGCACCCGTGCTGCGGCAGTGTCTTTGGAGGTCACTGTCAAGGTTAAACACAGGGCACCTCGCTCGTCGTACGTCCTGCTGCTCTCCTCTTGCCGGGTTACGGAGCTGAACATGGTCCCCTGGGAACGATAGGACATAGTTGGTGCTGGCAGGTGGCTAGAGTAATAAAAAAGTCACTAACCAGAACTCACAGTGTTTTTGGCAGCAGAGCAACAGTGCCTGTCATCTCCCCTTTGTGACAGATAACTGGGGAGGGTGAGGTCTATGTGGTGAGGCTGCTGGAGTGCGGGGGGTGGGGCAGGCGTGGTACGCAGCAGGCGCGCGCCTACGTGCAACTGGGAGAGAGCACAAGCAGGACGGTGTAGGAGGCAGGAGGCAGCCCTCATCCTTCTGCTACCCGAACCAACTCAAAAAAATACAAGCACATTCATTGCAAGACCTCCGGAAATTCAATTCTTATATTTAAGTAAAATTGGTGAAACTTGCAGCATGAACGGGACAACAAATGGCTTGTAACATGAGTACCGTGAGAATGAAGCCACAGTTTGTAATGAAGAACAAAAGGGAGAAGCTTGTGCAGGAGGGTGGAGACACGAGTCCAGCCCAAAAACAAACAAGCTCCCCTGCGTCCCCAACATCCACTCACATATCCACTGTACGGTCCCTTGGGCTACTCCATGAACTCCAGGTCAGTGAAGACGCTCACTAATACACACTTTAAGTTTCTAAGCCCAAATGTTGCCTCTATGGTTTACCAAATTGCCTCTCTAAGACTAAGAGTGCAGAACTTGCCACACCAGGGTGCCAACGCAACATGCACACGCACCGCACACACACACACACACACACACACACACACACACACACAGACACACACACACACACACGTATCAACACGTGTCAACACGCACACACACAGATATGTTAACATACGTGTACGTATGATTGCACACACGTACATAAGTGCACACACAAAAACACACACGTACTAACACACATACATAGGTACACACACACACACACAAGACACACACACAAAAGACACACACGCAAGCAAACGCACACGCAGACACACATACAAACACACACACAAACACACACACACACACAACACTCATGCGCACACACACACACACTCTGATATGTACATTTGCATATGCATATACGCATGCGCATTCATGCATCCAAGCACGTACAAATACATCTGCTATGCAGGACTACATAAATAGTGTGGAGTGCTTGACGGTTGAGCAAAAATCAGAGCTGATACGGCTGCGGGAGGAGAAAAAGGACATTGAAAAGGTACACAACTTGTGTGATCTGAATAGTGACTGTCTAGGGATACCACACAGATGCTGAGTGCAGTACGCATCTGCATGTATCATATCATCGTATCAATTGATCCTGCCGTTCCTACACTGTCGCGCCAAGCCTGAATCCCTGCATCCATCGTACAAATTCTTTATACATGCACACAAAGCCTCTTTGCCTGCCTGCCTCCCTGCAGATGGCGCGACTGAATCAGAGTAACAGCAACGGAGTGAGCAACAGCTTCAGCTCTGATATGTTCAAGAGCTCCCATGTACAGGAGCTGCCCCCCAAACTGCGTGCTGTTTTTGAAGACAACAAGGTCGGCAATTTACGTGTGTTTTGCCGCTATTTAATCTCAGACACGTCGCATCATGGATGTTGGTGCATACATTCATGATTAAATGATGGACCTCTCGTATGTTTGAGTCTGGAATATGGCACAACGTTAGCTGGCTCATGCGTGGTGCAGGCTATGAAGGATAAGCTGAGAAATTACAAGCATCGAACGGTAGCTGCGGAGCACGCAACCATCCAACAAAACGGTCAAATCCTGATCATGGAGAAAGCGATTGCCACACTCAAGCAACAACTAGCGGTGAGTCAAGGGACACCAAGGTGTCATCTCAAATAAGAGCATTCAAGGGTTTAAAGGTTTTGCCAGCCTTTTTCCTAAAGATATTTGCTCCTTTATGCCATGGTTGAGATAAAGTAGCTCTGTGAGACGGGGGGCTGCTTATTTTTAATTTTGTTACTGGAGCAAGCTGCATTTAAGCAAGCTTTTTTCGACAATGGCTGCAGAGGTGAAATAATAGATGGGTGTGCTTGTATGTATAAGGGGGGGTGGACTGTTAGAAAGAGTGCAGGAAAGCGTCTTTGCGATGTTGTGCAATCGTGCAACTGCTTTTTGTGTCAATTATGCAGGCCTGCTCAAGAACGCCTACAGAGGTAGAACAAGGGGATGCCCTGAAGAGCCTCCTGCTGCAAAGTGGGAGAGCAGCGAAAAATCTGGAGTACGAGGTGGAATTGATGTTGAGAGTAAAAGAGAATGAAGGAGTTATAGAGAAAAGGCTGTGTGCCGGTAGTGATACCGCATTTAGTGTGAATAAGGGAAGGCACTCTTACGTGCTTGCATCTCAGAGCTCCTTACCGCTGGAATTCTGTCAGTCGAACAAAAGAGATCTGAATCAAACGTGGTGGAGTTTCTGATGCCTGCCTGCCTCTTTCCCTTATAGGATTGGTAAGGTACCTTTTGTCTCCCAAGGCAGCAATTCTCTCCTTCTGTGCGCATTGATGTTGCAGAGATGCAGCCATGTGGCTAGCTTTGTTGGCTGTGTGGTTGTCTTTGTCAATTATAGACGAGTAGCAGCCTACAGGGCAGTCAGGGGTAGTCACCTTGCGCGCATGGTTTTATTTAGGCAGCAATTCCATGGATGATCGTTTGCTGACCTGTTATTAGCAACCACGATCGTACAAGCAGCGCTTGCACAATAAACAGCTTAGGTGCATTTGTAGCAGGCTATCATTGTGTGAGTACCATCAGTCTGCGTGCTGTGCTTTTATGTGCTTTTCTCCAGCCTGAGAGCTTATGCTTGCACATGTTACTGCGTCACAACATGCAGGTCCACTTGTCAAATGAAGAAAGCTGAATTAATAAAGTTCTTAGGTACTTGGAAAAGTAGGGACCTCTGCATTTGCTTAATTACCGACAGAGGAATTCAGCTCAGGATGCTGCCAGGAAAAAAAATATCATATTTGTATATTTGTACAAACGCAGGTCAACGTCCTCAAGTCGAAGGTGGAAACGGATGCAAAGCTGCACAGGCAGACGATGGCTGCCTCCAGACGCGAGCAAAATACGCTTGAGAAAAAGGTATGGTGTGCCGTACTACTAGAAGGTTATTTTTTAATGGAGCAAAGGGGGGGGGGGGGGCGGGGTGCGTTAGG
>Ga0307954_1000735_pt1 | contig 16884 bp, 17 predicted proteins | sample OrgLakmetagen437_FD_201822 | JGI IMG/M metagenome (GOLD analysis project Ga0307954, IMG submission 201822) | Saline water microbial communities from Organic Lake, Antarctica - #437 | ecosystem: Environmental > Aquatic > Non-marine Saline and Alkaline > Saline | place: Antarctica: Organic Lake... | reverse complement strand
CCTGCGTACTCTATCCCGGCCTGGGAGCGATTGGCCTGGTGGTGGTTATTGTTATTTTTCATCTGGCCTTTATTAGCCAGGCCCGCATGAGCGAGCTTCAGTTTATCGGCGCGGGTACCGTTCTCGGCGGCCTATTAGATGGTCTCTGGTTCAATACCGGTATTCTCGACAATGGTGTCAGCGGATTCCAGCTAACACCCATCTGGATTCTGGGCCTGTGGGCTTCGTTCACTACGACTTTGTCCCACTCTTTATCCTGGATCAGCGCCAAACCCTGGCTGCCTTTTGTCTGTGCGCCCGTCGCCGGTCCTTTTGCGTACTGGTCCGCCAGCAAAATGGGCGCCGTGGACATGCCGGAACTGACCCTGTCGCTGGCGGCTTTAGCGCTAGGCTGGCTGGTGGTATTTCCATTGTTGCTGTACATCCGCAAAACGCTGTATCCGGAGCTTGTGCAATGAAAAAACTCATTTTTGTGGCCGTGCTGACACTTCCGTTCAGCGCCTTGGCTGCTGATATCCGATTTGTGGGCACGGCGACACCTGTGGAAGGCGGCGACGCCTTCTATCAGGAACACCACGAGATAACCGGGACCTGCGACCAGGGACGGTTCACACCGGAAAATCATTCGGTGCGCTACAGCCGCGCAGATGAAGATCGCTTTGCCTGGAAAACACTGTCTTATGCGCAGTCCGTCCTGCGGCCCTCGTTAGAGTTCAGGCAGCCTGATTTCTCGGAAGTCGTCGAGATTAAAAACCATAACGACCGGACTCTTGAAGTGATCTGGCAGGCCCCGTCCGGATCGACGGAAAATTCCACTCTGGATGTAGAACCATCGCTGGTTGCCGATGCCGGCTTCGACAATTTTGTTCGCCAGAACTGGACCAGAGCGGTGAAGAACGGCAAGTCTGTTAAATTTGATATGGTGGCACCGACCCGGGGTGACTATTACGGATTCACTCTGGAACCCACCAATGACAATCGCATTGATGCTGAACATCTGGTCAGAATTCGCCCTTCAAGCACATTGATGAGGTTTCTGGTTGATCCCATCGTGCTGGGCTACGACGCCGATGGCCTGCTTACGGATTATCTCGGCCTGACCAATATCCGCAAAGATAAAGACACCAATTACACCGCCCACATCCGCTACGCCATCGAAGCAATCCCGGAATGTGAACTGACGCGCTGAATCCTGTCCTTCGGTCAAAGCCCCGGCCCCTGATGTGGTACGATTCCGGTTTGGCGGCTTTTCTCTGCCGACTACTCACAGAGACTCACAGGGGCCTGCATTTTGATGATGTTCGTGTCTTTCAACGTCAACAGTATCCGCGTCCGACTTCACCAGCTCGAAGCAGTGATCAAAAGCCTGAATCCCGACGTGATCGGGCTGCAGGAAACCAAGGTGACGGATGAGGAGTTCCCCGAACAGGCCATCCGGGATCTGGGCTATCACGTTCATTTTCACGGCCAGAAGACCCATTATGGCGTTGCCCTGCTTTCAAAACAGGCTCCGAACGCCGTTCAGAAAGGCTACCCCCGGGACCCGGAAGACGCCCAGCGACGGTTAATCACCGCCGAATTCATGGTAAACGGGCGCTCCCTGACCGTCATCAACGGCTACTTTCCCCAGGGGGAGAGCCGTAGTCATCCGGTCAAGTTTCCAGCCAAGGAGCGCTTCTACGCGGATTTGATGCGCTACCTGGACGAACGTCAGCCCAAGACCGATGACCTCGTCGTGATGGGCGACGTAAACATTTCCGCCACTGATCAGGATATCGGCATCGGTGCAGACAACGTCAAACGGTGGCTGAGCAAAGGCAAATGCAGCTTTCTGCCAGAAGAGCGGGAATGGCTATCGCAGGTTCAAAGCCGAGGGCTGACGGACGTTTTCCGCCAGCTTCATCCGGAGGAAGCCAATACCTTCAGTTGGTTTGACTACCGCAGCAGGGGTTTCGAGCGTGAACCAAGGCGCGGGCTGAGGATTGACCAGATCATGGCCACCGAGCGTTTGTCTGCCCGCGCCAAGTCTGCCGGAGTGAGCTATGATATCCGGGCCATGGAGCGGCCGTCGGACCATTGTCCGGTCTGGGCCAGCTTTGACCTCTAATCGTCAGAACCGGCACGTGACATGAAGAAAGTCAAAACCCGCGATCGCATACTCAACGCCAGCCTGTCGCTGTTCAACAGTATTGGCGAGCCCAATGTGACCACGCTCCTGATCTCCGACGAGCTGGATATCAGCCCCGGCAACCTGTATTACCACTTCAAAAGCAAAGGCGACATCGTCGGGGAACTGTTCGACAGCTACGAATACGAGATGACCGATCTGTTGGCGGTTCCGGAAGATGCGGATGTCTCGCTGGACCAGCACAGCTTTTTTCTGCACCTGCTGTTCGAAACGGTCGCCAGGTATCGATTTCTGTATCAGGATCTGGTGAATGTGCTGTCTCGGTATGACCAGCTTCAGACCCGTTTCCGGCGGATTCTGAAAAAGAAAACCGATGGTTTCCAGACCCTGTGTGAGAGCTTTCGACGCCAGAAACTGATGACAATCAGTGACGACGAACTTCATGCGCTTTGTCAACAGCTAACGCTAACGGCTTGTTACTGGAGTAGTTTTGATACCCTTTCACATCTGGATGACAGGGATTCGGTAGATCCAGGGCGGGGGGTGTATCAGATGATGTACCTGATGCTGCCCTACTTCGGTGAAGACGAGCAGGAGCAGATTGCCATCATGAGCCGGGACTATGCCATTTGAGGGCCATTTGAGGGCCATCTGATATTCAACGGATGACAGATCCCGGCTTCGGCCTGATTCGCTACTCTTCTTCGGAGCGCTCTTCGTCTTTTTCGCGCAGGCTAAGCAGTTCTGCTTCCAGCGCCTGAATACGGCGCTCCATCGCTTCGATTTCCTCACGGCGGTGGATGCCAAGCCGGCGCAGTGCACCTGATACCCGCTCATCGAACATGGTTTCCAGACGATCCCAGGTACCCGTGGCTTTTTGCCGTACGCCACCTACCCGGTCTTCCACAGACTTGATCTGCTTCTCAACAACGCCGCGGGTTTTGGTTTCCAGTTGCTCGCCTTCCTGAACCAGGCGTTCAAAAAAGCGACCGGCATCGTCTTCGGCCTTGGTGTAAGCCCCCAGACCGGCCAGCCAGATCTGCCGGGCAGAGCCTTTGATTTTCCCCGGGAGCTGGTCGTCGGTTTCTGGCTTGTGATCGTTATCGTCAGACATGCAAAACCCTCAGAAGGCGTTGGCTGGGTATGACACTTCATTGTATTACACGACGGATCTGATTTCAGTCGAATGTGAAAAATCGTCCTCCGCCAGATCGGAGCCAATGCCCGGGAAACGGCGTTGTAGTGCGGGTTAGTATAAGCACCGCGTGAATATGAAAAAATGTGATCAAACTAATACGCGCGCGAACTTGTACTGCGCAGATTTTATACAATACTTGAAGATACTGGTGTCCCCGCTGACATCGGTTGTCTGGAAGTCTTTCATGGGTACTACTCGCACGCCTCTGCCCGGCCATCAGTGCCGGGCTTTTTTATTCCTTCGTTATTGTTATATACTTAGACTTTAAGGTTATAACTATCTTTTATCAGAGGGAGCCAATGCATGATTGACGTCGCGTGGGCGCAATTTACACCCTGGACTGCACTGGCCGGTGGCGCACTTATTGGTGCCGCTGCCGCACTTCTGCTTCTGTTCAACGGCCGGATTGCTGGTATCAGCGGAATTCTTGGCGGCATCCTGACGACCACACCCGGGGATATCCCCTGGCGGGCCGCCTTTGTCGCCGGACTGGTGCTGGCCCCCATAGCCTGGCTGGTGCTGGCCGATCTGCCGCCCATTGAGATCGAAGCGGGTTATCCGGTGATTGTCATTGCTGGCCTGCTGGTCGGTACAGGCACCCGTTACGGGTCAGGATGTACCAGCGGACACGGTGTTTGCGGCATATCGCGATTCTCGCCCCGGTCACTGATCGCTACTGCCACGTTTATGGTAGCTGGCTTCATGACCGTTTATATCGTTCGCCACCAGATCGGAGGGTTCTGATCCATGGCATTCACTCTTCTTTCATTTCTGGCCGGTTTGACGTTTGGCATTGGCCTGCTGCTAAGCGGCATGGCCAACCCGGAGAAGGTTCTGGGTTTTCTGGACCTTGCCGGGCTCTGGGACCCCTCGCTGGCGCTGGTGATGGCTGGCGCTATTGCCGTTGGCGTGATTGCCTTTCGCGTAGCTGGATCCCGGCAACTGACGCTTCTGGGGAGGGCATTCCGCCTTCCCTCCAAAGGCGATATCGACAAGCGCCTGGTCATTGGCAGCGTGCTTTTCGGTGCCGGCTGGGGGCTGGCGGGGTTCTGTCCCGGTCCTGCACTGGTTGCTATGGGCGCAGGCCAGCACAAAGCGGTAGTATTCGTGGTCGCAATGGTAGTCGGCATGGCACTGTTCGAACTGCTGGAAAAGGTTCGGAGCAATCGCTGAGACGGTTTTTAAACGCCTCTGACAGCTAATGACTGCTGTGGCATCATGGCAGCAACGTTTGACCAGTCAGGAGACCACATGGATATCAGACCGATTGACGATCGTATTGCCGTGGCACCCCAGATAACCCCGGACGATATTGCAGAGCTTGCCCGCCTGGGCTTCAAAACCCTGGTGGCTAACCGCCCGGACGGCGAAGAGCCCGGGCAGCCCTCAATGAAAGCGATTGAGGCGGCGGCCCAGGAACATGGCCTGAAATGGGTCTATCAGCCGGTCGATTCCGGCAATATTCTGGATTCTGATGTAGATCAGTTTGATGAAATGATCCGCCAGGCAGACGCACCCGTAATTGCTTTCTGCCGGTCCGGAACCCGCTGTACGGTTCTCTGGGCGTTAAGTTCAGCCCGTCGTGAATCCGTAGACGATATTGTCAGTAAAGCCCGAAACGCGGGCTACGACATCAGCGGTCTGACCCCCCGAATGGCTCAGCAGTCAGGCCGGTAAGCGTCAGCTAATCATCCCTCAGATTCGCATCGTCATCAGGAACCACAATCATGCAGTACACGGGTACCGCTAATTTCAGCCATGATCATCCGGAAAAAATCGGCGTACTGGTTACCAACCTGGGTACACCCGACGCGCCCACGCCATCGGCACTGCGCCGGTACCTTGGCGAGTTTCTGTGGGACCCCAGAGTGGTGGAGGTACCACGACCCCTGTGGTGGCTGATTCTTCACGGCATCATTCTGAGAATACGGCCAAGGCGCTCTGCCAAGGCCTATTCGGGAGTCTGGGAACCTGAAGGGTCCCCCCTTCTTCTGCACACGGCCAAACAGGCAGAAGGCATCCGTAAGGAGCTGCAGGCGAAATACGGCAACAATCTGATCGTTGCCTTCGCCATGCGCTACGGCAACCCGGGCATCGGGCACGTACTGAACGAACTGCAGGCACAGGGTGTCAGGCAGCTGCTGGTGCTTCCGCTCTATCCGCAGTATTCAGCGTCTACGTCCGCGTCCACCTTTGACGCCATCGCCCATGATTTTACCCGTCGCCGCTGGTTGCCGGACCTTCGGTTCGTCTCCCATTACCCGGACTATCCGCCCTACATCGAAGCCATGGCGGAACACATCAAGGCTTACTGGCAGGAGCACGGCCGCAACCAGAAACTGATTCTGTCTTATCACGGCGTGCCCCTGAAGTACCTGATGAAAGGCGATCCGTACCACTGTGAATGCCACAAGACGTCCCGGCTACTTGCCGACAAGCTCGGCCTTGGCAAAGATGAGTACATGACAACGTTTCAATCCCGCTTTGGTCGGGACGAATGGCTGCAGCCCTACACCGATGAAACCCTGAAATCCCTGCCGGGTAAAGGCGTAAAAACCATTGACGTATTTTGCCCGGGCTTTTCATCGGATTGCCTGGAAACCGTCGAGGAAATCGATGAGGAAAACCGGGAATACTTTATGGAAAGCGGCGGCGAGGGATTCCGTTATATCCCCGCACTGAATGCTACCGATGGCCATATCAGGGCCCTGACCCAGCTTATCGAGGACAACCTTCAGGGGTGGAAGGTGCCTTCCAACAACCCGGAAGACCTGTCGGCAAGGGTTGAGCGGGCCGAAGCACAAAAAGAGGCTCAATATCCGGGGCGGGACATGTAATGAAACTGAACTGTGATTTGGGAGAAAGCTACGGCGCCTGGCAGATGGGCCAGGACGACATGGTCATGCCCCTGATCGACATGGCCAACGTTGCCTGTGGCTTCCATGCCGGCGATCCTGGCGTCATGCAAAAAACCGTGGCGCTGGCCGCCCGGCACGGGGTCGAAATAGGCGCGCATCCGTCCTATCACGACCTTCCCGGTTTTGGTCGCCGGTCTATCGCGCACTCGCCGGACGAAATCGAAGCACTGATGCTGTATCAGCTGGGCGCGCTCGAAGGCATCTGCCGGGCAGAGGGTGTTGGTCTCGCTTATGTGAAACCCCACGGTGCACTGAATAACGACATGATGCGGGATATGTCGACACTGGAAGCGGTGATGGGTGCGATCAGGAAGTTCGACAGCACCCTGCCCCTGATGATACCCGCAACCATTCACCACCAGCGCCACAAAAAACTGGCGCATTACGTGGGCATTCCCGTCCTGCTGGAAGCCTTTGCAGACCGGGCTTATGACGATGAAGGCCAGCTTGTGTCCCGCAGGCTGCCTGGCGCGGTTCACCAGTCGGTGGAAAAGATCCTGGCACAGGCTGTTTCATTCGCCCGGAAAGGTGGTGTTAACAGCACATCCGGCCAATGGCTTGATCTGCCCGCAGACAGCCTGTGTGTCCATGGAGACACCGAAGGCGCGCTCGCCGCCATCCGCCAGATCAGAGACGCGCTCAAGACCTCCCTCCAGTGAACCCTCCAGTCAACCCGGGCATGATCACCCCGGTTGCTGAAAATGCTTTGCTGGTTACCCTGGCGGATGAGATTCGCGCCAACCTGCCCCTGACACTTCGCTCGCTCTGCCAGCAACTCGACGCTCAAAAATGGCCCTGGCTGCTAGATCTGGTGCCTTCATACACCACTATGTTGATCGTTTACGACCCGGACCAGCTTGATTTCCGGCAGGCGGCTGCGGCTATCCGGCCGGTTCTGGCGCAACGCCTGGACCAGTCCGCCCCCGATACCAATGACCGGATCATCGAACTCCCGGTTTACTACAGTGACGAATCCGGGCCGGATCTGGCCGCCCTGGCCAAAGCCTGCAGTCTCAACGTTGATGAAGTCGTCGCCAGGCACACCGCCACCACCTATCAGGTGTTCGCCATGGGCTTTGCGCCGGGATTCGGGTTTATGGGGGAAGTAGACCCCGCCATCGCCCACCCGCGCAAGAAAACGCCCAGGCAAAAGGTGCCGCGAGGCAGCGTGGGCATTGCAAACCGCCAGACAGCGGTCTACCCCGTCGCCTCCCCTGGTGGCTGGCAGATCATCGGCCGCTGCCCGACAAAGCTGTTTGATCGCGAGACACTGTCACTGCTGAACACCGGGGACAGGGTTCGGTTTTATGCAGTGAGCCGAGCGGACTATCTGGATCTCGGAGGCGAACTGTGAACACCGACGCCGAAGGGCTTTGGGTGACCCACCCCGGCATAAGCGCAACCATCCAGGACAGCGGCCGGAGTGGTTATCGGCAGCACGGTCTTGCGGTCGGTGGCGCTCTGGACCTTCACGCCTTCAACTGGGCCAATAAACTGCTGGCTAACCCACCCGGCTCCGCCTGCCTGGAAATCATGCTGGGCGATTTTCGGGCAACGGCCGAATTGAACATGACCATAGCCGTGACCGGTGCCTATGCCCCCATAACCGTCAACGGCACCCCCACTGGCAATTGGCAAACCCTGGCACTCAAAGCCGGAGACGAGCTGGCGATAAACCACGCGGAATCCGGTCGGATTCTCTACCTGGCCCTGCCCGGCGGCATCAACAGCCCGCAATGGTTCGGCAGCCAGTCCGTGGTGCCCCGGGAACAGATTGAAGGGCTGGAACCCATCGGCGAAAAGACGCGCCTGTCTGCCCGGTCGCCCTTTGAACCAACAACCCACCGGGAAGTACCGGCCAGCGCCCGGCCAAATTACCGGGAAGAACTGACTCTGCGACTTATTCCCGGTTATCAGGTCAGTCAGTTCAGCAAAAACGATCTGCTGCGACTGACCACCCGTGAGTATGAGCTGACCCAGCAATCAGACCGAATGGGTTACCGCCTAAACGGCCCGGCCCTGGGCGACGTCCCTCCAGGAATCATCTCCGAAGGCATTGCCGTGGGCGCTGTGCAGGTGCCCGGAGACGGCCAGCCAATCGTACTGCTGAATGACTGCCAGACCATTGGCGGCTACCCCAAACCCGGCGTCGTCGCTTCTCTGGACTGCCATAAGCTGGCACAGCGCCTGCCCGGCCAGAACATCCGTTTTGCGTTTGCGGATCTGGCAGACGCGCAGAATGAACGGCGGTTGTTTAACCTGTATTTTCAGAAAGCGCACTGGAACGTATTAACCAACGAACTGGAATGGCGTTGACGGCGCGATTTACAGGGCACCGGCTCGCTCGACTGCCCAGAACAGGCTGATGCCGGTCACCGCCACAATCATTGCAGGCACGGCTGCGCGGGCGTATAGCCGGTAGCGTCCAAGCCAGAACAACAGTGGAAAGAAAATCACCAGCAGGCCCAGTTGCCCCAGCTCTACACCGATGTTGAACCCCGCCAGGGCGGTTACAGTCTGGGAGACGCCGGTGGTGAGGTCCCCCAGCACGCTGGCGAAACCAAACCCGTGGATCAAGCCGAAACCAAAGGCCAGCTTCCAGGTCTTTTTGCCCAGTATCGGCCAGAACACGTTCAGTGCTGCGACGGCGATGGACAGGGCAATCACCATTTCGACCCAGGCAATTGGCAACTGGATAACATCCAGTGCCGCCAGTGCGAGGGTGATGGAGTGCGCCACGGTAAACGCGCTCACGATACCCACCAGTTGCCATAGTCGGCTTGAAAACGACACCTCGGGCGTGGTCGGTGATCGCTTGAGCTGCTGCTGGCGAACAAAGGTTGCGGGCAATATCAGCACCAGCAGGAAGAGAATGTGATCAAGCCCGACCAGCAGGTGAAACACGCCCTCGTAAACGAACGTACCGAAGGTACTGAGCATTGACGGCTGGCTAGCGGTGAGGTCCAGGCGATTACTGTCCGGCCCGAGCACGGCAAGTGACTCCCCCTCGGTGGTCGTCCACTGAACCAGCCCGCGATGCAGTGGGTCCACATCGAACAACAGGTTATAGGTTATTCCGGTGGCCTTTGCCCCGCCCGGGCACTGAATGCCATAACGGGCGGCGGCGTAGGCGCCGTCGCTGTGACGGGACAGGCCCCACTGCTGGCCGGTCAGTGCGCAGTTGCCCTGGTTGCTGAGGACGGTGACGCCTTCGGCCACCAGGCCGGTGATGTCAGGCCGCGCGGCCCGGACTTCGGCACCGGTGAGCTGCTGATCGTTATTGCCATCCAGGGGTAACACCAGGGCCAGATCCCGCAAGGCCAGATCCACCCGCAGAGTGGTGGCTTCCGGATTGCTCTGGTCAAGATAGAGAAAACTGTCACTGGCCTTGTGAGCGGCCACCGTGGCACTGCCGAAAGCCATCAGTAACAGCAGGCAGCTTTGCAGGGCGTGTTTCATGGCTGAATCTCCGGATAACGGGCATCGCGCTGATTGATACTGGCCAGCCATTCGCCGGTAGTGTCGATCACAGCCGAGTTGCCAGTGGCACCAGCGGCGCGCAATAGCAGCCGCGTATCCATTGGCTCGCGCTGACTTTGCCAGTTTTCCCGGGCGTAGGTCAGAGCTGCGTCCGGTTGCTGTTGAATATCGAGCAGAAAGCGGGCGTAGTCGCGCTGGTGCAGCAGGTTACCTCGCCAGCGGGCTTCGGTGAAGCGCTCGTCCAGGGATTCAACGAGACTCTTTGCCTGCCCGGAACCGGTGGCCTGAAGCGCAATAGCCCTGAGCACGGCGAGTGAATCAACGTCGTTATAACCCTCCGTCAGCGCTACTGCCTGCTCGAACCGTTGTTTCTGAATCAACCAGTCTGCCAGTTGCGTCCGGCTGTAGAGGTCGTCCGGATCCTGCGCGAGCACGTTACGCCAGTGCTCTTCTGCCACCGGCAAGCCGAGCTGGGCGGCGATATCCGCCAGAGTCCCTTCGGCCCAGAGCATCGGGGTGGCATTGCCCTCGCCTTGAGCTTGTTGCATGAGTGCTTTCAGCTCGGTATAGGCGGTGTCTGCCTGGCCGGTTCGGGCCAATACCTGGGCCTCACAACTGGCGGCTATCAGGCCGGGATACAGTTTTTCCAGTTTTTTGCAAGCAGTCAGGGCCTCGGCGTAGCGGCCCTGAACAATTTCCAGGTTCGCCAGCGTCAGCAGTGCCTGAACCTGGTCCCGGGTGTCGCCATCGCGGCTCAGTACCAGGTTGAGGTCTTCACGGGCCTCATCAAACCGGTGCAGGCTTTGCGATAGGGTGGCCCGAAGCACTCGCAGGCTGTCCGTCATGCGGTCCGCCGGCCAGTCCTGCAACAGGCGCTGGGCGTACCCCAGAAAGCGGGGATCGCCCTCACTGCGAGCCTGCTGCAGATGTGTCCTGACCTGATCCGCAAGCTGTTGGGCTGTGCGAATGTCAGATGTTTGTGTGGATGACAGGTTCGGTAGAGTCAGCAGAACCTGATCATCGGGGAATTCGCTTTGTATCGGAGCTGGTGCGCCAAGAGCGGGAGTTGCCAAAGACACTGTCAGCAACCCCAAAAAAACCCTGCCCCGAAGGGCAGGGTAAGAAACCGTCAGTCGAAGACAGGGTCTAAACCGACGGGCTCGCTCGCTCGCATCAGAACAGCTCGTCAAAGGCCTGTTCGTTATTCTGATCATTGAAGCTAAACTCCAGATCATTGATGTTAGCCGCCTCACGGCTATCGGAAGTTTTGTCAATCTCAGCCTTCACAAAAGTTGTGAAGTCTACTGGCAGGTCCGGCCTGTCGCTGTCGCTCCGACTATTATTATTGTCGGAGCACCCGGCCAGAGCCAGCCCGATAAGGGCTGCTCCGGTGATTTGCACGATCGATTTCATGGGTTTCTCCTCCGCTTACGGGGTAGTAGAGCCGGCAATCGGCGTTGCCAGGTACGGGAACACGGTTTGCAGTGTGTTCGGATCAAGTTGAACGCCGTCGGTGTACCCAAGCTTGCCGTCTGGTGCTTCTGATTCTGGCTCGCCCGCATTCGCAACAAGGAAACCCATGGCTACCCGCAGCGAGATATCAACCACATCATCCACCGGACGACGGCCGTTCGGGAAGCCGGCAGTGTCGCCGCCCAATACACCCAGGTCGTCTTGATCGACTATAGCCTTGGGCGCAATGGCTGGGTTAAGACGCAGCATTTCCGAGCCAGTCACGCCAACGGGCATATTGAGATCTGGAACACCGGTGAGGAACGCGGTCTTCAGGTCTTCACGGGGGAAATTGTTCGGAGCGGTAACACCGAACAGGATTTGCAGCAGTTCCGGCAGAGTCGGATGCGTCACGTAATCGATGAACTGACCATCGCCGGAGGGTTGACTGGCGTTGAAAGCGTCTTTGTCTTTCAGGCCAATAACCAGTTCGTTCACCAGCGGCATGCCGAGGCGGGAAACCTGTGCGTAGGCACCACCTTCCACAGTTGCGCCCTTGCCGTTAGCCTTGGGGGCCGGGTTGATTACCCGTGCCTGGCGTACACTGGCGGTGGTCCAGGCGCCGATTACCGGGTCACCCGTACCATCCATCGCGGTATTGGCCGTGCCGGTCAAGCAGACGGTCGGAACTTCCAGAGCAAAGGAGGTGACGTTCTTATCCGCCAAGTCATTGGTTTCGGCATCGCGAGCGCCGAGCGGAGTGGTGTTCACCAGGTCGAAAATTTCACCCAGATTGACGGCGAAGGCTTCTTTGCGCTGGCCCACAAACACCTTGCCATCGACGTCGCAACCAGGAATGCCCATAGTGTAAATGTGGCTGTTGGCATACGCCCCGTAATCACTGAAAGTCTTTTCGCCGATGTTGTCCACCGGTTTTCTGAAGGTGGGTGTACCACCGTCCGTTACGTTAAGGGCTGCTTGAGAAGCTCCGCCACGAATGACATTTACTTCGTATTCCTGCCTGATCTGAAAGTTATCACCGGCCGCCGTGTCGGTGCCGACACCGGGAGTCGCGCCTTTTAGGGGAATTGCGACAGTTCTCTGGTTGTCGGCCGGGCCCACGGTCAACGCAATCCTATTTTCTTCATTCATGATGTCATTGAGGTTGAACTGGAAAGTCAGATCCTCAACGGCGTCGCCGTCGTTATCAATATGGATTTCATAAATCGCGTCGTCATCCAGATCGAAATAGTTCGGCCCGCCGTAGGCGTCCTGCAGAGGCAAATAGTTTGCGATCAGGGTGACAAAGTCTTCGCGGCCGCTTTCATAGCTGCGAAACATATAGAAGTCGGTGCCGTCCACTTTGGGAATTTCCGTGATAAACGGCGCTTCCCGGTGGCTCGAAGCCTGGCTGACACCGGCTGATAGACAGATGCCGGCAATCGCGATGGCGAGGCCGGAGCGTTTGGCGAGTATGTTCATTCCATATTCCTCATCTATTGTTGATATAGCACAGGATCACTTGAACGACGTTCCGCACGAGCCATAAACATCTGGATTACGAGAACAGTTTGACGATACATCGGGAAAAAAGTCGATTCTGTTCGGTAGCGAACCCAGACTTACTGCACTGGCTGATTTGGCGTCTCAGAGAGGTAACGGCCATGCCGGGAGGAAAAATGCACCTGTTTGAAAATTTTTTAAATCAAAGTGCTTGCTAAAACCAATAATAAGGACGAGCGGGGGAATGAGTGGATGGCCTGGGCCAAACCGCACCCTTAGAGATTTAGAGATTCGTATACCGATTGATATCAAACACACCTGCCTGCAACGGCTGGTGCTCGCGATGCCAGCGGGTTATGTCGTGGAGAACATCCCAGAATTGTGGGTGGGTGCGGCGAACGCCCCAGAGGTCGACCAGCCGCTCGAATTCTTTGGGCTCTTCTGCTTTCAGTCCTCGTAGTCGCTCTGTGAAAAGCCCGAGCTGAGAAGCTGGCACATCGAACATAAAGTTCGGGTAACTACCGATGATGCCGGGATAAAGGGTGAGCTTGTCTTCCTTCGGCTGATACCGCAGGTCTTCACCCAACAGGAAGGCCACGTTGCTGTGGGCTCGGTCCCGTATCAGGCTGTAGACCGTCCGTTCGCCCTGCTGGTTCACGACTCTGACGAAGGTAAGGTCGGGCAGGTAATGAATGGCCGGCAGGAATTCCGCGCGGGTGGCGGCCAGGGTCGAGAGTTCCTGATCCGCCTGCTGAATCCATTGGGCCTGGTCCTGACGGCCACATTTCTGTGCGCTGCATCGGTTGAGGGGGTCGTCCCGTTCCGCATTAAGCTCGCCGAAGTTCTGCAGCAGGTGCGCCCCAAGCTCTTCGTTGTAGGCGCTGGTGGTAAAAGACACCTGTGAGGGCGCGGTGTTTTCCATCTCGGCGTAGCTGTAATCCAGTTTCAACTGACCCGACCCCTGATACCAGCGGCTGAGCACTCGGATGCGTTCGCCGGGCGGAATCAGGCGCAGGTAATTTTGCTCGCCACCATTGCGGAGCAGGTCGAAGTAAAGGCGGGTCTGAGTCTGGTGCGCGACAGTGCCGAACACATCAAAATTCACCACCAGCCCGTAATAGATACGCTCGAACAGTGGGTAATCCATCCACCAGCTGGTGAGCGGCACCTGCCCGATCAGTCCCCGTTGCACAGAGGCGTTGTCGTGGTGGCGAAAGATGGTCAACAGCGCATTGGTGTTGCTGCCGTCGCCATCCCAGATGTGCGCCATTGAGGCACCCTTCGGGTAAGTCCCCCGGTAGGCCTGATTGCGCAGTTCGGTATAGCGGTTGCGGTTGTCTTTGTAGTGGCTCCAGTTATCGCCCAGGTCCAGCAAATCGCTGTCCTGGCCCGGTACAGCCAGGAGCGGGGTCACCGATTTTCGGTACGCAGCGTCCGTCACAAACAGGTCGTCTTCCGGGTCGTGGAAAACGGTCCAGAAATGATCCCGGATAACGTCGGTGGCGATCTGGCCCCGGCACACCGGCCCGCGGATAAAGGTGCGGGTGAAGTATTCGGCGTTATCCAGCATGAACTGGTAGCGGGCCTTAGCGGGAATGGCTTCGAAGGTGGTGAAGGGGTTGGCCCGGCTGTCATGACTGTAATCCGGGAGCGTGTTCGCCTGCCAGTCGCCGGCTCCGAACAGTTCGCGAGTGCGCCTGAGCTGTTCGCTGCCAAACGCAAGGGTGATATGGCTTTTGTGAACAATGCTGCCGACCACTGGCCTGAGCCGGTAGTAAAGCGGGCCGTCAGGGTCGTCATTGGGGCGACGGGTGGCGATGAGGTCGATGGCGTTGCCCGGCGGCGTGTGTGACCGGACGATCTGGAAAAATCGGGTATCGGCCCCGGCGTCTTCAAAATACAGATGCGCCAGATACAGGTGCTCGTACAACCAGCGACTGGTCAGCTGCCGGGATTTCGAACCGGCATTCAGCCACTGCTCCCATTGGTCGATGTAGCCCTGACCGGAATCGGACACCTCGGTCACCAGTGGACTGATGGCTCCACCCTGATTCAGCCAGCCTGCCAGAATGGCGTATTCATCGTCGCTGAGGCCGGCAACCGCCATTGGCATGCCTTCGTAAGGATGATCGCTGGCGTAGTCATCAAAAGCGTCATTGCTGACACACTGATTGACGCGGGAGAGGCCGAGTTCAATGTCTTCCGGTAATTTACTGTTGGGGGCGAACTCATGGCCCTTACCCAGGCGAATCATGTTCTCGAACAGGCTTCGGGATTGGTTGCCACGGGCAAGCACCGAGAAAAAGCCGAGATCCCGCCACTGTTGTTCCGTTCCGGCGTCGATGCCAAGGCGCGTGGGGGTCTGGGCGTCCAGCCGCGCACCGTCGTAAACGCTTTTCGGATGGGCGCCGCGAATCAACCCATCGGAGTACTCCATTTTCAACTGACAGGGTGCATCAAGGCAGCCATGGCAAGCCAGGCACTTGGTCTCCAGAATCGGACGCACGTCGTCAGCAAAATTGACCGGGTACTGAACGGCGGATGGCAGAGGCCGAAGGTCCGACTGTGGGACGCTTTCCGCGCAGCCACTGAGCAATAACAGAATACCGATAACGGTTGTCAGTGTTCTCACCACGCCGTAATTTCCTCTTCGGACTTTCCATGATTCTGGCAGTATGCGCTTGAATCGTCTTGAACAGAAAGCGGCGACCATAAGGCCGCCGCTTTAAACTTCTTAAATGTTACCAACTATTAACTGCGCCGACGGCGCACTAGACTCAGGCCTGCCAAACCGATGCCAAGCAGTGCCAAAGATCCGGGTTCAGGCACCCCAACTGGCTGGTCAACATCTGGATCCTCAACATCTGGATCCTCAACATCACCTCCACGTGCTGAAAATACGTAACGGCCATCAATGTCTGAATTGCGGCGATTCGAGATGAGGGCGTTCGCGCCTGCATCAAGGAAAGCGCCGTTCACCGCCTAGCCGGCCAACTCAAAGAATGTTCCCGCGTCACCCGTACCGTTGGAAAATCCTACGCGTGCTGAATTGCCCCCCAGGCCGTCCGAATCACCACTACTGGCCGTGCCGGTTTCCCACTGGATCTGGTCATAGTTGAAAATGAAGTCGAAGTCACCGGCCGACACGTCAGAACGGTCGACAAGAATCAACTGAAAACTGTTGCGGTTTGAGTGGGCGGTGCTGCTAAAGAAATAATCAACGTTAACCCAATTCACGCCAAACGCGTCACGCCCGTCATACAGGCCGGTACCATAAGTTACTGGGTCGCCGGCGTTTCTGGTATCCACGTCAGCGAAGAAAGGCGCGATGATCTGCCGCCCCGTGGAGGTCAGGTCGAACGGAGTAAAGGTGGAAAGATCGTCATCAAACGTAACGTTGCCGTTATTGTTGACATAGAGCTGGCTGGATGTTAATCCGAAGAAATTGGCGTTAAAACCGATATCCACCAACTCAGTTGAGCCATCATCATTTGGCGCCAGGATGTTGCCGTCGAATCCTGAAACGATGGCGGCAGCGTTTGCTCCTGACACCAGAGACAGCGACAGAATACCGGCGGTCAGAGAAACCACAGGTACGCAGAGTGCTTTTTTCAAATATTTGTTCATGTTGGACTCCTTTTTGAGAACTAAGACTACCCTGTAAGTGCAAAAAACTTATTGCCCACACACGTCGAACAAGCAAAATTTGAGCCAAACACTCAACCTCATGATTTAAAAATTATAAATAAAAAAATGTTAAGGAGAATCTTACTTGGTGTAAAACAAACTGACACCTTGCTGTCACGCTTGCCGGGATAATCCGAGCAGCGCAGGGAAATCGATAAGAATTGTCTTATAGACCCATTTTTTCGAGGGTTGAAACCAGAGGGAGGGGCGTAACTTTATAAGTACACGTAATCAATGAGGTATTTGGCGGTGGGTCAGGGATTCGAACCCCGGGTACGCTACTAACGTACGGCGGTTTTCAAGACCGCTGCATTAAGCCACTCTGCCAACCCACCGTTTTTCCAAAGCCGTCGTTGCGACAGCGGTGAGCATGATACCGGAATCGCCTGCTCTGTCAACGCCCTGCTAAAATCCGAGGCAGGATTAGCGCCTCAGCGAAGTCTAAATTGAAGTTAATGGTATTTGAGGGAATCTTTATCCAACATTTGAGTCAGAGATGATTGAAATAGAGTCAGAAA
>Ga0307954_1000713_pt1 | contig 17128 bp, 19 predicted proteins | sample OrgLakmetagen437_FD_201822 | JGI IMG/M metagenome (GOLD analysis project Ga0307954, IMG submission 201822) | Saline water microbial communities from Organic Lake, Antarctica - #437 | ecosystem: Environmental > Aquatic > Non-marine Saline and Alkaline > Saline | place: Antarctica: Organic Lake... | reverse complement strand
CCGCTGATCACCATCCCGGCCCGCGGCTTCTGGAAATGCCGCACACCGAGGCCTGACAGAAGTTCGCACTCGATCACACGCCAATAGGGTCAAAAACTTCTTGCACTACGGGCGGCAACCACAGAAGTGGTCTGCGTTGCTCCGGGCGGCATACCATCGGCCGTAGGCTGCAAGGTTCATTGACGCGGGTCCGCAGAAGGGCTGCATGAAGGCGCGGAAACGGCTGATCAGGGCGTTCACGGTGTTGATGTGGTGGCTGCGCGGGGTGCGCTTCGTCCGCCGCCCCGCGTTGAGCACGAAGTGGAGGATGGGTTCGTCCTTCGCGATCCGCTCATAGGTGACAAAACCGTCCGTGCAGAGCACCGCGTCGGGCGCCATCACGGGCAGCAGGGCACCGGAGATCGCCGCCTGACCCGCGTCGGCGATGGCCTCGAACGCCCGGTGGCCAGCGCGATCAGTTGCCGCGAGGATCTTCTTCTCCCAAGCCCGCCATCCCCCTGGAGGCGCTGTGCATGGGGCCCCGCGGCGCTTGTAATCGCGCCAGCGCAGGCGCGGCGGTGCCGGGTGTTTCGCAGGGGCGCGCCGGTGCTGGACCCACTCCCTCGACCCCTTTCGGCTCTCACGCTGATGCGCTTCGTCAGCTTCGACGATGCCAGCAAGGCTGTCGTCAGCCTCCGGCGTGAGGGCCCCGATGATCTTCATCCGCCAGCGCCAGATGCTGTGACGAGACGCGCCCAGCACCTCGGCCCCGCGGCGGCAGGACACCGGCTGCGGTGCCTCGATCATGTCACGCGCCAGCGCGACCACCAGGTCGGGGCGGCAAACCCGGGCCAGAGGTGTCCCGCTGCGGCCTGACCACGTCGCCCCGCACCCCGAGCAGTTCCATCGCTGTGCGCCCGTTCTGGTCCGTCCCCACCGTATCCGATGGGTTGGACGCCCCCGGCGGCATCAAAATATGCCAAGGTAGCGGGTGTTGAAACACTGCTAAGAGGAGAGCGTCCATGAACGAAGTTAGCATCATCGGCTTAGATTTGGCCAAGAACATATTTCAAGCACATGGCGCCGGGGCGGACGGATCCGTTGTATTCCGGCGCAAGCTATCGCGTGCGCAGCTGTTGAAGTTCCTGGGTGATCAGCAGCCTTGTTTTGGTGGCCATGGAGGCTTGTGCAAGCGCCCATCATTGGGGCCGGGCAATCGGCGAACTTGGGCACCAAGTTCGGTTGATACCGCCTGCCTACGTGAAGCCGTTTGTCAAACGGCAGAAAAACGACATGGCTGATGCGGAAGCGATCGCCGAGGCGGCATCGCGTCCGACCATGCGATTTGTGGCTATCAAGAGCGAGGCCCAACAGGCGACGGCGATGGTCTATCGGACTCGTGATCTCCTGGTTCGACAGCGCACGCAGACGATCAACGCCTTGCGAGGGCATCTGGCCGAGCAGGGAATTGTTGCACCAGCGGGCCCGGCACATATCGGGCGCTTGGCTGCGATTGTTAATGGCGAAGAGGGCACATTGCCCGTTGAAGTGAGGGAGCTTGCACGACTGCTCCTGAACCAGATTGCGGACTACGCTGAAAAGATCACAGATCTTGATGCGAAGCTTCGGCAACAATCAACCTAGGATGATACGGCACGACACCTCACAACGACCCCGGGTGTGGGCCCGATCACTGCGGCGGCGATCACGACTTTTGCGCCGCCTATGGAGACATTTTCGAAAGGCCGTGATTTCGCGGCGTGGGTCGGTCTCACGCCACGCCAGCATTCGAGTGGCGGCAAGGAACGCCTTGGCCGAACATCGAAGATGGGCCAGAAAGACATCCGGCGACTGCTGATCATCGGCGCTGTCGCAGTCGTGCGATGGGCCGCGCTCAAAGGCGCACCTGAAGGCTCATGGCTCGCCCGGATGCTGGCGCGCAAGCCGAAGATGCTGGTTGCGGTGGCTTTGGCCAACCGCATGGCGCGCACGGCCTGGGCCCTGATGCGCAAGGGTGAGGATTACAGGGATCCGATGGCCATGGCCGCATAGGTCAGACCCATCGGTTTGTCGCCGAGGATGTGAGCAGGACGGAGGAACGTAAGGGCAAACGGTCACGAGACCGGGTTGGGAAAACCAATATTGATGGCGATGCGCTTTCAAGCGCGGGTATGCGAACTGGACCCGACCTGCATATCTCCATAAAGACCCGCGGCGTTTGAAAGGCCGCAACTTCGAGGCCGGACACACGACTGCACCTGATCATATGCCCGATCGTGATAAAGAAAATGCTTGCATTAGTGGGGGCGGCCCGCGCATCAATTTCCAGGACGGCCTCGGCACGCTTGCGCGTATCTGGAACGAGCCCCTCTGCCTGGCGCAGCTCCTGCGGGGTCAGGCGGGCAAGCAGGCGGCCAAATTCAGTCGGATCGAAGCGGGGCATGGCAGGTCTCCTCGAGCCTCGGAAGCCTCAGCATACCTCACTGGCGCGCAAGAACAAAGAGCGAACCAACACGCTTTGCTGACACCGCCAGCCGCACTGTGTCATGGGGGAACGGATGAAGGCGCTCCAGGGGACAGGCCAGTCTACGATGACGATTTTTATGCTGCCTATGCCCGCGACCCCGAGGGCAATAAGCTTTGTTTTCTATTCTGCACAGAGTTTGGAACGGACAAGTAAGCTTCCATGAAAATCCTTGCCCTCGCCGACCTGCATCTGGATGACATCCAGGATCGGGATATCCTGCGCCGACTGGGTGAGGCCATCCGCGAGGTCGCCCAAGATGCCGACCTGGGTTGGGGCACGGTTTCTTGAGACAGTTCTGAGCGCTATTTTTCGATCGAAGGAGAATAGGACATGGACGACAAGAACACCTCGACATCTGGCGCGACGGAGGCCACGGCCTCGTCGTCGCGCGCTCATCACGCTGGACGATGATCTCGAGCGGATCTGTCGCGAGGCTGGCTGCACGTTCGGTCAGTGCCGCCGCCTTGTCGTGGGAGACGTCCGGGTCCTGATGACAACGCTCTGGACTGATCTGAAACTTTTCGCGTCGCATGGCGATCAGGCTGTCGTGGACACGCTCTGGCAGGCGCAGATGATGCCAGACTACGAAGAAGACGTGATCATGGTCGACGATCCTGAGCGTCAGCTTCGCCCGGAAGACACGGCCGCCGCACATGCGCAGCAGCGGGCCTGGCTGATCTCTGCACTTGCCGCCCCGTGGGACGGCAGGACGGTCGTTTTCACCCACCACGCCCCTTCACCTGCGGTGGCTGGTGCGCTCACACCGCTCAGCCCGTGCTTCGCGTCAGATATCGAGGCCGAGATTGAGCTATATCGTCCGGACGTCTGGCTTTTCGGCCATACCCACCGGCCCGCCGACATCCGGATGCCGGGCGGGACCCTGCTGCGCAACGTCTCCATCGGCTACGAAGAAGAGCTGGGTGCGGTGGACATGGTGAAATGGGTGCGACGGGGCTTGGCTAACGTGACCAATCTGTCCGTAGTCAGCACCCCATAGCTTTGCCGAAGCATTTCACCGCATCATCACTCCCGCTTTCTCTTCCTCAAGCACATGACGCAGGCATTGGTTCGGTAGCCGTAGATTTCGCGGATGCCCGTCTTCCGTTCAGCCCCACCGGCCAAGGTGGCTGTCGCTCAACACGCCATCATTCCCATTCGGGAGCGGAAAGCACCGATATCCTATATCGGCTGAGAAGCCGACCCTTCAAGCCAATTGAGAAAGGCGGTTGTATCACCGTCGGAGCTTCGACCCCGCGCGGCAAAGGCTACGATATGACATGCATCTATCCGGGATTGCTGGAACGGTTCGCAAAGTAGTCCGCGTGCAATCAAATCGGCAATGGTAACGGTCGGAGCGACAAGCGCGCCTTCGCCTGACAGTGCCGCCTCGAGCGCAATGTAGAAATGGGGGAAGCTGCGCCGTTTGCCTTTTAACTGAGGCTTTGTCTCGAACTGGTCGAGCCAGCTGTCCAACTCTCCTGGGCGGCTATCGGATTCCAAAAATGGGATGCGCGAAAGATCCGCCAATCTGGGACGTCGGGAGCGCAACAATGTCGGGGTCATGACCAAACCCAGAGTGTCAGACATGACCTGCCTGACATATGTATCGGGTGGGAACGGCGGGCCATGGCGGATAGCCACATCGTAGTCGATCGACGCCAGATCGTCCCTTGCATGAGTATGTATGACATCCACAGAGACCGCAGGATAGCGTGACGAAAAGGTCCACAACCTCGGGATCAGCCAGCGCATGGCAAAAGTGGCCGGAGCGGCGATCCGCAGATCGCCTTGTGCCGGCTTTGGACGAATAGAGGCAACGGCGTCCAACAAAATACCGTTTGCCGAATCGATAGCTTTGGCAAGCTGTCGCGCCTCCGGTCGGGGCAGGGCCAGACCACCGTGCCTATCGAACAAGGAAAGGCCCAGCGAGACCTCTATAAGTGCCACCTGTTTGCTCACGGCGCTTGGAGTGACGTGTAGTTCCCGTGACGCACCTGTGAAGCTTCTGTGACGGACCACTGCCGAGACAACAGTCAGGCTTTTGAAAGAAGGAAGATTTCTGCGATCTTGTTCCATTTGTTCCGCGTCCAAGAATTTTTGTCGCTTTGTGTTTGCTCCACTTTGGAGGACCAACCGCTCAGACCAAAAAATCAGTTCGAGGCGAGGGTAATACATCAATGCAACAGGGGCATGATCACATCACGACCGTGGACGCTGGCAAACAGCACCGGAGATTGACCAAGGCAACGGTCAACGGACGGAACTATGCTCTTGGGCCTGTCCCCGTCGTAGTAATCTGTGCTGACGGCTGCAGCCCAGAGTATATCGATGCGGTGATCGTGGACGGCCGCGCACCGGCGCTCGCACGGATGCGGGCCACTTTGCTGAATTCAGGGTATGACGGGCTCGCGCGGGCTGCGATGCCGACGTTTACCAACCCGAACAACCTTTCCATCGTCACCGGTGCGTCGCCTTCGGTGCATGGGATTTCGGGCAATTACACGCTCGACCGCGCTACCCGCAGCGAAGTAATGATGCTCGACGACAGCGGGATGATCAGTGAAACGATTCCCGGCGCCTTGTCGAAGGCCGGGGCGCGGGTGGTGGTGATCACCGCCAAGGACAAGCTGCGCAAGGCGCTGTCGCGAGGGCTTGACGGGGTGTCCGGGTCAGCCGAACGGGCCGAAGAGCTGCAACGCGTGGTCGGCCCCGCCTTTCCTGCCGCCGTGCCCGACAAGTATTCGGCGGACCTGTCGCTGTTTGTGCTGGACGCGGGAGTGAGCCTGCTGCGGCAGCGGCGAGCCGATCTGATGTATCTCTCCCTGTCAGACTTTGTGCAGCACGCCCATGCCCCAGATGCCCCCGAGGCGCTGGAGTTCATGGCGGCACTGGACCAGCGGATCGCCGAATTCGTGGACCTTGGCGCCGTGGTGGGTATTGTCGCGGACCACGGGATGACCGACATGGCGCGGCCCGACGGCACGCCGAACGTGGTCTGGCTTGGCGACATCCTTGATGCGCAATTCGGGGCGGACACCACACGGGTGATCTGCCCGATCAACGATCCCTTCGGGCGGCATCACGCCTCGCTGGGTGGGTTCGTGCGGGTTTATCTCTTCGATCCCACCATTGACGCAGAGGCGGCCCGCGACCTGCTGGCCCGTGCCGCCGGGGTCAATCTGGTGCTGACCGGGGCTGAGGCAGCCGAGCGCTTTGACATGCCGGCCGAGGCCGAGGGCGATCTGGCGGTGATCGGCGCGCCCGGCTTTGCGCTGGGGGCATGCCGCGCGGATCACGATCTGTCGCAACTGGCCGGCACGCGGCTGCGCTCGCATGGCGGGTTGGCCGAGCAACAGGTGCCGTTCCTACTGTCGCATCCGCTGACCCCGGAAATGGCCGCGCGCCTGTCGAGCGGGGCCCGCGTCTGGGATATTTTCGATGCCGCCATCAACGGAGTGATCCCATGACCCGCCGCGCCATCCTGTTCGTCGCCGATGGCCACCGGGACGATTTCCTGCGACCCGAACTTTGTCCCAACCTTGCCGGTTTCGCGGATGCCGGTCGCCGGTTTCACAACCATACCGGCAATTTCCCCTCCGCCACCCGCGCCAGTGCCGCGTCGATCGCGACCGGCTGCTGGCCGGGCACGCACGGGCTTCATGGCAATACCATGGGCCTGCCCAGCGGGAGGGGCACGGTGATCCACGATGTTGGCGCGCCGGCGTTTGTCGAGTCGCTTCGGTCGGTTTTTGTGCGGACCCTGAAGGCGCGGACACTGGCCGAACGGCTGGCCCCGCATGGTGGTTCGCTGATTGCGTCGAATGTCTCTCCGGGGGCGGCCTATTTCCAGGATCCCGACGGGCACGGTCACGTGGTGCACCGGGCCGGGTCGTTCGGGCCGGGCCGTCGCCCGCTCGCTCCGGACGAAGCGCCTGTGGTCAGCCATGATGCGGCAGGCGACATGGCGCTCTGCGAATGGTTCTGTGATCGCATGATCGACGACGACGACGACGGCCCGGCGCTGGGGGTTCTGTGGCTGTCCGATCCCGATCTGTCGATGCATGCTGATGCCTTGGGGTCGGCCCGGCATCTGGCTGGGATCGCTGCCGCAGATGCCTGTTTCGGCAAGCTGCGGGACACGGTCGATGCGATGCGCGAGACGGGCGACGATGTGCTGCTGATCGCGTGTTCCGATCACGGACAGGAAACCGTCATCGGCCACGTCGCCATCGGCGATGAACTGGTGGCCGCCGGTCTGAAAGACGGCCCTGAATCAACCGAGGTTGCCGTCGCGCCGCAAGGCGGCAGCGGCCTGATCTATCTGGCGGGCGATGGTGTCGAGCGGCTGGATAAAATCACCGCGTTTCTCGACGCCCACCCGTTTGTAGGCGAGGTGTTCGTCGGCGCGGCGATGCGTGCCGTCGGTCAGGCCGAGGGCAATGGATTGGCGATTGCCTTTTCCATGACTAATGACACGCAGAAAAACGAGAACGGGGTCTCAGGCCGGATCTGGGTCTGCACTTCGGACAGTAAGCCCGGCAAACCCGTCGGACGAGGCAGCCACGGCGGCCTTGGCCGCTGGGAGCGTCACCCGTTTCTGATTGCGGGCGGCGGCGATTTCGCCCCCGGCACTCACGAGAACGGGCGCACCCGCCTGATCGACATCGCCCCCACGATCCTGCGCCACTTCGGCCAGCCGCGCGACGGCATGGACGGGTTGGCGCTACCCCTCGACTGACCCATCAACCCCAGACAAGGAGATCCTTTCCATGCAAAGACGTGCATTTCTGATCACACTCGCCGCAAGCACCGCCATGACCACCATCCTGACCGGTCGCCGGACCATGGCCCAATCCTCGGGATCCAGCCCGACCCACGGCGGCACCATGCGGCTTGCCTGGGGCACGCTCGATACCGCCGATTTTCATCGGCACACGGGCTCGATCAACCTGACCCATCCGTTCGTCGAAACGCTCACCTCGATCTCGGCAGACGGGCAGCCGCGCGGCATGCTTGCCGAAAGCTGGGACATTTCCGAGGACGGCAAGACCTATACCTTCGCGATCCGTCAGGGTGTGACCTTCCACGATGACCGCGTTTTGACCGCAGACGACGTTCTCGCCAACTTCGAGCGGATCAAGCGCGAGGTGCAGGGCGGCTGGCTGACCTCTGCGCTGGCTGATGTAGAAGAGATGAGCGCACCCGACAATGCCACCTTCGTGGTTCGCCTTTCGAAGCCCTTCGCGCCCTTCCTGAACGTGATCGCCGAAGCCTGGATCGTGTCGCCCGAGTCGCCTGGCTGGGATGGCCAAATCACCAGACCGGTCGGCACCGGACCCTTCACCTTTGACAAATGGACACCACAGCTCGAACTGCGGGGCGCGCGCTTTGATGGCTACTGGATGGCCGAAAAGCCCTATCTCGAAGAGATTGTCTTTGACGTGCGCGAGGTTGCCGACACCTCGCTTGCCCTGCGTGCCGGCGATTTCCATGCCAGCTCGATCCCATTGTCCCAGGTAGAGGAATTCGAGGAAAATCCCGATATCGAAGTGATGTTCCGGACCGACACAAGCTGGAGCTTTCTGTCCTTCAACAACCGCGTGGCACGCCCGCCCTTCGATAATGTGCGCGTGCGTGAGGCGGTGGCCCATGCGCTTGATATCCCGACGCTGCGCACAATCATTGCGGGGAAACATGCCGTCGCCAGCAACCAGATGGTGGTGCCTGGCAATTACTATTTCGATCAGGCGATGTCCGATGCCGACCCGCACAAGGCCCCCGACATGGACCGTGCGCGCGCAATTCTTGCCGAAGAGGGCATCAATCCGGGCGAGTTCACTCTTGAGATGGTGTCGACCCAGAACAACCGGCTGGCCGGCCCGGTGTCGCAGACCCTGCAGCAGTTGGGCTTTGGCGTGAACAACCGCGCCTATGACGATCTGGGCTATCAGCGGCGGTTGTCGGAATACGACTGGGATGTGTTTCCCGGCAGTTCGGGGCCCCGCAACGACGTGTTCCTGCGGTTCGTGCGGTTCATGACCGACGGCCCGAACCCCGGCCTCTGGGGCGGAGTGCAGGACGCCGAACTGGACGCCATGATCAACGCGGCGGTGTCTTCGGTGGATGCCGATGAGCGCCGTCAGCACTACCTTGACGCATGGAAGCGGATTTCCGACCGGTATTATACCATCGTTATCGGCCACAGCCCCGCAGCCTATGGCATACGGGCCGACGTCAAGGGGTTCTCGGTCGCTTTCAATACCTATACCCACCGGGTCGACGGCGGGCTTGCCGATACCTGGATGGACACCGGGGCCTGAGGCGGAGAAGACGATGGCTGTCACCCTTTCCCCCTCTGCGGCGCTGCGGCGCAAACGCATTCCGCCACTGACGACGACGGGCATAGCCATCGTCGCCCTGCTGATCGGAGTGGCCCTTCTGGGGCCACTTCTGACCCCGCACGATCCTTATCAATTCAGCATTCGCATGAACGAAAGCCCCAGTGCGGATCATCTTCTCGGGACCGATGATCAGGGCCATGACGTGCTGTCGCGGCTGATCTCGGGCACCCGGCTCAGCCTGATGTTCGGGGCGGGGGCCGCGCTGATCGCGCTGGGGATCGGGGCGGCCCTGTCGCTTGTGGCGCTGTCATTCGGTCGGATCGTTGAGATCGGGGTTTTCTCGGGGTTCGATCTGATCCGGGCGCTGCCCGGCATCCTGTTCGCGCTGGCCTTTGTTGCGGCCTTCGAACCCGGGGCGACCTCGGTGATGATGGCGCTTGGCGTGTCTTTTTCTCCGATGTTTGCCATGATCACCCGCGCGACATGGCGCCAGCAGATGGCACGGCCCTATGTGGCGGCAGCACAGGTGCTGGGCGCGTCGCGGATCAGGGTCAATGCGGTGCATGTGCTGCCCAACATCACTGGCGCCCTGGTGACGCAATTCGCAATCATCCTGCCGCGCTGCATTGTTCTTGAATCGGTGATGAGCTTTCTCGGGCTTGGTGTATCGCCCGAAACCCCGACTTGGGGGCGGATGATCGCCAATGCCACCCAGTATACCGAAGCCGCCCCGCATGCCGTGCTGGCCCCCATCCTTGCCCTGAGCGTGGCGACATTCGGCATGGCCCTTGTCGGTGACGCGATGCGGCGCGGGTTCGATCCGGACAGAAGAAGGATTGCAGCATGAACGGCCGTCTGGTTCGGACGCTTCTCCCCATCGGGGCCGATGTCTTCCGGTCATTGGTCATCGCGGTGGGGATTGTTGTCTTCAGCTTCTTTCTGATCCGCATGATCCCCGGCGACATCGTCGATGTAATGGGGATCGAAGGCACACTGACATACGGACAGCAGGATGCCATGCGCGAAAGCCTTGGGCTGGACCGTGGTTGGTGGACACAGTTCACTGCCTGGTTGGGGATGGTGTTGGGGGGCGATTTCGGAGATTCGCTGCGCTATGGCACACCGATCCTCAATCTGCTGCGGGTCGCAATGGCACCGACGCTGATCCTCGGAGCCTCGGCGCTGGCCATCGGTCTGACGCTGGGCATCGGGCTGCCGGTGCTGGCCTGTGTGTTTCCAAAGTCGATTTTCGTCGCGCTGGTGCAGTTCATCACGCTCTGGTCGATCGTCGTGCCGACGTTTTCCATCGGTATCCTGTCGGTGATCGTGTTCGCAGTGTGGCTGGACTGGATTCCCGCCATCGGCAACATCATCGTGCCGGCGATCATCTTGGGCATGGATACGGCGGGCACGCTGGCCAAGATACTGCACGAGGACATGGTGGACACCGAACGGGCCGCCTTCGTGCGCACCGCGCGCGCCAAGGGCCTGTCGCGCTGGCGAATTGTGCTACGCCATATCCTGCCCAACGCGTTGACCGTGGTTGTCGCACTGTTTGGTATTTTGCTTGCGGGCGCGCTGACCGGAGCCATCACGACGGAGGTGGTGTTCGGCCTGCCGGGCCTTGGCACACTCACCCTGCAGGCCATTCAGGGCCGGGATTATCCGGTGGTTCAGGCGGTGGTCATCTGGCTGGGCCTGACCGTAGTGGTCGCGAACCTGATCAGCGACCTTGTGCAACGCGCCCTTGATCCGAGGATAGGACGATGACCTCAACAGCATTGCTGCATATTCGCGACCTGACAGTCTCGATACGCACGTCAGGCGGCACCACGCCGGTCGTGCGCGGTGTGTCGCTTGACCTTTTCGCCGGACGCACCCTTGCCATCGTGGGCGAATCCGGGTCCGGCAAGACGATGACGGCGATGTCGGTTCTGGGCCTTGGCCCCCCGGGAACCCCGTTGAGCCTGGGTGGAGAGGCCCTGTTCGACGGGCGCGATCTTCTGACAATGCCGGACCGCGAGATGCGGGCGCTGCGTGGCAACCGGATTGGGGCGGTTTTTCAGGACCCGGCCGGGTCGATGAACCCGCTGATGCCGGTGGGCGAACAGATCCGTGAGGCGGCCCGATCTGCAGGGGCCGACCGAGGTGTCGCCCGTGCCAAGGTTGCGGCCCTGCTCGACGAGGTCGGGCTGGCGCAGGTGCCCGGGATCGCGGGGCGCTATCCTCATGAATTATCCGGAGGTCAGCAACAGCGCTGCATGATTGCGCTTGCGCTGGCGGGTGACCCCGATCTTCTGGTTGCCGACGAACCTACAACGGCGCTGGACAGTGACGTAGCGGATCAGATTATAGGCCTTCTGGCCGATCTGCGGGCGCGCCGGCGGATGGCGCTCTTGTTTATCTCGCATGATCTGGGAGTGGTGTCGCGGCTGGCACAGGACATCGTGGTCATGCGCGACGGGCAAGTGGTGGAATCCGGCAGCACGGGCCAGATCCTGCAGAATCCGCAACAGGATTATACCAAGGCCTTGATCGACTGCACGCCCGGCACTGGCGGCCCGCCACGGGCGCGGTTGATGACTCTCGACATGATCCGAAGCGGCGCCGTTCCCGGCCCCAGGCGGCCAGCTACGCCGGGGCACACCGTCGTTTCGGTGCGCGACCTGACGGTGAAATACCCCGGTCGCGGGTTGCTGCGGCCAGGGCATCTGGCATTGCAGAGCGTATCTCTGGAGTTGCGGGCCGGCAGCAGTCTGGGCCTTGTCGGGGCCAGCGGAAGCGGCAAGAGCACGCTTGGCCGCGCCCTTGTCGGGCTTGTCGCCACACAATCGGGTGAGATCCGCATCAACGGGCGGAAGTTGGCCGCAAGTGGACGCCGCACCGTCTCTGACCGGCGCGGCATGCAATATGTGTTTCAGGATGCGGCAGGTGCCCTGAACCCGCGCCGCACCATTGGCCAATCGCTGCTGGAACCACAGCGAATACACGGATTGCCCGTCGGCGCGTTGGGGCCGATGCTGGCCGAGGTGGGTTTGCCCGTCGATATCGCGCACCGGTTCCCGGCAGAGCTGTCGGGCGGACAGTTGCAGCGTGTGACCATCGCCCGCGCACTGGCGCTGGAGCCCGATTGCCTTATTTGCGACGAAATTACCTCGGCGCTGGACGTGTCGTCGCAGGCGCAGGTTCTGAACGTGCTGTCGGACCTGCAGGAACGGCGCAAACTTGCGATCCTGTTCATCAGCCATGACCGGGCGCTTGTTAAACACTTCTGTGACTGGGTTTTGGTGATGAAAGACGGTCATCTGGCTGGAAACGGCACTACACCGATATCACCAAATATCCCCCCCAAGTCAGCAAAAGTTCAGGAATCAGCTTAGCGTCCTTGGGTTGACACTGTGATCACGTCTCGATCGAGGCAAAAATTGGCCACAGCGTGGCATTCGAGGCCCACCCGAGATCAAATGCAAGACCGACAGAAGATCCGCCGAAGCGGTTGTGCTTTTTGGATACCGGTCGGGACCCTGCTTCTCAATATGTCGATCGGCTATGAAGAAGAGCTGCTATCTGTGGACGTGGTGAAATGGATGCGACGGGGCTTGGTTGACGTGACCAATCTGCCTGTAGTCAGCGCCTCGCCACTGTAGGATTGCGGCGGCGGGTCACATCGCGACAGGCATTGCGACATTTATCGCGACAACCAACGCGACATGCGTTTGTGATAGGGGTGAGCAACGGCAACCAGTGAGGCCGCCGCATCGTCACTGCGGGGCAGTTCACCGTGCCCGCAACGCAGCCATTTTCTTCGCCAGACATGCGTCACAGGCATTGGTGACATAGCCACCGATGCTGCGGATGCAAAGCGTAAGTAGTTTTATCTCATGGAGCAAAAGCGAACATACGCTTTAATGGAGGTCTTTGATGTCAATTGTGAGAGGACCTAGTAGCGCGCCCGGAAAGCGTGGATCGCCGAATTCTGCGGCCATCGCCACCAAGAGTCCTTTTGTGATGTCCGCCGCTGAGATCGCTTCTTGGGCGCAGATCGGTGTAAGCGGCGGCTGCGCACCACGGGCTTTCAGCTTGACGGCTTGAAGTTCCAAGGAAGGAGATCGTCGATAGCGGACTTTGGATGCCCGTTGGCTATCGCTTCGAGAGTGGTCTTGAGATAGGCGAAGGGCTCGACGCCGTTGATCTTCGCGGTTTCGATCAACGAGGCGATGCGGCCCCAAGCCTTGCCGCCTTCATCATGACCAGCGAAGAGCGCATTCTTTCGGCTTAGGGCGATCGGCCTGATCAGGTTTTCAACGCTGTTGGAATCGATTTCGACGCGACCGTCATGAAGGAAGGTTTGCAGGCCCTCCCAATGGTGGTGGATGTAGGCCAGTTTCTCTCCAAGGCGGGACTTGGCCGAGACCCGCAGCCGTTGTTGCTGGAGCCATTGCCCGAAGGCGGCGACCAATGGTGCGGTTCGCGCCTTGCGTGCCGACAAGCGCTGATGCGGCTCGGTGCCCCTGATGTCAGCTTCCACAGCATAGAACTCTGCAATGCGCCGCAGACCCTCGCCGGCAATCTCCGAGCCATCGCGGTCGAAGACTTCCTTCAGTTTGCGTCGTGCATGCGCCCAGCAGTGGGCCACGCGGATCGGGCCGCCACCTTTTCGGGAAGGACGTGCGAGGCGATTGTAACCGGTATAGCCGTCGAGTTGCAGCGTGCCGTCGAAGCCGTGCAAGAATGTCTCCGCATTCTGCCCTCCGCGGTTCGGTGCGTAGAAGAAGACCACGCCCGGCGGGTCGTCGCCACTCCAACCACGATCATCCCTTGCGAGGGCCCAGAGGTAGCCAGTTTTGGTCCTGCCTCGGCCCGGGTCCAGCACCGGCGCGGTGGTTTCGTCCATGAACAGCTTGCCGGAAGACTTCAGGTTCTCGGCCAGTCGGTCGACGACTGGCCTCAGGTGGAACGCGGCGACACCGACCCAGTCCGCCAGCGTGCTGCGATGGATGTTGACGCCCGACCGGGCAAGGATCTGGCTCTGGCGATACAATGGAAGATGGTCAGCATACTTACTGACCAGAACATGGGCGATGGCGCCCTCGGTGGGCAGGCCCCCTTCGATGAGCGTGGTCGGCGCTGGCGCCTGCGTGACACCATTGGTGCAGACCCGGCACGCATACTTGGGGCGGATGGTGACGATCGCACGCAGCTGTGCCGGCACGATGCCGAGGCGTTCCGCACGATCCTCGCCGATCCTGTGCATCTGCCCGCAACCACACGGGCATTCCAGGCTTTCAGGCTCAACGATCTGTTCTATCCGTGGCAGGTCCGCCGGCAGGTTTCCGCGGTTGCGCTGCGCGGGCGTGACCTTGCGGCGGGGGGCTTCGCACGCAGCGGCAAGGTCGTCGTGCTGCGTTTCGACTTCGGCCACAGCCGCCTCAAGATCCTCGAAGGCGAGCTGCCGGTCGTCCTCGCTGAGCTTCTCCGACTTCTTGCCATGCACGACATGGTTCAACTCGGCGACGAGGTGTTCAAGACGCTGAACAATTTGCTTCAGATCGACGGCTTCCGCCTTCAGGGCCGCGTTCGCCGCCAGCAATTCCGCATGCTCTCGCAGGATCTCGGCAACGACATCGCGCTGGTCCTTGGGCAGGCTCGAAAGGTCGATATCGGCGGCAGGCGGCATGCTGTCAGAATACCCTGAACCGACTGGAGAAACACGCTATTTCGACGGGGGAGAGTCATTCTGCCGCAGCCGGTCGGCGCGCTTCCAGCGCCCGGACCTTGCGCCAATCCAAGCCTGCGAACAGGGCTTCGAACTGCGCCCGGTTCAGTGTCATCACGCCGTCCCGGACGCTCGGCCACGCGAAGCTGGTTTCTTCCAGACGCTTGTAGGCCATCACGAGCCCGGTCCCGTCCCAGAACAGGATCTTCAGCCTGTCCGCCCGCTTCGCCCGGAACACAAACACGGTGCCGGTGAAAGGGTCCTCGCGCAAAGCCGACTGGACCAGGGCCGCCAGCCCGTCATGGCCCTTCCGGTTATGCTGAGCTCAGCATAACCGTAATTATGCTGAGTCCATGATTATGCAGAGTGTCTGGCAGCTTTTTAATTGCTGCCAGCACCTTAACGGCAATATCACTGCGCATATTTTCTTCTGTTTCGAACATCGTTTAGCATCGAGAGCAGCTTGTCGGGCGCTTTGAATCTGCCTGGTCGCAACACGGGCGGCTCCATGGCTGCGAGGGCTTCAAGCTTTTCTGTTGGATCAGCGCGCAGGTAGATCTCGGTGCTCTGGAGGGTCGCGTGACCCAGCCAAAGAGAGACCTTCCGGATGTCGTGAGTGGCCGCGAGGGTGTGCATCGCGCAGGTGTGGCGCAGCACGTGCGGCGTGATGGGCCTGTCGCGCAAAGAGGGCTGCGTCGCGGCGGCGCGCGCTACGTGCTTGCGGAGAATATACGCGAAGCCCGACCGGGTCATCGGGGCACCAACACCATTGAGAAAGAGTTCAGGCGCAGAGGTTTTGGGGCGAATGTTGACCCAGGCCCGGATCGCGGTCGCCGTCTCTTTCCAAAGGGGCAGGACGCGTTCGCGCCGTCCCTTGCCCATTACGCGGATATCCCCCCAGTTCCGTTGGTCGACCTGATCGGACTTGAGCCCGATCAGCTCCGATACGCGCAGTCCGGCCGCGAAGGCGAGGTGTAGCATCGCCCTGTCCCGCGTTCCCGACGGTGTGCGCGGGTCGGGCGCGTCGAGAAGCGCCTTGATCTCGACGCGCGTCAAATGCGTGACGAGGGCCTCATCCACCTTCTTCATCGGGATCGCATGGATGCGGCCCGCTTGATCAAGGCAGTCCGGCAGCCGGTATTCAAGGAAGCGGAAGAAAGCATTGATCGCGGCCAGCCGCGCGTTGCGCGACCGCGCGCCATTTCCGCGCGCGGTCGTGAGGTGCTCGAGAAACGCAAGGACCAGCGTGGCATCGATTTCTTCCACGGTGAGGTCTGACGGCTTGGTGCGAAGGTGGCTGGCGGCGAAGACGACAAGGAGCTGGAAGCAGGTTGCGTAGGCCTCGCAGGTGTGCGGGCTGGCACCGCGATCCCGGGGAAGATGCTCACGGAGGAAGACGGCGAGGTGTTGGCCGAGAAGGGTCATGAGGCATCCCCCCGGTGCAGCGCTTCGCCAGCCTCGGCGATCCCGAACATCAGGGTCGGGGTGGCCTGCAAGTACCAGTAGGTGTCAGTGATATGGGCATGACCAAGATAGGTGCTCAACCCGGCCATGTGGCGGGCGACTGCCGCGCGGTCGGATCCACATTGCTGCAGCGAGCGCACGGCGAAGCTGTGCCTGAGATCGTGGATGCGCGGTCCCGGCTCGCCAGCGGCGCCACGCAGCCCGACGGTGCGGGTCAGGCGAAGGAAGACCGTGATCACCGTGGAATAGGCAGGTCCCGTGCCGGCACTTGATCGGAAGACAGGATCGTCAGGGCGCCCCGGGAAGGTGCGGAGCCAGGCGTCGAGCGCGCGGCGCGTGGTGGCGTGGATCGGCACGAGCCGGTTCTTGCGGAACTTCGTGGCAAGGATGATGAGGCCATCCTCACCGACGTCGCGCACGCGCAGTGCCAGCGCCTCGGAGATGCGCAGCCCCGTCGCGGCGAGCAAGCCGAAGAGCGTTCGGTACATCAGGGGACGGATCGCGCCGGGCTGTCCGAGCAGAGCAGTCGCGCTCATCAACTGCGCAATCTCGTCGGCGGTCCAGATGTGCGGCAGGACGCGGGCGTGCCGATCCGTTCCGAATACATCGGTCGCCGGCAGCTCGTGCCGTGCGTCCTCTGCATGCATGGCGAGTGCGAAGCGGCGCACGGTCAGCAGGCGGTTGCGTCGTTGCGCCGGCGAGGGTGCCTCGCTGGCCCATGCGATCGTGCGGGCGGCCAATACGACACTGTCGCCATACGTCTTGGCAAATGCGACGAAGCCGCGCAAAAGTCCTGCCTGGACGCGGAACTTGAAGCCGAGAGCGCGATGGAGCGCAACATACCGTTTGAGATCATCAGCCAGCATCACGCGTCCCCCGGCCAGGGTTGCGCGATCAAGCACAGCGTCGCGAGATCGACCTTGGCATAGTGGGCAGTGGTGTCAGGCGATTCGTGGCGCAATACCGCGCCGATAGCATCGAGCGTCGCGCCAGCCCGCAGCATGGCTGTCGCCGCCGAGTGACGCAGAAGGTGGGCCCCCTGCGATGGCGCGTCGGTGATCCCGGCTCGCCGGAGGGCGGAGCGGACGATGGTCGAGACCA
>Ga0307954_1000706_pt1 | contig 17203 bp, 14 predicted proteins | sample OrgLakmetagen437_FD_201822 | JGI IMG/M metagenome (GOLD analysis project Ga0307954, IMG submission 201822) | Saline water microbial communities from Organic Lake, Antarctica - #437 | ecosystem: Environmental > Aquatic > Non-marine Saline and Alkaline > Saline | place: Antarctica: Organic Lake... | reverse complement strand
TCAGCATCATAACCGAATGGGACAACTTAAGGATTAAGAGAAAGTTAATACCCCTCTGGAGGCCACGGTTGATAAAGGCTGTAGAGGATTATGTCTTTTTAGGACGGATAATCCCCAGAACCCCAATATGCTTCGACATGATCCCGATATCATTATGGTCGGCGAAATACGAGACCGTGAAACCGGCCAGATAGCGGTTCAGAGCGCGCTTACTGGCCATCTTGTGTTGAGTACATTGCACACCAATAGTGCTGCCAGCACCGTAATGCGCATGATTGATATGGGTATTGAAGACTACCTGATCAGTGGGACCCTTAATGGTGTTCTCGCGCAGCGACTGGTAAGGCGGAATTGTGCCCACTGCATAGCTGAGGAGTCCATTGATCCCTGGGTGCGCGAAGCTTTGGCCATCGGTAACGATGAGGTTTTTTACATGGGACAAGGCTGCCGAACCTGCCACGACACTGGATTTTCTGGCAGGCTAGCCGTTTACGAACTCATGGTTCTCACTCCGGAACTGCGGAACATGATCGTCTCCGGAACGTCGGTGGATGAACTGGAAAAACAGGCGCTCGCCTCTGGCATGACACCTCTGACAAGTCACGCACTGAGCAAAGCCCGAGAAGGCAGTATTTCGGTTGCCGAGGTTTACCGAATCCGTCTTTCCTGATCTTGATGCCACCAGGAGTTGTTATGGAATTGCCAGCTTATCTCAAAGTCATGGCCGATAAAGGCGCATCGGATCTCTATCTTTCAACCGGGGCGCCGGTGATGCTCAAGATTGAGGGCAAAACTGGCCCGATCACTCAGAAACCTCTGCCTGCAGGTTCGGTGAAAGAGTTGGCGTACTCGGTGATGAACGATAAACAGCGTTCCGAATTCGAAAAGAACCTGGAATTGGACATGGCTCTCGGGGTGAGCCAGATTGGGCGATTCCGGGTGAATGTCTTTTGGCAGCGGGGTGAGGTGGCTATGGTCATACGTCATCTCAAAACAGAAATACCCACGCTTGAATCGCTCGGACTGCCACGGGTTCTGGAGCGACTGATCATGGAACCCAGGGGGCTGATTCTGGTGGTTGGCGCAACCGGGTCAGGGAAATCCACCACCCTGGCATCCATGATCGATCATCGGAACAGTCATAAAACAGGGCACATCCTCACCATTGAGGATCCGATCGAATACACTCATCACCACAAGCACAGTGTGGTTAACCAACGGGAAGTTGGAGTCGATACCCATTCCTATGCTGAAGCCCTGCGCAGAGCCATGCGCGAAGCCCCGGACGTCATCATGATTGGTGAAATACGGGATCGTGAGACCATGAAACAGGCCCTTACCTACGCTGAAACCGGCCACCTCTGCATCGCCACTTTGCATGCGAGCAACGTCGATCAAACCATGCGCAGAATCGTGAACTTTTTCCCGGAAAATACACACAGGGAATTGTTCATGGATCTGAGTATGCATCTGAAAGCCGTTGTATCTCAGCGCTTGCTGAAGGGTAAAGATGGGAAACGTTCAGCGGCCGTCGAGGTAATGCTGGCCAGCCCTTACATCATGGATTTGATTAACAAGGGTGAAATCGACGGCATTGGAGAGATTATGGAAAAGAGCCCGGAGCAGGGCATGAAAACGTTCGATCAGGCTATCCTGGAGCTTTACCATCAGGGAAAGATCAGCCAGGAAGAGGCTCTAGCCAATGCCGACTCACGCCACAACCTTGAAGTGAAGATACGTCTGGAGCATGGCAATCTGGATTCAGGCGGCACCAAGTTCAGCATGGAGGATAGTTAAACGCCCCGAACTGGCAGTTAATAGCTCAGTTGGTTACTCGCACGAACCAGATTGCTTCAAAAGAATGTTGGTTGCGAGTCTCGAGTTATAAGGGATGGGAGCTGAATAAACCCTTTCCCTGCGGTCGCTCAGCCGATGAGAGTAAGTCGCGAATCCTTCCCCGCAGTAATAGCGGTTTTGGCCCCCGGTCATACAACCGTAAGAAAAATGACACATTGGTTTCACTTTGCTCCGCTATTTTTGAGCAAATTGGCAGGAACAAAATCGAAGATGTCCGCTATTAGCCTTTACGCCCTCGCGGTAGCTGCAAGCTTTTATCTTATCTACAAAGCCCTGATAAGGTTGCAACTTTCACGGGCAAAACATGCCTCCCTTCGCGGGCACAGCAACTGGTCCCGGCGCATTGCGCGATTGATACGAAGACAGGTCACTCCGCAATGAACTGTAAATCGGCGAGGCGAATTCATGACTGAACTGAGCGACCTCACTCACATCAAGGCGATCCCGGAACAGCAGAGCCTGCGTGATGCAAAGCAACGGCGCATGTTGCGACGCAAGTTACCGGAGCTGATTGAACTGGAGCGCATCCTCGCTGAGTCACCGGCGCAGTTTTCCGCGCGGGTAAGCGCAAGCATTCCGGTGGGCTCGCTTGAGCTGCCAATTTACCGCATTGATGTGGGCGATGCCCCGGCGGACCGACCCGCTCTGTTGCTGCTGGGCGGCGTGCACGGGCTGGAGCGTATCGGCACCCAGGTGGTTCTGGCATGGTTGCGCAACCTGGCCAACAGGCTGCGCTGGGACGAACATCTGTCTGAACTGCTGCAGCAGGTACGTCTGGTGGTTGTACCCGTCCTCAACCCCGGCGGTATGTTTCTCAACCGGCGCAGCAACCCCGCCGGCGTGGATCTTATGCGCAATGCGCCCATTTCTGCCCAAAGCCAGAGCACGTTCCTGGTGGGCGGGCAGCGCCTATCTCCGGTGCTCCCATGGTACCGAGGCAAATCCGATCAAGGGATGGAGCCGGAAAATCTGGCCTTGCAGAGTATCATCGAAGAGGTATTGCCGGGCCGGCCATTCAGCGTATCGCTGGATTGCCACTCCGGCTTTGGCTGGCGTGATCAGATCTGGTTTCCCTACGCTTACCGACGCCGGCCAATGCGTAATATCTCGTCCGTTATGGCGCTGAAGCTGCTCTGGGAGCAGGCCTATCCTCACCACGACTATCAGTTCGAGCCGCAGTCAGAGCACTATGTTACCCATGGCGACCTGTGGGACTACTTTTACAAGCGCCATAATCGCGAGGCCAGCTCGCCCTGGTTGCCGTTGACCCTGGAAATGGGGTCCTGGCGCTGGGTGCGAAGGCGCCCCCGTCAGCTATTTAGCCGGGAAGGACTATTTAACCCGCTGCCGACTCATCGCCATCAACGGGTCCTGCGCAGCCATCTCATCCTGTTGGACTTTCTGCTCAACGCCAGCGCGAATTACGGCAACTGGTTGCCCACCAGGTCCGAAGACCAGTGGTTGAGGGCGGCCGCCAGAATGCACTGGTACAACAAGGGCGAGAACCTGTAATGGCGCGAGCCTCATGCTGACCCGGGCCGGCACCGACTGAGCTGTCATCGATTCGTCGCAAACTCTTCATCTGCGTGCAATACCCCTGCCTTACCGTCTGATTAGGCCAGTCTGCTGAAGATCAGCGGCGGCAACGAATCAGCCAGTCAAAGGGATCAGAACATGCAAAGTCAGTCGACAGCCTCCAGCAGCAGCGGCCGAAAGCTTACCTCCGGCGTGACAACGGAACCGGCCCAGATCGTCGCAGCTCAGCGCCTGAGGCATCAAATATTCACCAGCGAATACGGTGCCGATCTGGAAACCGATACCGGTATCGACCAGGACCGCTTTGACCCCTGGTGCGAACATTTCGTGGTAACGGACCAAAGCGGTGAGGTGGTTGCAACCACGCGCCTGCTGCATGGTGAGGTCGCTGCCAGAATCGGTGGTTTCTATTCGGAAGACGAATTCGATCTCGATCGCCTGAAACGCAACCCTGGCTTGTTTGCGGAACTTGGCCGCACCTGCATCCGCAGCGATTGCCGCTCGGGAGCGGCACTGAGCATGCTGTGGACCGAGATAGCACAGTATCTGGTTCAGGAAGGCATCGACTATCTGCTGGGCTGCGCCAGTATCAGCATGCTTGATGGCGGCTTCAAGGCGTGGCGAATTACCCAACAGGTGCAGCAGGAGCATCTGGCTGCAGACAACTTCCGGGTCACGCCCAAGCGCACGCTGCCACATCTTGCCAGCCACCGTGCACAAACCGACAAAGTGGCGATTCCGGCGCTGATCCGCAGCTATATGCGCCTGGGTGCAGAGGTGTGTGGTGAGCCCTGCTGGGATCCTGCATTCCGTTGTGCAGACCTGCTGGTGCTGTTGAACGTGGATAAACTGGCCGCTCGTTATGCGCGGCGCTACAAACTTGAGGCCAGGACCGCTTGAGCAAAATAGAGCGTATTGCCGAGAGTCTTCGGCTCTTTACGCGCCTGAGCGGGTTTGCAGGGTTTCTGCTGCTCAGCATAACGACCCTTGTGTTGTTGCGGGCCTTTGAACTCTGCAGCAGACGACGAATCGACCGGACCACCCTGGTAAACAGTTATTGCGCTGGGCTCTGCCGCATGTTGGGCATGCGCATCCAGACCCACGGACTGCCAATGGAAGGTTCGGCATTGCGCGTGTGCAATCACGTTTCCTGGACCGATATCCCGATTCTTGCTGCCGGCCTTCCGTTGCGATTCCTTGCCAAACGTGAGGTGGCCTCCTGGCCACTGATTGGCTGGATTGCGCGCCAGGTCGGTACCATTTTTGTAAAGCGTGGTGCTGGCGATTCCGCGGCGGTGCGACAGACACTGGTCTCGGCCCTGGAAGCGGGGGAGTCCATACTGGTTTTCCCTGAAGGAACCACGACCGCAGGAGAGGGCGTTCGACCGTTTCACCCGCGCCTGCTCGGCGCGGCGATCGCGGCCAGGTGCCCGGTGCAGGCGATCACGATTGCCTACCACCGGGACGGGCAACCCGACCGCCTGGTGCCTTTCGTTGGTGACGATGAGTTCGTCGCCCACCTGTGCCGCCTGTTAAGAAAGCCTGCGGTGCGAGTGGATGTTATGTTCCACCCACCCCTCGCAGTTTCCGTCAGTGACAGCCCCCGCGAGCTGGCTCGGACGCTTCACCAGCAGGTCAGCCAGGGACTGGAGGCATTGCGTGAAAAACACGAAGGGGAGGGATCGGGTCTTGTCTTCTGCCACAAACGGTTTGCAGGCCAGACCCCAGACTGTGCGAGCGATACTGAGACTTATCAAGTAGTATCAACACAATGAACCTAAGCGACATTGACCTGCGCCTGCTGGAAGTGTTTATCGCCATTGTGGAAGGCCGGGGCATCGCCAATGCCCAGACCCTGCTTAATCGCGATGCCTCGACCATCAGCCGACAGTTACGACAGCTTGAAGACAGGCTTGAGCTACGTTTGTGCGAACGTGGCCGCGGCGGCTTCCAATTGACCTCCGATGGCGAAAAAGTGTTTCGCAATACGCTGGCGCTCAAACAGGCCGTGCAAACCTTTGAGGACTGCACCGAGAGTCTCAAAGGGCACTTGTCGGGCCAGGTTCGCCTGGCGATGATCGACAATCTGATCACCGACCCTAATTGCCCTCTGCGACGAGTGCTCGCCCGCTATGGCGCACGCGCTGAAAATGAAACCCACCTGCACATGGAAGTGATGGCGCCCTCGCAAATTGAGCACGCCCTGCTCGATCATCGAGCAGACCTGGGTATCGGCATTTTTCCCGCTCACCTGCCAGAACTTCATTACGAGCCCATGTATGAAGAGACTGACTGGCTGGTGTGTGCCCCCTCAAACCCCCTCGCCGGTGCCGAATCACCTGAACAGGTGCAGAGCACGCTTAGTGCAAGCGCCAAAGTCGCCAGGAATTTCCTTAACGCCCAGGATACCAGCCGTCTTGGGGGCGAACCCTCCAACGTCACCGCCTGGGTGGCCAACATCGAAGCCGCAGCGCTATTGATTCTCGCCGGCACCCACGTGGGGTTTTTACCCAACCACTACGCACGAAGCTGGATCGAAAGCGGCCAGATGGTCGCTATCAGGCCAGACCACTTTCGCCGCACGTCGGTCATCGAGGTGGCTTTCCGCCCGGGCCGTGAAGCTCAAAAGCCTGCGGTCGATGCGTTGCGTGAAGACCTGTTCGCCACGCTCGCTCTGTTCGGCAGACCTGCAGAACGCGTCAGGTAAGCCTGCAAAATCAGTCATTCTTCTTTGTAGGGGGCTGGGCAACACTGGTTGCCACACCGAATCCCTCACACAGGAGACGCTCATGAGAGCCTCACGACTCTTTGCCGCGGCATTATCAATTGCACTGCTGAGCACACCCGCCTTCGCGGCCGATACACCCTCGTTTCGTATTGCCTGGACGATTTACGCTGGCAGCATGCCCCTTGGCTACGCCGAGGAAACCGGAATCCTGAACAAGTGGGGCGACAAATACGGCATTGATGTCACCGCTGTTCAGATGAATGACTACATTGAAGCGCAGAATCAGTACACCGCCGGAGAATTCGATGGCGTCATTGCCATAACGCTGGATGCCCTGACCATACCCGCAGCCAGCGGTATCGATTCGACCATTGCGGTGCTGCTCAACGCCTCCAATGGCAGTGACGGCATAGTGATGAAAGGTAATGGCAAGCGTGTTGAGGATCTTGGCGGCGAACGGATTAACCTCGTGCAGTTTTCCGGCTCCCACTACCTCCTGGCGCGTGCGCTTGACGAGTCCGGCATGAGCGAACGGGACGTCACTGTTGTAAACACCTCTGATGCGGATATCATCGCTGCGTTTCAGTCCTCGGAGACCCAAGCCGTGGTCACCTGGAAACCGCAGCTTAGCGAAATTGTCCAGCAGAACCCGGATACCACCATACTGTTCGACAGCGCCGACATTCCAAACGAGATCACCGACGCCCTGCTGATTCATACGGAAACCCTCAATGAGCATCCGGAGCTGGGCCACGCTCTGGCCGGTGCCTGGTACGAGGTCATGTCCATGCTCGAGCCAGGCCACCCGAAACGGGACGAAGTCATCGAGCACATGGCCGAGTCCGTCGGAACCGACCGGGCCGGATTCCTGAAGCAGATGGCCACAATCAATTTTTTCAGCCGTGATGAAGCAGCAGAGCTGGTCTCCAGCGAAGAATTTGCGACCATTCTTGCAAACATCAGCAACTTTGCCTGGGACAAAGGCTTGCTCGGGCCCTCGGCAAGCAGCCCGGATTTCGTGGGTATCGCGTTTGAAGATGGTCGCGTTCAGGGCGACAAACAGAATGTAAACCTGCGCTTTCCCACCGATTACATGCTGAAGGCAGAACAATGAGCTGGAGTCCCCTGACGGCCTCACGCCCTTACAACTGGCCGCTGGATGGCGACTGGGCTGCCGGAGACACGGCGCTGATTGTGATCGACATGCAGAATGACTTTCTCAACCCCAACGGTTATTTCGGCCAGATGGGCTACTCGCTCGACCATACCCGGGCGGCTATTAAACCGACGCAAGCGTTGCTGAGCGCAGCACGCCAGCAGGGGCTAACCGTCATCTACACGCTTGAGTCGCATCGGCCCGATCTCGCAGATCTCAATCCCACCAAGCAGGCCCGCGCTAAGGCTGTCGGTACGCCGATTGGTCAGCCTGGGCCCATGGGGCGGTTTCTGGTGCAGGGTGAGCCAGGTTCGCAGATTGTTCCGGAGCTCGCGCCGACGTCCTCGGATATCATCCTGCACAAACCGGGCAACGGGGCCTACCACGCCACCGATCTGGATCAGATACTTCGCGCCAAAGGCATCAGGCACCTGCTGATCTGCGGCGTGACAACGGACGTTTGTGTGCACTCAACGCTGCGGGAAGCAAACGATCGTGGTTACGACTGCCTTGTTGTGTCTGACTGCTGTGGTGCGGGCGATCCGCTACTCCACGATGCGGCGCTGAACATGATGCTGAACGAAGGCGGCATCTTTGGTGCCATCAGCGATCACCAGAGCCTTATCCGCCATTGGACAACATGCGATCAAGAGGCATATCAATGAAAATTGCCAACCGATGGTTTGAAACCAGACGCGTAGACGATCGGATCACATTGTTGTGGGAGCCCCATGTTACACGCCTGGAACAGTGCAACATGTGGCATGTAAGAGGCCGCGACGCCGACCTACTTGTCGACGCGGGCATGGGCATCAGCAGCCTGAAAGAGGCTATGGCAAAACTGCTGGACAAGCCTGTGATGGCCGTTGCCACCCATACACACATGGATCACATGGGTAGCCTTCACGAGTTTGAACATCGCCTGGTTCATCCTCTGGAGGCTGACCAATTGCGCCAACCGGACGACTTTCCAGCGCTGTGCAGCTGTCATTGGCCGGCCGGGATGCGCGAGGCTATCGAGAGCCAGGGTTACGACGTGCCCGATATCCTCATCGACGCTTATCCTCACGAAGGGTTCGACCCCATGGCATTTCGCACCCCGAAAGCCGAGCCTACCAAACTGATTGATGAAGGTGACGTGCTGGATCTTGGCAACTCGGCGTTTGAAGTTCTCCACCTGCCAGGGCACTCCCCAGGCAGCATCGGCCTTTGGGAGAAATCCACCGGCACCCTGTTTTCCGGTGACGCCATCTATGACGGCCCGTTGCTGGATGCCATCGAGGGAGCCGACATTGAGGCCTACATAAAAACCATGCAGCGCCTGCGCCAGTTGCCCGTCAACGTGGTTCACGGCGGGCACGACCCCAGCTTTGGCCAGGCCCGCCTACATCAGTTGGTTGATCACTACTTGAGCGGCGCGGACAGACCGTAAACCGGGACAGGCCTATTTTTACTTGCCGCTATGTTGGCGAAAACGTTTTACTCTTTTTCGACGTCCCTGATTGATTTCACCGTGGATTGCGCCGGACCGGCGCCATGCCCAGGTGAGCGCCGCCGTCGATGAGGATGGTTTCCCCGGTGGTCAGGTCGCCGCCGATGATCAGGCCCAGGCAGACGTCGGCTACGGTTTCCGGTGAGGCGGTATCATGCAGGGGCGATTTACCCTTAGTCTTCTCCAGTAACGCGTCGTACTTGTCTTCGCCCAGACCCTTTTTCAGCCACTCACCCTGAACGAAACCGGGACAGACGGCGTTGACCCGGACTTCCGGCCCCATAATCCGGGCCAGGGAGCGGGTCATAATAACCAGAGCGCCCTTTGAGGCGGCATAGGCAATGGAACTGCCGATACCAGCGAGGCCGGCAATGGAAGCCATGTTGATGATGTGTCCGGAGCCATTGGCTCGCAGGGCTTTCTCGGCGGCACGGGTCATCTGATAGGGGCCCACGGTATTGACGGCGTACAGGTCGAGGAAGTCTTGTTTGTCGAGGCCGTCGAGGTTGGCGTGATCACAGAATTTCGTGGTGCCGGCGTTGTTTACCAGGATATCAACACGGCCTAGCTGGTCCAGGGTGGCGTCCACCAGGGCGCGGCAATCAGCGTCTTCCGCCACATCGGCGCGCATAACCAGGGTTTTTACACCGAACTTCTCGCAGTCGGCGGCTACCGCCCGGGCGCCGTCCTCATTGTTACTGTAGTTGATCACCACGTGGCAGCCGTGTTCGGCAAACAGGCGGGCGATGGCGGCGCCGATACCGGAGGAGGAGCCGGTGACAATGGCGACGGAATCTTTGAGTTTCATGGCATGTCCCTGTTTGTTGGTTGTTGGTTTGCAGAGGGGGCGCAGGTTTCGCCCATGAAGTCTGAGAGCGTTATCTTCTCTCGATCCATGGATTACATCAATTGCTGTCGGTACCCGGTGGATTGAAAAGAGGCCAGCAAGTGCAGGCCTGATTAGACAATCAGCAGCCGGAGCAGGGAACTCAAATAATCACCTAGAAAATGAAAGTGTAACCTATTGATCGGACATGTTTTATAAAAGTAAGCAGGCGTAGTTTTACTTTAAGGAGTTTGCAGTATCTTACTGTTTGTAGAATCTAAAAGGTCTTCTGTAGGTTCGTTCTGCAACTCTGCTAATGCCGGTTCGGTTCCTACCCCCGCCTCCACTTTTTCCTGCTCCTGTTTTGTTTCAGGCCAATGCCCTGATCCTTGACTCAGTTTTTAGATCTACGATGTCGTTCGCTTCTCCTATGGCTCCTGGTTTTGTTTATAGTTAGTGGTATCCTGTCAGTCTTTTTCAGGACGATCGCGCTTAGATGAGTAATAAGACTCTCATAGTTGATTTATTCGCCGGCCCTGGGGGCCTTGGAGAAGGGTTCTCTCGCTTCACTTGCGAAGGGGAGAGGCCCTTCAAGCTTGTGGCTTCAGTAGAGCAGGATCCGAAGGCACATCGTACCCTTACGTTGAGAGCTTTTTTCAGACAATTCGACCGAGTGCCTGAAGAGTACTATGAGTATGTGAGAGCAGGCGACCCGAGCCTCCGCGAAGAGCTTTTCCGTCAATTTCCGTCGGAAGGTGACGCAGCCATTGAGGAGACATTGGGGGGCCATAGAACGCTCGGCAAAGAGGAAGATGATCAACAGATCTTCAGCCGTATCCGAGCGGCGCTAGAAAACCACCAAGGACCAAAGGTAGTCATAGGTGGGCCTCCATGCCAAGCCTATTCAGTAGTGGGTAGAGCCAGGAACAAAGGCATTGAAGGTTACGCACTTGAAAATGATGGGCGGGCCCTACTTTACAGGGAATACCTTGAGGTTCTGAACGAGGTTAAACCCGAAGTTTTCGTTATGGAGAACGTAAGGGGGATTCTCAGCGCCAAAGTCAACGGTCAGCTAATCTTCGACCAGATTCTCAAGGACCTGAAAAATCCTTCCAAAAGCGTTGGTCGAAGCGATGGTTCGGAGTACGAGATTTTCTCGCTGGTCAGCCCGCTTCCGCCTGCCGACGTGCTCGAGTATCGCGATTATACCAGTAGCTCTGACTTTCTGATCAAAGCCGAGAAATACGGAATACCGCAGACAAGGCATCGGGTTATCCTGCTTGGAGTGAAACGGGGGCTTCTCACCCGAGAACCTGAAATCCTTGATCCTGGCCCCAGTATTGGCCTTACCACAGCGGATGTGATTCGGGATTTGCCACGGCTTCGCAGCGGCCTCACCAAGATCGCCAACACTCCCGAGAACTGGCATCAGAACCTGCATGAAGCTGCCAATGCAGTCAAAAAAATGCTGGAAGAACTGAACGAAGGGTTAAGTCTTCCGGATGGTTTTCCGTTAAACGGATCGGATGCATCACTGGTCTCTCAGGGCGGAAATTTCATTCCGTATGATGCAGGAATGGTCGGTACCGTTTTTCCTGAAGAGAGTCTCCGAAAATGGTTTCTGGACGATAGAATCGGCGGGTTTCTCAACCATAGCGCTCGAAGTCACATGCCTCCGGATATATACCGCTATCTGTTCGCGTCTTCCTTTGCGCTGTTGAATGATGGCGCTTCCCCCACATCTCGCGATTATCACCCAGACCTTGAACCAAAGCACAAAAACTGGACGTCAGGGAAGTTTGTAGATCGGTTCAAGGTCCAGGCGAGAAATAGAACCCCAAGTACGATTACGAGCCACATAGCGAAGGACGGTCATTACTTCATCCACTATGATCCTGCGCAGTGTCGAAGCCTGACTGTCAGAGAGGCGGCTCGGATACAGACCTTTCCTGATAACTACTTTTTCGAGGGAAATCGTACTGAGCAATATGTGCAGGTGGGCAACGCCGTGCCCCCACTGTTGGCGAACAAGATTGCTCAGATCGTTCACGGTATATTGAGCCAGCGGCAGCTGACCTCCAAAAGCGATACTCGCCATGATTCCGAGCACGCAGTCGGAGAAAGCTAGAGGCTTAGATCGGGTCACTCAATCCATAACGCTCTCTTCATTGGTCAGGGCTTCCAGTATTCCTTGTTCCTCGAGATCGAAGACAATTTTGGCGGAATGCTTGGCTTGCTTAACGGAAGGAACCTTGACCCAGCCTCCCAGGGCATAGCTAGCCATCGTTGTCGCAAGACTGCACTGGAAATCCGAAAGCTCACCTTTTTCCTGCCCCCATTTCGTGATTTTCCACCAAGTGTCGCCGTCCAGTCCCATGGTCACTGCAATGTTTTTCCGGTCTTCTGAAGTTATTGTTACCTTTCCTTTTCTTGCTTCTGCCCCGACCGTTGGCAAATGATCACCCTCGGACAGTTCAGCCTCCAGCTCTTCCGGAACAACAAGGTCCATTTCCTTTATGGCCTTCCAGCACTGCTCGTTCTTTGCCCATTCGGTGATGTTTTTTCCTCCAGCCGTTTCTATGATTCGGTCCAAAACATCGGGCATCCAATCATAGAGAACCTTATTGATTGGTTGGGTTACTTCCTGGCGGTCCCAGATGTCCTTGAGAACAATCCGACCGTAGGTTTTGTGGGACAGCAGGGCGACTGTGTAGGCTACAGCGTTTGCCCGATACGCAGAGAAAGCGTGTTGTCTAGCAATGGATTCTGCTTTCTTGAAGATAATGGCTTTGGCGATGAGGTCTTTGTAGAAATCGATATCTGGAATTTCATTCTTTCTATCCTGTTTCAGTTTCGACATGTAATGGACGAAATTCTTCTGCGCACCCCTTGAAACAATGTAGGGCAATTGGGCCCAGGCATTCTGATACCTTGCAAGATCCGTTTTGACAAACTTCCTGTTTGACGGATTGATGGATTCGAACTGCCTGCGCTTCGCTGGAGTAGTTGAGGCCCGGCTCTTTGCGACCTGGTATTGGCCACGAGCGCGCTCATAGAACCATTTGAACTGTTGGCCGGGAGCCCAGACTGTCTGGGAAAGTCGCTCGATCTCAACATGGAAGCTGTCATTTGCTGCGAAATCTGCTTCGTTCACCTTGTTCTGGGTATTCGAGTATCGGCTGATGTGTGGAACCAGCTCGTCCAGGCTCTCCGGATTAACTTTGGTGATTTTTGCCTGAACGGCTACCCGATCCAGATGGGGACACTTGTCAGCTTTTTTGGCACGGTGTATGGAAGCCACGGTTTGGCCTCCGTTAACAATCTGGAGCCCCCGCATGAAAGTGATCACCTCCTGGCCTGAATCGTTCTTCTCAACATTGAGAGATTCTACCGTGGCAGAAATACCGTTGTTGTATGCCAGAAATCGGCTGGGCTCATTGAGAATGGTGTGTCTGATGCCCTTATTGACCTTACCTTTCTGCTGAAGAAAGGAGCGCACATTCAGTTCCATTAGTCGTCCAGCGTACTCTTCATAAAGATCCGCGAGCCATTGACCGGGTAGGATTGCCAGGTAGCCGCTGTACTCATCGCTATTCCCCGGCATGGAAAGACAGGGCAGGCCTCGACCAAAGCGCTTAACCAGATCTATCTCTATTCCTTCCTGGCTTGTCTCTGAGGCCTGTGCCCTGCTCAGCCGGACGATATCCCACTTCTGAATCTGAAGATTGACACCCTCGGGCCCTTCAATTTCCGGTTCTTCTCGAAGGGAAATTTCCGAGTCAGTCAGGTAATGAAGCCTGATCTGACCTATGGATCCGAGTGATTCCTTGATTAATGAAACACAGTCGTATGTCTTGGATGAAGGCTCAATCTCCGAGAGCTGCGTTTTCTTGCAGAAATCCAGCAACCGAAGAGCACGTTTCAGGGTGGACTCAAGGTCGGATTTGTTGATGGATTCGGGGTTATCAACACCAGAATAATCTGACACCACCAGATCCAGCCTTCCCTCTGCCAGGTCAGCCCCCCAGGCATCGCAGCGAACACTGCCAGCGCCGAATTGCCGCTCTATATGTCCGATGGAAAGGTCAAATGAAGCTCCTGACTCAGAAAGGAGAGCAGTAACATACTCGGTAAACCTTTCCACGGGATATTCTTCAGACAGATTGCCATTATCGGGGTCAGAGATGTCTGAAAGGAGCTGATACCGGAATTCCTGCACGCTTGGGTCAATCATTTTGGTTACTCGATACTGCTAACATGAAGTCGTCGAAAGAGAGCGCTTGTTGGGCTACTGTTCCAAAATTGACTTGGTAAGTCGCTTCCACGATGCCCTCAGGGATTGAGTCGTGAGTCAGCTTCGGGAAGTTTTCATCGACCCTGAAAGCCCGCACCTTCCTTACTTGAAACGATTGCTGAGAGTAATGGGTCTCATCCTTGTCGCGATAGCCGGATGCCAGGAGTTTTTCCTCAAATTCGAGCCTATCCGCAGGAAACGGTGATAGTCGTTGGCGAATGCTCTTTACCAGGTGAGGCAGGGTCTGCTCGCCATGATCATGAGAGTCCATCGCAACCTGAACGAGGAACAGCTTCTTGGTCCCCGTAGGATCAAGCTGGCGTAAGCTACTGATGAAGACAGTCTCAATGTTGTGAGCAATGGTGGCTTTTACCTCGACAGTGGCAACGGGCAGCTGGAAATCGTGATGACTTCTCTCACTACCCTTCCACGCCCGGATGACAGTCGCCTCTTCAATTCCGTTGTCCATAAACATGTTTGCCAAGACAAGTTCGCCTGCAAGCCCAATCTGTTCGGAGCCTGAAAGGGTTTTCTTCTCGGAAGAAAAGAAGGTTCTCCACACAACCAGAACTTTTCTGATGACGTTATAACCGGTGACTGGGTAGTCTACTCCCCATAGCTCATCCGTGAGACGGGCAGCCAACGTCAGAAAAATATCTATGGAGGCAGGTTGTTTGAGGGTCAGAGACAGAAACAACTCCGGGTTGTGATACGAGAGGCCTGAGTCAATTCCTTTGATTGACGGCAGGGGAGAATCCTTGACGAGATCAGGTGTAATCGGCCCGAACTCCAACATCGGTGATCGATCATCGAAACAAATCGCGAGGTAAGCGCCGAATCTGGGAGATCCGCCGATTCGATATCTCGCCGTTTGCGATGGCTTGCCGGGCTCATCAAGCAGGCTTTCCCAAGCTCGAACGATCTGATCAATATTGCTAGCCATCAGTTTGTTGTCCTACTGAGTTTACGATGTACTCAACAGGAATATCCTGGCTGCCATCGATTCCGGGAAAACTGATGGCGAAACCTATGAAAGGCCTCTTGCTGTCTGCTTCGCTTTCTGGGTGCGATGAAGGGTCTATCGGATAGATGATTAACAACCCTTCGGAGCTGGGACGATACTTGCGCAATTGTGGCCCCCTTGGGTGGGTGACCTTTTTAGCTTCCTCAGAACCTTTCTGGAGTTGAACGATTTTCCTGGTCTCTTCAAGTGCTTGTTGCGAGCCCTCTTCTGTAAGAGAAATGGCTCGTTCGTCATTTGGACTGCTGATTACTCCGGGCCGAAAGTAATCAGACTCATGATCCTTGTCAGTTCGAGTTACGAGGCCTATGTCGAAGCCAGCTAGATTTACGCTTTTCTTGGGGTTGGTAAAAGGTTTCCCCGAAACCAGAACGGTCCAGTTGATCAGGTTCCCCTTTCCTGTTTGAGCGTTGATGTACTTTGCGATGAGATTCGTGTCCACTCTACGGACGCCATTCTCACTGCCGGCTTTGTACGACTCCAGAAATGTTATTATTAGCTTTGCTTGGACTCCTTGCCATATCAGGCGGGAAGGTTCCGGATTTTTTCAGTGACCCTTGCCTCCGGAGGGCACTATTCTGCCTCGGTTTAGAGTGATGTGAATCGGGTTAATGTCTGGCTTCTCAAGCATATAGGTGCTTAGCTAGACTTTCAGAAAACCTCTTTTTAAACCGTTATTTACACGATTTAAACCGATTCTGGGCACAGAGATGTCTGGTTGCTTTTGTCCAAGAAATACCAGTTTGACCTCTGCCTGATGTCTATTTTTTTCAAGATTACTTATTTGTTCTGCGTTGCTCAATGCGCTCAATTATGTCTAGTTCTGACTGTCCGGAATCGGACACCTTATGCGGTCGTGACTGCAAGTATCCCCGTTTTAGTTAACTCCCTGACTAGAGTTTTCTGCAGTAGAGTTTAACTTACGCATACACTGACTTTTGAAGATCATGACAATTCTAATGACGGCGATTTTCAACCCAGTTGTCCAAATGATTACGTTTAGGCAGCCAATTTATTGCGTTCAATTTCCTGTAGTTTGCCAGGGTTGAGCGATACCGGTCCGGTCACTTCCCAGTTCCGGGTTTTACCAGACCAGCGCCGTGGATTTAGGCGCTTTGCTCTTTCATAAACCGTTTTCCGATGCGCCAGGCGTTCGTGATCAACACCACGATGCCGGTCTGCCGGCGTCACGAACCGGATGCCGCTGTGCAAGTGCTGCTCGTTGTAGGCACCCTCGAACGCCAGCATCCAGTCGCGCACTGCCTTTAGCGATGCAAAGCCCTTTGAAGGCCACGCCGGGCAGTATTTGACCGTCCGGAACAACGACTCTGAGTATGGGTTGTCGTTGCTTACTCTCGGCCTGCTGTGCGACATCAACATGCCCAGATCGGCCAACCGGGCCTTGAGCATGTACGAGGTCATCGGCGCTCCGTTATCAGAGTGCAGTACCGGCGGGTTGTGTCCACAGGCCTCGCGCAGCAAAGCACGCTCAACCAGCTTCTTCGCCAGTTCACCGGATTCGGCCTCATGAATTTCCCAGGCAACAATCTTGCGGCTGTAGATGTCCATGATCAGGTACAGATACCAATGCTGGCCACGCACGGCTGACGGACAATAACTGATGTCCCAACTCCATACCTGGTTCGGGCCTGTCGCGGTGAAGCTGGTCGGCTCCGGTACCTTGCGGGGCGGCTTCATGCGGCCCCGGTAATTCTGTTGCTGATGCTTTTTCAGTATCCGGTAGAACGACGACTCAGAGGCCAGATAGACGCCTTTATCAGCCAGTGACGGCACGATCTGTGACGGTGGCGAACTCCGGTGCTGAGGTTGATTGCATGCGCTCAGAATGGCCAACTCCTCGGCCTGTGTGAGTTTGTGGGGCTGTTCGACCGGCGTTGCCTCAGGGCGCTGATCTTCGTCAACCCGGCCATCAGCGCCTCGCCAGCGTTTCAGTGTGCGCTCGCTGATATCGATAAGCACTGCGGCCTTGTACCGGGCTGCACCACCGGCAATGGCTTCATCAAATAGCTCAAGGAGCCTTGCACGTTCGTCCAGCGGCGTCAGTCGTCCTCGCTGCTGTCCGGATTCTCGCCGTACAAGGCTTCGAGCTTTTTTGACAACACCAGTAGTGAGGTCGTTTCAGCCAGAGCCTTGTCCTTGCGGCGCACTTCCGCTTTCAACTTTTTGATGGTTTTCCGGGACTCTCGTGTCTGTTTCTGAGCCGCTTTATCCCGGTCTTCGTGCATGCCAGCGCCCTGAAGGCAGGCTTCCTTCCAGCGCTGCACTTGCTCCG
>Ga0307954_1000695_pt1 | contig 17419 bp, 10 predicted proteins | sample OrgLakmetagen437_FD_201822 | JGI IMG/M metagenome (GOLD analysis project Ga0307954, IMG submission 201822) | Saline water microbial communities from Organic Lake, Antarctica - #437 | ecosystem: Environmental > Aquatic > Non-marine Saline and Alkaline > Saline | place: Antarctica: Organic Lake... | reverse complement strand
CTGCTCCTAAAGTACCGTTGTTATTTAAGTTTAAAGCTACAAGTTTGTTAATTAAAAGATCATAATTCTCACTACTCATGTTTGTATTACTTATGAAGTTAGATAAATAATTAATTGAAAACATCCAACTAGATAAATCTTGATTGAATGAAGTCGCACCCCAAAACATATTTAAAAGTCCAAATCCAAAATTTACGTTAGAAATATCCCAATTACCTAAAGGTTCGTTGTAGGAAACTGCGTTTGTAAACATGTTAAGCATATTATTTACATTTTCTACATTCCAATTATTTATATTTTGATTAAAAGCAGTTGCACCATTAAACATATATGATAAATCTGTAACGCCTGCTATATCCCAATTTTCTAATGGTTGATTAAAGGATATCGCATCTGTAAACATCGCATGTAAATCGTTTACATTAGATACATCCCAATTGTCTATTGGTTGATTAAATTCATTAGTATTTGCAAACATACTCCTCATATCTAAGACGCTAGATACATCCCAATTATCAAGTGGTTCGTTAAAAACAGTAGCGCCATTAAACATATTTATCATGGCTATAACATTAGATACATCCCAGCTATTTAAACTTTGATTAAAAACAATAGTACCGTTAAAAATACTTGACATGTTTGTAACATTAGATACATCCCAATTATCTAAGGGTTGATTAAAAGACGAAGCATTATCAAACATACTTGACATGCTTATAACATTAGATACGTCCCAATTATCTAATGACTGATTAAAATTACTTGTAAATTTAAACATAGCACTCATAATAATCACATTTGATACATCCCAATTATTTAAGGGTTGATTAAAACTATCTGCACTCCCAAACAAGCTAGTCATATCAGTTACATCAGATACATCCCAATTATCTAAGGGCTGATTAAAATTAAGTGCGTAATCAAACGTTCGAAACATGTTTGTTACATTAGATACATCCCAATTATTAAGCGGTTGGTCATATATATCAGCTCTTCTAAAAAGGAAAGACATATTTGTTACATTTGATACATCCCAATTATTTATATTTTGATTAAATGAATTACAATTGAAAAACATGACACTCATATCAGTTACTTGGGATAAATCTGGCGTATCAGCTGCATTAATAACCATATCAACATAATTAGCAAAAGCACTTTTCATGCTTTGCCATTGGTTGTCACCCCACTGATCAATTGATTTTAATTTTTCATTTGGTTCAAGAACGTTAGTTGTACCAATTGTTTCATTAAAAAAATGAGGAAATACTCCAGAAATACTTACCGTATAAACTCCAGGTAATGCATAAGTATGGGTTACATTTCCAGTTTGGTTGTTTAAGACTGTTCCATCACCTAAATCAATGGTGTAATTATATGAATAATCTTCTGAATTAGTTGGTATCGTAATATCCAAATCCCCAGCTGTTACTTCCCAAGTCGTAACAAAAGGCACTTGAGCATTAGAAATAAAAAAAAGAAGGCCGAAGATGGACAATAGAAATGTTTTCATTTTCAATATTTTAAACAAATATAATTTTTTCTGAAGTTATTTAAAATTTCATTATCCTAATGAAAACAATCCATAAACTTAATAATGTTACCAATTTTATCTGTAACTAGCTACCGTTTAATTACCTTCTGATTAAATTCACCTTTATCGGTCTCAATTCTTAAAATGTACATCCCTTGATTAATACCGTTTACATCTAAGGTTTTATGATTTTCAAATGCTATAATTAGTTTTCCGCTGATGTCGAAAAGTTGAATAGAATTGACTTTTAGTGTATTTGGCACCTCCAAATAAAGCATATCTGCTACTGGATTGGGATACATTTTAATTCTGCTTAAATCAAATGCTTCAGTACTGAGTTTATCAACGACTGTTGTATAAGCAGTGTTGGTTATTATTGGCAAATTAAAATCAAAATAAATATAAGCTGTGTTTTCAAAAGTGTCGCCTATTTGAACGGTTGGTTTTGGTTTTATTTTATAAGTAATATACCCATTACTGCCAGCAGGGTCTGCGGTTTCAAAAGGTAAATCAATATTATCAAAATAGTAATTGATTTGTTCACCATCCATAATTTCTATGCGATAATCATGACTCGAAGTGATAGGCTGAAAAGTGCTCCAATCCAGATTATTGTCAATGGTATCGGTAATTTTGACGTTTAAGGCATTAGCTGTTCCTAAATTTTGAAAACGGATTCTATAGTCTAAATATTGGTCGATATCGTCATCATCCAATTGTGCACCCTGCACGACCATTTTATCATTAGGATCATATGAATTTACAACAGTTTGTTCAAATTCAAGCAGATTATCTTTTATGTTCACATCATTTGTATCAGGAGTAACTTGAAGGTCTAAAACTAAAACTTCACCACCATTCAACGTTGGAGGAATTGCATTTATCAATGTGACTTCTATTATTTCTACTGATAAAGGATTTATTGATGAAAAGTTATAGGTCAGCATATTACCAATATTGGAATTTGGAGGTGTCGTTGAACTTACAAAACTTTGAAAATTACCATCATATTCAAACGTTGCCTGAACATTGGAAGCACTTTGAGTCCCATTATTAGAAATAACTATTTGATAAACGGTTTCAAAGCCTGGAATCGCATCGTCTAGCGGAAATATATCAATTGACAAGTCTTCAAAATCTTGATTTGAGGCAATACAGAAATCAATATCTTCTAGTAATTCATTTTGACCAGTGAAATTAATTGTTTGAGAAATAGGAGTTGATGACAGATTGCTGCTTAAGTTTAAAATACTCAACGTATAAAAACCTGAACTTAGTCCAATAAAGTATTCTCCATTTGTATTTATACCATAACTTGAATTGTCAGAACCATCAAAAACATCTATAAAGTAATTAGATACATTTAAGTCGTTTGCATCGCATCCATTGTCATTTACGTCATATAAAACTTTTCCTGTTACAATATTGTAATTACAGTCCGTTGTTTGGTTAGCATCCCAAATAATCCACCCCGCATCTAATAGCTCTTGTCTGGTGTCGGCATCGCAATACATAAGGCTTAAGGCATGTAAAGTGCCATTTGCAAGATTTTGGAATGCCAATTTATTCAATAAAAGGTCATAATTGGTTGGACTCATACCCGAATCGTCGAGAAACTCGATTAAATTTGTATTTGTAAATACCCAATTGGACAAATCTTGATCAAATGCTGAACATTCTTTAAACACTCGTCTCATGCTAATTCCAAAAGAATTAATACTAGATAAATCCCAAGTTTGAAGTGGTTGATTAAATGAGGTAGCTCTCCAAAACATACCTTCCATCGTGGTGAGGTTAGAAATATCCCAATTATTCAAAGGTTGATTAAAAGCAAAGGCATTATTGAACATTCTAGTCATATCTGTAACATTCGATACATCCCACATGTTTAAAGGTTGATTAAAGTTAATAGCTGATCCGAACATTCTAGTCATATCTGTAACATTCGATACATCCCACATGTTTAAAGGTTGATTAAATGAACTTGCAGAAGAAAACATAGATGCCATGTTTGTAACATTAGAAACATCCCAATTGTCTAATGGTTGGTCAAAGCTTTGCGCTCCAACAAACATCCACTGCATATTTATAATATTGGATACGTTCCAATGATTTATTGAACTATTCATATTGGCATTATGTTGAAACATATAGCTAAGGTCCGTAACCTGAGATAAATCTGGGGCATCTGTTGCATTTAACACTAACTGATTGCAGCCGTGAAAAGCAGATTTCATAGATAACCATTGAATATCTCCCCATTGTTCTATTGATAATAACTTATTTTCATAAGTAGAAGAAAGTTCAAAGCCATTGAAATATGGGAAGATACCAGAGATACTGACGGTGTAGATACCAGATGAACCATAGGAATAAAAAATGTCACCAGTTTGATTTGTTAATACCGTCCCATCTCCAAAGTCTATTGTATAATTATAATTATGATTATCTGTGTCAGTAGGGATTCTAATTGCACTATTTATAGAAGTCATTTCCCATGTTGTAATAAATGGTTGTTGGGCATTAGTTATAAAAAACGCTAAAAAACTAATTAATAGAAGGAATAAATTTTTCATAGCTAGTTATTTTTGCTAAAATATATTAAATAGGCTACTTAGGACTGAAATAATTTAATGTTCAAATCTAAATAAACGGAATTTAGAATTTAATTTTTTGTTTGAAAGTTGAAAAAAACTTTGCAAACATTACAAATACTTAATGCTATTTGTATTAATTACATACTATTCCTTAATCACCTTATGATTGTACATCCCTTTATCCGTATCTAATTTTAGGATATAAAAGCCCTTCTGTACAGTACTAAAATCCAATTCATTTTGATTTTTAAATATCCTGATACGCTTACCTTGAATATTGTAAAGTGCTATAGAATTGATAAACAAACCTGATGGCAATTCAATATTCAGGTTATTCTTTACTGGGTTAGGATAAATTTTAATTTGACTGAAATCAAACGTGTTTATACTCAAATTATCCACAACAGTGGTAACTGCCGTGTTTGTAATAATTGGCAAATTAAAATCAAAATAGATATAAGCCGTATTCTCAAAAGTATCCCCAATTTGTACTGTTGGCTTTGGTTTGATTTTGTAAGTTATATACCCATTGCTGCCTTCTTCATCTGCTGCTTCAAACGGTAGATTGATATTGTCAAAATAATAGTTGATTTGCTCTCCATCTACTATTTCAATACGAAAATCATGGCTAGAACTAATAGGCTGAAAAGTTCTCCAGTCTAAATTGCTCTCTATGGTATCTGTAATTTTGACATTTAATGCGTTAGCTGTTCCCAAATTCTGAAAACGAATTCTATAGTCCAAATATTGATCGATGTCTTCAACGTCAATTTCGTCACCTTGCACTACCATTTTATCGTTGGGGTCGAAGGAATTGACTACGGTTTGCTCAATTATAGCTGTATTGTCATCAGGAGTTGTATCGTTTGTATCTGGAGAAACTTGAACTGTAAAAGTCAAAATATCACCACTATTAAGCATAGGCGGCACAACGTTGAGCATTGTTATTTCAAAAATTCTAGATGAAAAAGGTTCTAGGTTTGTAAAATCAAAAGTGATAATGGGAGCAATATCTTCAGCTCCAGTTTCAGTAGAAGAGACAAAGCTTTGTGACATTTCGTCAAAACTAAAAGTTACTTGATAATTTGGAACTGTTTGTGTACCATTGTTAGTAGCTATAATCTGATAGTCTGTTTCAAAGCCAGGAATAGCATCATCGAGTGGAAAAATGTCAATGGCTAAATCTTCAAACTGCTGGTTTGCGGTAATACAGAAATCTATATCTTCTATGATTTCATTTTGACCAGTAAAGTTGATGTTATGACTAGGAGGATTCGAAGTAAAATTTGAATCTAAATTTAAAATGTTTAAGGTATAGTTACCAGTGTCTAATCCAATTTCGTATTGTCCGTCGTCATCTATAGCAAAACTAGCATCTTCTGAGCCATTGTTTACATTAACCAAGTAGTTTGATAAGTTGAAATCGCTAAGGTCACAACCATTGTTTGCTTCGTCATATAATACAAATCCAGAAACATAATTTAAATCACAACCAGTCCCTATCCCTCCATCTGTTATAGACCATCCAGAATCAATGAGTTGTTGACGTGTAAATTCATCACAGTATTCAATATTTGTAGCTCCTAGAGTTCCATTATTTAGCCCTAATGAAGCAAGGTTATTAATTAAAAGGTCATAATTTTCGGAACTCATCCCAGAATTATTTATAAAATTGGGTAAACTAATTATATTGAAATCCCAATTGGATAAATTTTGATTAAAAGATATTGCTCCCTCAAAAAATCCATTAGTAGATGTAGACATAAAATTTACGTTAGAAATGTCCCAGTTGTCTAAAGGTTGATCAAATACAAAAGCATTTTTGAACATACCAATCATGTTATTAACATTTGAAATATTCCAATTATTTAAAGGTTGATTGAAAGAGACAGTTTCTGAAAACATACCAGACATATTAGCTACGTTAGAAACATTCCAATTATTAATATTTTGGTTAAATGAATTTGCGAGATTAAACATAAAAAACATATCGGTTACATTAGAAACATCCCAATTATTCAAAGGTTGGTTAAAAGATTCAGTATTCCTAAACATAGACCACATTGAAGTTACATTTGAAACATTCCAGTTGTTGAGAGGTTGATCAAATAAAGTCGCACTTAGAAACATCTGATACATTGTTGTAACATTAGATACATCCCAATTTTCAAGAGGTTGATTAAATGAACTAGCGCCAACAAACATGCCACCCATACTTGATACATTAGATACATCCCAGTTATTTAGAGGTTGATTAAATGCTTGACAACCTTGAAACATATTACTCATGTTGTTAACATTTGACACATCCCAATTTTCAATAGATTGATTAAATGACTCAGCATTTGCAAACATTTGTACCATTTGATCTACTTGTGATAAAACTGGGGTATCAGGTGCAGTAATAATCAAGTTAATACAAAACCAAAATGATCTTGTCATATCTAACCATACGTTATCTCCCCACTGTTCAACTGTCATCATTTTTTCATTGTAGAGATTTGCCCCATTAGGGTCATTAAGCTCTACACCGTTAAAATGCGGAAAAACTCCAGAAATACTAACTGTATAAACGCCAGGCGATGCATAATTATGAGTTACGTTACCTGTTTGGTTAGTTAGGATTGTTCCGTCGCCAAAATCTACAGTATAATTATAAGTGTAATCATCTGTATTTGTAGGAATCAAAATATCCAAATCTCCAGCTGTCACTTCCCAAGTCGTAATAAAAGGCTCTTGAGCGTTTGAAATAAAAAAGAATAATGTGAAAAATGGAAGTAGTAGTTTTTTCATAAGTATTTTAATTTAATAATGCCAAAATATTAATATTTCGCTAAATTATATAAAATAGTTAGTACCGAGTTGCTTTTTGAATTAAAAATATTTAGGTACGCTTAACACAACTAAATTACTATTAACTTAAACTAGGTTAATGAATTAAGTCAACTAATAAAAATTTATAAAATTTAGTATTACACAATAAAAATATAGACAATTAATCTGTTTTCGTAAAGAGATACTCTAAATTATTATTCGTATGCTTACTTTATAGAAAAACAAACAAAACAAGCTAAAGGGGCGTTAGCCCTGTAATCTTCATAAAAAAACAAACAAAAGGAGCTAAAGGGGCGTTAACCCTGCAATCTTCACAAAAAAACAAACAGAACAAGCTAAGGGGCGTTAGCCCTGTAATCTTCGTAAAAAAACAAACAAAAGGAGCTAAAGGGGCGTTAGCCCTGACATCTTCACAAAAAAACAAACAGAACAAGCTAAGGGGCGTTAGCCCTGTAATCTTCGTAAAAAAACAAACAAAATCGAGCTTAGGGGCGTTAGCCCTGACATCTATACTTCATACCATTCAAATACATATTTTTCATTGTAATCAACATCAAATTTATCCAGTAATAATAAATATTCTTCTCGAAACGATTGTTTTTTATGATGTTCTGCTTGGTTCAAAACATATTTAACCACCTTGTCTATATGTGATTTGGAATACGTAAAAGCTCCGAAACCTTTTTGCCAGGAGAATTTACCTGAAATATACTTTTTTTCATTTAACCATTTTGAAGATCCTGACTTAACCTGTTCCATTAGCTTAGAAGGAGAAACACTTGGGTGCATTCCTACGAATATGTGCGTGTGGTCAGGATTACAATAAATAGCATAAGTTTTACATTTTTGATTTTTAACAATACCACACATTATTTTCTCTAATTCATCTCTAAAAGACTCCCTAATTAGGTTTTCTCTTCCTTGAACTGAGAATACAAATTGAATGTATAATTGGGTGTAAGTATTTGCCATGATCTTGATGTCAGGGCTAACGCCCCTTTGCTTTTACCTTATCAATTATTCTACGAAGATGTTAAGGCTACGCCTCCAGCTTGAACTTATAATGTAGATTTATCTACAAATCCTGAGCATTAGCAATCATTTCTGCTATATCCAAAACTTCAATTGTATCTTCTTTTTCTTTGTTTTTCACTCCGTCTGTCATCATAGTGTTACAAAATGGGCATCCTGCAGCTACCACTTCGGGTTTGGTTTCCAGAGCTTGTTCTGTACGATGAATATTAACTTCTTTATCTCCTTTTTCAGCATCTTTAAACATTTGTGCTCCACCAGCACCACAACATAAACCTCTGCTTTTGCAAGACTTCATCTCGATGAGTTCTACTTCTAGTTTCCGAAGCAAATCGCGCGGGGCTTCATATTCGCCATTGGCTCTTCCTAAATAACAAGGATCGTGAAAAGTGATGCGTTTGCCTTTGTACATGCCACCTTCTACTTTTAATCTGCCTTCGTTTAGAAGCGATTTTAAAAATTGAGTGTGGTGCATTACTTCATACTTCCCTCCTAGTTCGGGATATTCGTTTTTTAGGGTGTTAAAGCAATGTGGGCAAGTAGTTACTACTTTTTTAATTTCGTAAGCATTCATGACTTCAATGTTGGTCATGGCTTGCATTTGAAAGAGAAACTCGTTTCCTGCTCGTTTAGCGGGATCGCCTGTACATCCTTCTTCTGCTCCTAAAACTGCAAAATCTACTTTTGCATTGTGTAAGAGTTTTACAAAAGCTTTAGTTATCTTTTTAGCACGGTCATCGAAACTGCCTGCGCATCCAACCCAAAATAATACTTCAGGCTTTTTTCCTTCCGCCATGTATTGTGCCATTGTTGGCACTTTTATCTGCTCGCTCATAGCCTAATCTTTTTATTATTTATTCTTTAAACACTTCTATAGTTACCTTTTTTTCTACCAAGTCTGTAAATTTTCCTTTATACCGCGTGGCTTTCACTAGGTGATTATCAATCCAATGGTAATTTCCCCCTCGTGGTTTACCCATCAAAAGCGAATGGTATTTAAAGTCGTTTTCTGCTAACCATTTTTCGGTTACTTCTCTGTGGTCTTCGGTTCGAGAGGTGAAAAAACAAATGCGATGACCTTGGTTATACCATCGATTTACCGTAGCTAATGCATCTGGAAAGGCTATACAAGTTGCCATTCTTTCGGGTTCTTCATTCGGCACATCTTCGGTGATGGTGCCATCGATATCAATTAAATAATTTTTAACGTCTTTTGGTAATACAGGACTGATGTTTTCTTCTCCTGCTTTTGCTTTCTTTAATAGTTGGTCACTCATACATGTTTGGTTTATACGCCTTCTTCTGCCCATTTCAATCGGTCTTGTTGATTGTAAGGCCAAGGGGCAGCGTTATTTTCAATATTACTCATTGCATTGTTTAGTTCTGCTGGGGCAGCACTTTGTTCCATCACTAAATATTGTCTCATGTCCATGATGATAGAAAGTGGATCAATTCCAATCGGGCATGCTTCAACACAGGCATTACAAGTAGTACAAGCCCACAATTCTTCACGAGAAATATAATCGTCTAAAAGTTGTTTTCCATCGTCTTTAAATTCACCTTTGTTTTGATTCATGTTGTTCCCAATTTCCTCTAAACGGTCGCGGGTATCCATCATGATTTTTCTAGGCGAAAGCTTTTTGCCAGTTTGATTTGCTGGACATTCTGATGTACATCTGCCACATTCTGTACAGGTATAAGCACTTAACAATTGAAACCAAGACAAATCGGTTGCATCAGATGCCCCGAATTTTTCGGGTACTTCTTCTCCATCTGTTTCTGGTTCAGCATAAGGATCTGCTTCTGGATCCATCATCATTTTTACCTCGTTAGTAACAGCGGCTAAGTTTTTAAATTTTCCTTGCTTTTCTATATTTGAAAAATATACGTTTGGAAATGCCAATAAAATATGAAGGTGTTTGGAGTAATATAAGTAATTCAAGAAAATAAAAATGCCTAAAATATGAGCCCACCAAGCACTTCTTTCTAAAATAAGCAATGAAGAATTGGGCATGTTTTCAATAAGTGGAACAATAAATTGACTAATTGGATAGGCTCCTGCTTCAACATATCCTTCATACGCATTTTGTTGTAGTTGGTAATCTGCCGCGTTCATGCTTAGGAAAAGAACCATCAACACTACTTCAAAGTATAAAATGTAATTGGCATCATTTTTCGGCCAGCCCTTCAACTCTTTAGAAAGGAAACGTTTGATATTCATTACATTTCTTCTTATCCAAAATATAATCACAGAAAGTAAAACCAAAAAGGCTAAAATTTCGAAACTACCGATTAAGAAATCATACACTGGTCCTAAAAAGGAGAAAATGCGGTGTGTGCCAGCAATACCGTCGATTATAATTTCAAGTACTTCAATATTAATAATCACGAAGCCCACATACACTATAACATGGAGAATGCCTGCAATGGGACGTGTGACCATTTTGGATTGTCCTAAAGCTACCCGCATCATTTTTTTGAAACGGATATTTTTGTTGTCTTTTCGTTCTACCTCTTTACCCAATAGAATATTTCTACGTAAAAGTTTTACATTTTTTGCAAAAAACAAAACGGCAACTGTAAAAGCTAGTATAAAAAGTATTTGCGGTATAAATTGCATAATTAAATAAGTTTAATCTTCATCTGATTCGTAAGGTTTGCTCTTTTTACCAAAGATAGAAAAATGAACATATCGCTTAGGATTCTCTTTCATGTCTTGGATGAGTTGTTCTAATTCTTTGCTAGAGGCTTCTAAATTATCGTACAGATTTTCATCTTTCAAAAATTTACCCATAGTTCCCTCTCCTTTTTCCAATCCTTGAGCAACCGAATTTAAATTATCTAAGGTCTTCGTAAGATTGGTAATACTTTCTTTGATGTTTGCACTAGCTATCGTATCTGTAATTCGAACTAATGTTTCTGAAGAAGAAGCAAAATTATCTAAAGTTACTGAAAACTTTTCCTTGTTATCTTTCACCAACGTATTGGCTTCTTCTGTGGTATTTCTAAAAGAGACCAAAGCTTGGTCTAAATGGACTACAGAACTTTTTAAGGAAGCACGGGTTTCATAATCAAACACTTTGTTGATGTTGGTAATCATCGTATCGATTTGCACCAATGCATTTTCCATTTTCCCTTGGAGAGGAGTCAATTTTTCGTTCACCAACTCTATTAAGCCATCTTCTATTTGTCCAGTTAGAGTATCTCCAGGTTTTGCCATTTCTGAAACGCTGTAATCTGGTACAATGGCCATGGATTTTCCACCAATAAAGTCACCTCCATAGATTTTTGCAACTGACTTTTTTGAGAACTGAAAATCACTTTCAATGCTTAGGGTGACTAATATTTTCCCAGAATAATCTATGAATCGAATTCCTGAAACACTTCCTACTTTTAGCCCACTAATGGTGATTTCTGAAGATTGGCTTAATCCTTTAACATCGTCATACACTACATAAAACTCCCTTGTTTCCTCAAAGAGATTGCTGCCTTTGATGTAATTATATCCAAATACAACTAGCACAATGGCTGTTAAACCCAAAATTCCTGCTTTAAATTCGTTTGTTATTTTCAAAATATATGGTTTGAAATGATTTTGCTAATTTATAAATTCTACTTTAGTTTAGCTTTGCTTTAACGGCTTTCCTTACAGATATTTTTTTATCGAGTTGCGTGTCGAATGCAACAATAAATGCAGATGTAAATCCTTTTTCTTTAGCTAGCTTCAAATGTTCCTCTGCTTTCAAATAATCGTGAGTAGAGGTATAGAAATAACGGTAAAACTTACCATCAAATTCTCGTGAAAGAAGATCTAGACCTCGAAAGTTGTATGGTTTAAGCTCTAATTTGTTGGTTCCAGCAGCAATTTGAACTTTAAAAATAATTCCATCATCTATGCCTTCATCTTCAATTTTGTCTTCTTGCTCTTTTTTGATGTTGGCCACTTCTTGGTTTAAATCTACTATGTTAATGTTTTCTTTAAATTCCACAATAGCATTTACAATCTGCTGCGCCATTTCATTCTTCCCTTTCTCAGCTTTCAGGTAATTCGAATCAATTTGATTGGTCAAAAAACCCAATTCAATTAAGATGCTTGGCATATAGGTTTCCCGAAGCACCAAGAAATTATCTTGTTTTACACCTCTATCCTTTTGTTTTAAATTACCTATTACATTGGTTTGAATGTAATTTGACAACAAAAAACTTTGGTCCAAGTATTCTTCTTGTATCAATGTATAAGTCAAAATAGACTCCGGCGAGTTTGGATTGTAATTGCTATAGGTTATTTCGTAATCATCTTCGTAGTAAATGGACTGGTTTTCCCGTCTAGCGGTTTCCAAATTATCTTTTGTACGGGCAATACCAAAAACAAAAGTTTCAAAACCTCTTGGGCTTGGGCTTCCAACACCATTGCAATGTATAGAAACAAACAAATCTGCTTTGCCTTTGTTAGCGATATCTGCACGTTCTTTTAAGCCGATGAACTCGTCTGTTTTTCTGGTGTAAACAACATTTACATCCTTTCGGTTTTCTAACAAAGCACCTACTTTTAAGGTGACATCAAGTACAATGTCTTTCTCCTTTAGTTTATTACCCATTGTACCCGAATCCTTTCCTCCGTGACCAGCATCTAAAACTACTTTAATTTTGTTAGTATAATTTTGAGCCTGTAACGGATTGAAATTCAACAAAAATGAAGTTAATATAAGGAAGAATAGAAAATAATTCAGCTTTTGTTTAGTTATAAAACTAGACATTGAAAATTTACTATTGTATATTATTGGTGTTTTTAGTTTAGACATCTAAAATTATATGTAATTTTGACAATTTAAATTTTGAAACTCTAATTCAAAAAATAGCACTATTTATCTTGCGAACAAATATACTTTATATACTTTATATATTTGGCTTGTTTTTTACTCAATTCACTTTTTCGCAAGAAGGAGGTAAAGTAGATATGAGCAAATTGACGCAAAACGACTCTACTTCTTTAATTCATCCATCTTTACAACCCATGAATCTGATACTACAAGATAGTGTATTATCAGATAGTATTCCGAAAAAGAAAAGTATGATTACAGATATTGTACGTTCTTATGCTAAGGATTACAAACATATGGCAAGGAGAGAGAACAAAATGTATTTGTACAACGAAGGAAAAATTGAATACCAAGACATGGTCATTGAAGCTGGAGAAATCATTTTAGATAATGCTACAAATGAAGTTACAGCTAGGGGTATCAAAGACTCTACCGGTTACACCCAGCCACCTATTTTCACACAAGGAACTCAAAAAATTGAACCTGATTCCATACGCTATAACTTTACTACGGGAAGGGCTATCGTTTATAATTCACTTACCAAACAAGGTGGGTTTACAGTTCGTGGACCAGTAACTAAACGAGAGAACGATTCAGTTTTTTTTATAAAAAACGCCAAGTTTACCACAGAAGACAATGTAGATGAGGCAGATTACTACTTTAAAGCCAACCGCATCAAAGTAGTACCTAACAAAAAAATTGTAACGGGTTTGGTGCAGATGTATATTGTAGATGTGCCTATGCCACTAGCTTTGCCCTTTGGATATTTTCCTATGGTAGACAAAGCTTCTTCTGGTTTTGTATTGCCCTCATTTGGAGATAACCGTCAACGTGGATTTTCCTTAATGAATGGCGGTTACTATTTTGCCATAAGCGACTACTTAGATTTATCTGTTTTAGGCGATTATTACACCAATGGTAGTTGGGCTACCAGAGTAGATTCAGATTATGTTGTGCGGTATAAGTTTAATGGTTCAGTGAGTTTTAGGTACGAAAATCTGCTATTGGAAGAACGTGGCTTTCCTGATTTTTCTGAACAAACCATTTTCAATTTTAGGTGGAATCATCAACAGGATGCAAAAGCCAATCCCAATAGTCGATTTTCTGCTTCAGTAAACATTGGGAGTAGTTCGTTTTTTAGAGAATCTATCAACCAAGCCAATCAAGGAAACTTTTTGAACAATACTTTAAATTCTTCTATCTCCTATAACAAAACCATCAACGCAGGTCCAGGGATGAACCTGAACCTAACTGCAACCCATAGTCAAAATACCAATACTCAGGAAATCAATATGACGTTGCCAACCTTGCAATTCAGTATTAATCGAGTTTTTCCGTTCGAATCTGAAACGGGTTCCAAGAAAGGAGCAATTCAAAATATAAATTTGCAGTACAATTTAAGAGGTGAAAACAGAATAAGAACTACAGATGAATTCTTTTTAACTGGAGCTATGTTTGACGATTTGAATGCCGGTATGCGGCATAGCATTCCATTGAGTACCAATTTTAAAGTTTTTGAACATTTTAGTGTGAGCATGAACGCCAATTATGATGAAACTTGGGTCATGCAAACCTATGACCAACGCTTTGATGAGCAAACACAAGAAGTAGTAAGGGACACCATTACTGGATTTGATTCTTACCGAACCTATAATTTCTCAACCAGTTTAGGAACAACGGTTTACGGGATGTTTGCTTTTGGAGATGACAGCAAAATAAATGCTGTTAGGCATGTCATGCGACCTAGTGTGAGTTATAATATAAATCCAGCTTTTGATCAGTTTTACGATCAATTTACAAGACCTGGTTTAGGAGCTACTGAAGATCAACTGGTAGAATATTCCCGATTTGAAGGAACTTTATTTGGTGCGCCAGGAAATCGATTTTCTAGTAGTATGAGTTTCTCACTAACCAATGATTTTGAAGCAAAAGTTAGAAATGAAGATTCTACTGCTACGGGAGATGATCGCTTCAAAAAAGTGAAACTGCTGAATAATTTTGGTTTGAGCACCAATTATAATTTTGCGGCAGATTCATTAAATCTATCCGCTATTGCGCTGCGTGGGAATATACCAATTGTAACCGATAAATTTAATGTAAACCTAATTGCAGCATTAGATCCGTATGCGCTGAATAACAATAATCAACGGATTGATAAATTGAATATTGACAACGGTGGAAGTTTATTTAGATTAACCAACGCAAATATAAGTTTTAGTTATGCTTTATCTGATAAAACATTTTCTAAAGATGAGGAAGAAGAGGAGGAAGAAGATATTGATTCGGTACGAGACGAAACTTTTAGAAGCGGTGGTAGACCAGATGATTTGTTTGGGCAGGGACAAATGATGAATGACCCGAGGTCTCAGCGACAAGATGAAGAAGATAAAGAAGATGATAACGAATACTACAATTATAAAATTCCTTGGAATTTAAACTTATCCTACACCATGACCTATGCCAACCAAACTAGGCAAAGTGAGATTGCCTCCCACTCCATCATGTTTTCTGGAGATGTTGAACTTTCCCCACAATGGAAAGTTGGTATTTCTTCTGGTTATGACTTAGCAAATCAAGGTTTTACATTTACCCAATTGCGTTTCAATCGGGATTTGGGAAGTTTTAATATGAGTTTAAACTGGACGCCTATTGGGCCTAGAGAATCTTGGTTTTTCTTTATTGGAATTAAAGCCAATATGTTACGTGATTTGAAATATGATAGAAACCGAGAACCAGACCGTAGATTGAACTAAAAAATTAAAACTATGAAAAAAATTATTTTTACTGAAAACGCACCGAAACCAATTGGTCCATATAACCAAGCCATCGTCAACAACAATCTTCTCTATACTTCGGGACAAATTGCAATTGATTTGAACTCTGGTCAACTCGTAAAAGCTTCTATTGAAGAAGAAACAAAACTGGTTATGCTGCATTTATCTGAAATTTTAAAAGCAGCTCATTCTGATTTTTCTGAAGTAATTAAAGTGAGTATTTTCATTAAAAACATGAATGATTTTGCCCAAATCAATGCAGTATATGCTCAGTATTTTGAAGAAGAATTTGCCCCAGCAAGAGAAACAATTGAAGTAGCTAGACTACCAAAAGATGCAAATATTGAAATCAGTTTAATTGCGAATGCTAATCTAGAATAAATGCAACTTACACTCCTAGACTGGTCTTTGATTATTGGGTTTTTTGCCATCAGTCTTGCCATTGGTATTTTTGCTGCAAAACAAAGCGGAAAAAGCAGCGAAAATTTCTTTTTGTCTGGTAGAAATATGCCTTGGTGGTTGCTTGGCGTTTCTATGGTAGCTACCACATTTGCAGCAGATACACCTGGTTTAGTTGCTGGAATAGTTCGTGCTGATGGAGTTGCCGGAAATTGGATTTGGTGGTCTTTTTTACTTACGGGCATGCTCACTGTTTTCTTTTATGCTAAACTTTGGCGAAAGACCAATATTTCAACTGATTTAGAATTTTATGAACTGCGCTACTCTGGTAAAAGTGCTGCTTTTTTACGTGGCTTTAGAGCGATTTACTTGGGTGTGATTTTCAATATTGTCATCATGGCAACGGTATGTTTAGCTGCCATTAAAATTGGTCATGTTATTTTTGGTTTTACAGCAGCTCAATCGCTTTTAATTTCTTGTGGAGTTACTTTAATTTATTCTACTTTAGGTGGATTAAAAGGGGTTTTGTTAACTGATTTTGTTCAGTTTATTATTGCCATGGTTGGCAGCATTTGGGCCACCATATATATAGTAAATCTACCTGAGATTGGTGGAATTCAAAACTTGATTCAACATGAAGCGGTTCAAACTAAAACTTCATTTTTTCCAGATTTTAGCCTACCAGAAGTATATATCCCATTGCTCATTATTCCTTTGGCTGTGCAATGGTGGAGCGTTTGGTATCCTGGAGCGGAACCAGGTGGTGGTGGTTATATCGTACAGCGTATGCTGGCTGCAAAAGATAAAAATCATGCCACCAAAGCAACCTTGTTTTTCACCATTGTACATTATGCCATTCGTCCTTGGCCTTGGATCATTATGGGTTTAGCTTCCTTGATTATTTTTCCAAATTTAGATAGTTTAGCTACCGCTTTTCCGCATTTGGATCCCTCTTTTATTAAAGACGATCTTTCCTATGCGGCGATGCTTAAATTTTTACAACCTGGCTTATTAGGTTTAGTGGTAACATCACTAATTGCTGCATTTATGAGTACCATCTCTACCCATTTGAACTGGGGAAGTAGTTATGTAGTCAATGATTTTTATGTGCGGTTTGTTGCTCCAAAAGCGAGTCCAAAAAAGCAAGTACTCATCGGGAGAATTAGCACAATTATAATGATGGTAGCAGCGGCATTTTTAGCTTTAAAATTAGAAGATGCCAAAAATGCATTCGATTTACTTTTGCAAATTGGAGCGGGAACGGGACTTTTGTTTATCCTGAGATGGTTTTGGCACCGCATCAATCCGTTTAGTGAAATTACAGCCATGTTGGTTTCTTTTGTAATTGCTTTTTTGTTTTTTGCAGATGAAGTATACCAATGGAATGCATTTGATTTATTGGGCTATGAAAAATTAATCTTAGGCGTT
>Ga0307954_1000684_pt1 | contig 17682 bp, 20 predicted proteins | sample OrgLakmetagen437_FD_201822 | JGI IMG/M metagenome (GOLD analysis project Ga0307954, IMG submission 201822) | Saline water microbial communities from Organic Lake, Antarctica - #437 | ecosystem: Environmental > Aquatic > Non-marine Saline and Alkaline > Saline | place: Antarctica: Organic Lake... | reverse complement strand
CGGTCACGTACGTGCTTACCATGGACAAGTTGTGACACCACTCCTGCCACCAAAGCGGCTGATTCTCCTTGATGATATCCTCTGTACAGTTCTTACCCCCTTTTCATTTCCACACCTCACTTTTTTATATCCCTCCTTCATTTCCACCCCTCACTTATTAGTACCCCTCTTGCATTCTTACCCTCATTCGTGTTTACCCCTCTCATTCCTACAGGCGCCTGCATAGCCTCCTCCCTTACTCTCGCTGACCAGTGACCTCAATACCCGTAATCTATGATCTCACTACTACTAGTGATCCCACTACCAGCCAGACCCCTCTTTATTGTCCTTGCCAATTTTGCGGGACAGTAGCCTCATACACTCAACACGCGTGCGCCTTTTCCCCTCCGTGGCTGAAGGTCACCCCCCATTGTAATCACTGTAACCAACACGCGTGTGCCTTTCCCATCGCTGAGGCTCCTGCCCCCTGACCTACACCAGAATTATAATCATTGTGCTTGCACCCAGAAGACACCTGGCTTGCATCCACGCCTGGTGTGCAGTCAGCACACACCTGGGTGCAGCCAGCACACGCCTGGCTTGCATCCACGCCTGGTGTGCAGTCAGCACACACCTGGGTGCAGTCAGCACACGCCTGGCTTGCATCCACGCCTGGTGTGCAGTCAGCACACAACTGGGTGCAGCCAGCACGCACCTGGTTTGCAGCCAGCACGCACCTGGTTTGCAGCCAGCACACGCCTGGTTTGCAGCCAGCACGCACCTGGTTTGCAGCCAGCACGCGCCTGGTTTGCAGCCAGCACGCGCCTGGTTTGCAGCCAGCACGCGCCTGGAAGTGAAGGGTTGCCTGCACCTTCATAGCCTACTCCCTCTGCAACGCCAACCTCGCTTCCTCACTCAATGCTGTCACTACCTCCGTCACAACAACCAGCGTTTTTTGCTTTCCTTGTGAAGCGTCGACACGGCAGCAGCATGCCACAACGAACACACACCTGCGCCTGCTGGATGCCTTGAGGAGGCTCCCGCCTCTCGTCCTCTTCCTCCTCATCCTCCTCCACCCTATTTTCCACCCTGTTTGGTTTGGTCTTCCTTCGGCTCTGCTTCCTCTGCCTCTTTGAAGCTGCACCTGCATTGAGCACCGGAGCAGCACGGGCGGCCTCCTCCTGCCCACCCTGCGCCTCACGCACTTCCTTCTCCTCCTCCTCATCCATCACCACCACCTCCACATCTTCGACCCCTTGCTGCTGCTGCTGCTGCTGCTGCTTTTGGTGGTGCTGCCGCTCTCGTGTGCTCACGTCTGCAGCTGCATTCCGCCTGCTGCTGCTTCGAGTCCTTCCTCTTGCACCCACTGCAGGAGCTGCCGCCTCAACCGGCAGCGCCCCTGCTGCTGCTGCGGTCGGTCCAGGGGAGAGGAGCTCCGGAGGGGGGGTTGGGGGTGGAAACACATGACCGGATCTGGGAGATCTAGTAGCTTCAGAGAAGCGGCTTGCGTGAGCGAGAGCAGCTGCTACAGCTGCCGCACGTACGGTGGGGTCACCGGCGGTCTGAGCGTGCCGGAGTATTTCTTGCTGTGTGCGGTGTGGCTGTGGCGTGATGTGAGGGACAGGGGGGAAGGGAGGCACACCGTGATGTTTGTGGTCTTGGTGTGGTACATAGGAGTGGAAAGGGTTTGCAAGGACCTTGCGTAATGTGTGCGTATGTAGTTACAATACTATTTTAGGCGGGAAACCTGGTCCAGGAACCTACTACACATATGTACGGTGAGGTGAGGCATGGCTCAAGCCAATTGCTCATTGGGTTGGTTGCGGTTGTTTGAAGTGAGCGGGCAAACAAGCAGCAATTAGATGGAGGTACACAGAGCTTGGGCACCAGATCCAATGAGGCTTGATTGCTGATCTTTATTCATAGCAAGACACGTCGCTGTTACGCAGGAAACTTAATTACGCAGATAGGAGGAGCTATCCTCCACACTGTTAAGCAAAGACAAGAAGCCACTCGGGTAAGGATATCCCCCCTAAAATAGCAGACCCTACTTACCACCAAAGAACGCAATTCCTTCCTGCTCTATTTTCACGAAGTGTGGAATGGTCTACACTGCATGCAATTTTCCTGTCAATCTTTTTATTTTTTGATCTTATATGTCCCCCTCTACTATTCACCATCTTGCGCAGCCAAAGAAGCTGGGTACGTGTGGACATTGACAGTTGCATGTTTTGTGCAAAGCCTTGCCTAAACAACAGTCCTTTAGTTTGACGTCCGTCCAATTTGCCAGGGTCCTTTGCTGTGTCCGAGCTACACAAAATCTCGTTTCCACCTTGGGCAGCTCCAATGCCTCTTACCTGGGTTTGTTGGTTCAGCCTGTGAGTGGCCGCCTGCAGCTCGGCAAAAGCCCCCTCCGGATCCGTTGCTGAGTCCAAACCACACGAGACCTCCTCTCCAGCCTCAGCAGTTCCACTGCCTCCTGCACGTGGCCCGTTCATGTCTGCCCTTTTGCTGCTCACTCTGCCGCCAAGGCGGGCACGTTTGCTGCTACCTGCTTAAAACGTGCGTGTCGGAGTTGAAATAAGGCATGGAGAACGCTTTGAGGGTTTAGGGTTTAGGGTTTAGGGTTTAGCATGTAAGTGCGCTGTAGTGCCAACGGTACAACAAAGGTCACCCTGTTGCTGTGACATGTGTGACGTGATGGAAGTATGTACTATGACACTATGACCAAGAAGCCACGCTGCTGCTGTGGCGTACGTAACTTGCTGAGAGCAAGCTGCATGACTCAAAGGTCACGCTGTAGCTGTGACATGTGTGACGTGATGGAAGTTTGAATAATGGCCAAGAAATTACGCTGCTGCTGTGGTGTACGTAACTTGCTGAGAGCATGCTGTGTGACTCAAAGGTCACCCTGTAACTGTGACATGTGTGACGTGATGGAAGGGAAGTATGTAGTTAGACCAAGAAGCTACGCTGCTGCCGTGGCGTACGTAACTTGCTGAGAGCATGCTGTAGTGTGACTCAAAGGCCACCCTGTTGCTGTGTGTGTGTGCGTGTGTATGGCATGAGTTAAGTCCTTTACTGATGTTGCATGTGGCATGGGTGCAGGTTTTATGCTGCTGTGGGACAGAGGAGTCTTACAGGACTTGTATATTTTACAAGTCTTACAAGAACGCCCAATAGACGGTTGTGGCATGCCAAGTGCGGCTGCAGATTTTATGCTGCCGTGGGGCAGAGAAGTCTTACAGGACTTGCACAACTTTAAAGGTCTTACAAGAACGCCCAATAAACGGTTGTGGCATGCCTAGGTTTGGCCAGAACCGTATACCGTTCGTTCATGATCAGTTCGTGACCACACTTTCAAATACCGTTTGTTTACGATCACTTCGTTAATTAATTAATTATTTGGCCAGAAACGAAATTTTTTATTAATTCTTGGAGGCCTCTCCGAACTGACTTCGAAGTGATAAATTAATTATGTATAGTGGTTTTGAGGGTGAAAATTGAAATGAGCTCCAAGCGCGCCAGTGTGAACCCCCTGGCCGGGTTCTTGAAGCCTCAGCCACAGCTTCAGCCACAGCTTCAGCCATAACTAACAGCAGTAGCAGTGCACAGGCAGCATTCACAGGGGGGCTCTCGAACTCAAAAACTAATTCCCGACAGGGCCCTCCCGAAGTGCCCTCGAACTCAAAATATAATCCCCAGACTCCCTCACGAACTGAAATCGAAAATTTAATTAATTATTTGAAAGTGTGGTCACGAACTGATCGTGAACGAACGGTATATGGTTTTAGCCAACCCTAGTCGTGTCTGTTTCCACGTGACAAAAAAAAAGTATGTACCTGTTAAGCCCTGTTGCATGGCTGAAGTCTGGCAGTAGCCTTGTGACACAAGAAATGTTTAGGTGGTTTGTGCACAAAACTTGGGCAACCGATTGCTTGCCTTTCGTGCGCCCTCTTGCGCACACACTAAATCTGGGCAACCGATTGCTTGCCTTCGTGCGCCCTCTTGCGCACACACTAAATCTGGGCAACTGATTGCTTGCCTTTCGTGCGCCCTCTTGCGCACACACTAAATTTGGGCAGCCAATTGCTTGCCTTCGTGCGCCCTCTTGCGCACACACTAAACTTGGGCAGCCGATTGCTTGCCTTTTGTACGCCCTCTTGCGCACACACTGCACACCTCACGCGCTGCAGCCATGCCCACTGTGTGAAGTGCACTCTCGTGCTTTAGCGCACTGCGTATAGTGCACACACGTACAAACTTAACTGCCCGCAAGTTCGTGTGCTGTGTAGGGTTGTCCATAACGGTACATATATGTACGCTGTATATGACTGTATATTTGGTCATTTTCATTTTTAATACTGTAATTACACCGTATATAAATGGTTATGGCCAACCCTAGTGCTGTGAGGTCTGCACGTACCATAGGGACTGCCTGCAATTACACAGTCGCCTGCTGAGTGTCCTGCATATAATACTGGAACCGAGACTAGGTCAATAGCTGCACACACGTGCGTCCTCGATCCTTCAGGTGGACTACGAGACCGTGTCTGGCTGGCAGTGTGACATCAGCAACGTGCGCAAATGGGAGGACCTGCCCCAACAAGCAAGGGACTACGTGCAGCGCATTGAGGACCTCACAGGCATCTGGTGCAGGTGGGTTTGTAATTCAGTGTCTGCATTGTTGCTCTCTCTCGCTCTTCTTTCCTGCGTGTCGAGGGATGTGAGTGAGTCGAAGAGTTCTTTTTGCCTTGAATTCTCTGAAACTTTTGTAAACAAGGTTTGTAAGCAAGGCAATGGGCAGAGCTAACCATGTACATGCATCTCTGCATATTTTTGCATGTACTTTATGTTATACGGTGCACGTACGGCATTTGTAGCAGAAAATTGATGTGAACAATGTATATTTGCGGCTCTGTTTGACTTAAGCTGTGTTCTTTTGTTGGCACACATGGACCTTGCTGGTGTGTTGCAGCTGTAAGCTGTATTGGTTTTTGGAGAGGAAATTAAACATCCAAGATCTAAGCACCTTTCTCGCTATGGCCCTAAAACACCTGTAAGCCCGTGATTTCGTATGTTTTCTCCTCTGGCTGACTTGACTATTCTTGTCTTTCTCGAACAGGTGGATTGGTGTGGGTCCTGGCAGGGATGCCATCGTCATCAAGCCCCAGAAAGGCAAATGCTGATAGCTTGCGCAACGTGTGTGAGACTGTCAGTAGGGCAAACACTGACAAGCTCGCGCAGCATGTGTGTGTGTTTGTGTGTGTGACTGTGTCAATAGGCTGCTTTCGCCATTGGTTTTGTGGTAGCTTTTAGGAGATGGGGTCTAGTATGAAACTGCCCAGTGGTGGGCTTTCCTGAAAGGATTGTGGGTGTAGAAGTGTTTCAGTTGGTCTGACGTTAACAGGAGTAGGGTGTTTGTGCTTACTCATGTACACTAAAAACTCCAACGCTCGTGCTTGCGCCTTCCCTTTCGCTGTGTGATGAGAATGGTGATTTATTTATCCAAAGTGTGTGCAGACGCACTTGGAGGCCTCGCGTACAAATCCAACATATGTTTTGACAACTTGGAGGCCTCGCGATAAAATTCAGGTATTGATGTTTTAGACGGCTTCAGCACCTTTCATACCATCGTGATTCATTGGATTATGGAACTGAAGGAAAACAGCTAGCATGCCTCGTCGTACCATATGAGGAACGAGGCACAACCTCCTGGGACTGGATTTGTGAACAATTTGTGTGGGCTTCATCTGAGGTTATTTTGAAGCCTTCAAGATCATTTACATTACTCAGTGCTGAAGGTGCTGCTCTCAACGCGCATCATTGGCGGAAAGTAAGCAAATGCTCTGACCTGGCAACTGCCGCGTCCCAATATGAACCTAGCAAGGCTTACAAGGTTTACAAAGAAAGGCCTTCAGTCAAGAAGTCCGACTGCTAGCCTGCTCATGAAACGCGATTAGTTCATGGAGAAAAAATTAAAGCTTGTCATTGTTCTGGCTTAAGAAAGTAAACACATCATAAGCTCCTGTTGGGGGAAACAGAGGTGCATATTTCCTGCAGAGAGAAATCATGTGGGGATTGGCACGCACAGTGGAAAAGGACATGCAGCTCATCTTGGATATCATCAGCACCACACAGGTCACAGGTGGGGGAATTACTTTGATTTCGCGTCGCTCTCAAAACGTAGGGTGTGAAGGAGCAACGGGCACATTTTACAGGAGCCGTTTAACTAACCCACTGCATAGCTTAAGAGTTCAAGGTCTACCATGACACTCATGAAAAAGAAAAGAAAAGAATTATGCAGATAGTAAAAACCATTCCCCACATCAATCAAGAAAAAGGACGCACTGTAACTAAGCGTATATGCATGCATTCAAATTCACAACGAAAATCACTCAATCCAGATGCGACATTGAAAGCAATTCCCCATAATATCTGAGCAATTATCACGGTGCAATGCAGATCTCTGCACAGGCAACCGATCCCCATTGAAATGAGCTTCTTCTTTCTCAGCCTCTAGGTGGGGGGGAAAACGCAGTTAGTATCTATACACTAGCTACCGGTATGGATTAGGAAAGGATGTCTGCACCACCCAATAAATGTAAAGACAAACAATCCCACCTGGAGAAAAAAAATAAGAGAACCTTTTCAGTGGTAATCGGGTGGTTGGGAGGCAGAAGCCTGCACACCACCAGGAGTATTGCTCAGATATTTGTGGGGAGTGTGTTCCAGTGTCTTTTCTCATCTGTATGATTTTTGTTGCGTATCTGATTGCCTGTAGGCTTTATTGGAACCCTAGGACACGAAGTGTCTAGGGCTTATGGATTGCCAGAGAAACTGAGAGTTTTATGGCTTAAAAAAGTGGCCCTTTTAGCTTTTAGCGTACAATGCTTGAGTCACCAAATCGAGTAAGAAGCTCATGCTGAGAAGGATGGTGCTTTCCGATTGTCGAACAGTGTTTTATAATGAGTGCTATGTCATGTAGACCAGTAACTCCGAGGCTGTGGAGTGGGTTTCTTGTGAGGCTGCTGTAGATGGTGCCTGTTGCTCCTAGCAGGATGGTGTAGAGGGTTTTACGATATCCGAGTAAGCGAGGCATTAGCAGCTTATGTTGTTCTCATGCCTTTCCTGCATGTTAAGTAGGGGAAGTATCTACTCAGTACTTATTTTGATTATTATTCGCGTTTGTTTGATAGTACGGTATGTCTTTTAATTTCATAGCCAGGGGGGATTGGCAGCGCCATCTGCTAGGTTATCACGGGCATGTCACGCCCAATCGTTGGCAGCGACGTGTGACAGAGCAGTAGATGTGCTGAGTCTTATACTTTGCAAAGACCGTAATTTGATCTGACAGGCAACTCTTCTTGCATTATTGGCAGATCTATTTTAATCCGTGTTTGTTGGGTTTCGTTTGGGGCATGGTTGCTGGATCGGAGCAACTATGTTTGCATTTGGCATGCTAAACTTCGGCCGCTGTTGCGCGTTGAAACTGGAAGGTAAGAGCCAGGTTGAAAACATTCTTATCTGTGTCTCCTCAGAAGGGTGTATAATGCCTCATTATACTGTTGTTGCACGACTGGAGTGCAGTGCCTAGCAACGTCTGCTCGTGCTAGCAGGGAGGCATCTAGTTGGATCGCTTCTATGATCATTTGTCCAGCAAAAGCGTTGTGCCTGTTTTTTAGTACTATTTTTGTTAAATTGGGATGGCTGCAACCTGACAGCATGTGGCAGGTGCCGTCTAGAATTTGGTAGATGGGGCAGGTTGGTGGGCCTTCTCTATATGGTTGCACTGAACGGCACGATTTTGGTTGTCTATCAATTCTGTGTGGCAGAGCATGACATTCTCTTTTCTCCAGAAATCATTCTTGCACTTCTCCAAAATGTGTTACCCATGTCTTTCTCGACATTGTCTTCCTTGATCATTTCTGGTATTTTGTTTTGCATCTTGTGGACTGATGATTTGAAACCTTATTTGATTTAGGACCTAGTTTGTGTTGGACGTGCATGTGTGCTTGCACAACATCGAAATCTGGGAAAATGGAGGACCTTTCTGCTGGAGGCCTTGGTTGGCAGGTGCCAAAAGTATCTGGTATGCAAGCCGAGGGAGGGTCTTACCCCTTCAAAAGTGCTCAAAAGTGCTTAAAAACGTTCTAACCACTGTAACCACGGTATTTCAACCACTGACTTCCTCTCTTCACTTGTTTCCAGAGCAATCATGCTACAGCCAGCAAAGTCCTCAGCTGCTACAGATGCTGTGGTGAGTTTGAAGGAGTGGCTGCGATCAGATGCGCACGCTGCATTGCTTCACTGCTGTGCTGTGGGTGCCTATGAACTGGAAGCTGCTCACTTGCAGCCGTCAGCAGCACATGCTTCTGGTGTTGCTGTCGGATCCGCACTGCAGCACATTTCCCCGAGGGAATGTCCTTGGGTGTTGAAGGGGGCAAAGGAAGCTGTTGGTCCTGCGGTATGCTCATATTTCGAGTTGAGCGTTCCTTGGGTATTGGCAAGGTTGGCGTTCCTGCTAGCTTGGGTGCTGGTCTGGAAGCTTCAGGAAGAATGCCTCTTTTAATCCAGCTTCTGGCAGCGGCAGAGTCTAGGATGGAGCGGGCAGAGGGCCTGCGGCAGCAGAAATGTTTAAAGAAGCAAAGGTGTTTCAAAGCTGTGAGGCTCAGAAAAGGCGCTGCATTGGCGAGTCACACACACACACACACACACACACACACACACACACACCAGTCTATACGCGACTTGTTTGCTTTGAAGATGCAGGTATCTAAATTATATAAAGCATCTTACAGCATTGTACATTGTACAGCAGGCAAACTGTGATTTCAGTCACCACATGCCTGGGAGAGGTTGGTTATTACGCTAATCACGCTAATACATAACACTCAGTTGAGGTTGTTTTAACTAGTCTGGTTTAATGAGCTTGAGGATCCCGTTTATTTAGGAACGTGTCAAGCAGGGTACCTTTGCGCTTGATCGATGGATGCGCTTTGTCATACACTTTGTAGTATGATATCAATATCATCTAACATACTAAATTATATCTCATTGCTCATTCAAAAAAAATACGTTGACCAGCTGGTGTATTCAATTTCGATTTGCCTAACCCTGAGCAACTTTCACAGAGTTTACAGAGTTTACAGAGTGAACCATCAGTCAAAACGTGCGGCTGCTAACCCTAACCCTACACTGACTAACCCACCACTGCTAGGACTAACTAACTGCACTAACCCTAACCCTACACTGCTAGGACTAACCCTGAGCACGTCTCACCGCTTCAAAGGGTCCACAGACAGCAACCTCATGCACACAGACACCAGCTCACGGCTGTAACGATCAGAAGGAGGTGGATGAATCACAGCACCTTGTGACATCTTTGTTTTGAGCTCCTGCACAGATGGCCATAGGTATCAAGGTGTGCACGGATGTTTGATCCAAGTCTTGCAGACGTGCCTGCAATATTGGATCTGGAAATTGTTAGTCTCGCTTATTGCCAAAATCCACACCCAAACTGCTGGGCCTAATAAGGGAATCCAAAGTTCTTCAGACTATGGTCTAAGCGATTGGAGTGTGTTGCATCCCTCAAGCACACTTTGTGCTGCATCGCTCTTAGTTCCTAGGTGCCCTAGCTGAGCATTATGCGTGAGTCAATTCATGATGCTTAGTGAAACGAAGTGAGCGCCTTGCACAGTGGGGACTAAGGGATGGGAACAGAGGGAGGAAGACAAGCACGGCTCAACCTCGATGCATCGTATTGGGATGCTGGTGCCTCTATAGAGATAAAGTAAGCAAGCACCTTGGAATGGCATATCGACCTAAACAGGGACGCACACGCACAGATGGAGACGCAATGTCCTTTTTGTGTAGTACCTGTAAACCTAATAATCATTGAATAGCGTATGCACAACTCTTTGTTCCCTTACTGTTGCACAACGCGCCTTCCTCTTGCACCACAACGCACCTGCACAGAGCTGCACTTGCACAGAGCACAGCACTTGCACAGATAGAGCACTAGCACTTGCACAGAGCACTTGCACAGATCACAGAGCACTTGCACTTGCACAGAGCACTTGCACAGAGCACAGAGCTACACTTGCACAGAACACAGAGCTGCACTTGCACAGACAGAGCACAGAGCACTTGCACAGAGCACTTGCACAGAGCACTTGCACAGAGCACTGCACAGAGCACAGAGCTGCACTTGCACAGATGGAGCACTTGCACAGATAGAGCACTTGCACAGAGCACTGCACAGAGCACTGCACAGAGCACAGAGCTGCACTTGCACAACACACCTGCAAAGAGCTGCACTGCACCGGGGATCTGAACGTCATGAGCTCGTAAAGGCATGCACCTAATGACCAGTAGTCACTGCTGAAGGTGTATGAGCGTCCTGCAAGCACCTGCGGATGCGAGTTGCGCTTACAGGGGTGGAGCTAGCTGCACAATGCATGCTTGCAAGGAACAAGAGCACAGCCCATTTATTACAAATAATCCCGCAAGCACTTTAATTCAGCAGCACTGCTATATTGTGCCCTGGGCTCTCTCTTTAAATAGGCACAAGCACAAAGGGCAATGACTGAAGCAGGTTTTATCTTTACAGTAAGACGGCTCAAGCTTCCATTGAATCATGTCATCATGTCTGTAGGAGCTGCGCTAATTACCTCAGGGGACATGTATGTTGGGGTGCCCACTTGAGTGGTACAAGTCGCAGCTGTCAGTGCTTTAGCCACACCTGCACATACACAGTACGCAGCTGTCATACAGGTCGCAGCTGTCAGTGCTGTAGCCTTGCCTAACTTTTCCAAACATAGTGGAGACGGCATGAAAGGAAAGCTCACGTGAAAATACTACGTCGATCAGTCCCAGGTTACATCAGCATGCGAGTGGGATCATCCTGGTTTTGTAACTATATGTGACTGCTGCCAATGTTAGTGCGTGGTCAAAGTGTAGAGCATTTTGCAGTGCAGTCAGACACAAGGTGGTGTAGCACCCTGGCTGTCCCTGTGTGGGATGTGGTGGCGGTGAGTAGCACAACTGGACAACAACAAACAACAGTAGTTGAAAAAGCACGTTGGAAGAATCGACCGCAAAACTTTTGGCAGCACAGACATCCGCCCCAAAAGCCTCTTCTGTTTTCCTCTCACCCAGGTCTCCGATCTTGAGCAGGTCACCCTCGCACATAAAAATGTTTGCTGGCTTCAAGTCACGATGTATAATGTGCTTGTCGTGCAGTGCTGACAAGCCCCTGGAGCAGGTGCAATTGAGCAGTGGATATACTCTTTGTCCTTATGCAAGCAAAAGGCAACGGTTAAATGCAAGAGAGATGCAAGATATACAAAGCGCTGATGAAAAGCCATTTTTTGCATCAGGGCACGCACACGCAGGTTTTAGAAAATTCCACTTCTTCCAGCCATTATAGTCCTTTATAATACGCTACTCACTGGCACATTTGTAACAACAGCCTCCAGCAGCAATCTTCAGGGATGGAAGAGATCTTGCCCTGTGCCCCCCGCGTGATGTAGTACCGCAGATCCCTTTTGGGGCAGTACTCCATGATGATGTTAAGCCGCGAGCCGGACAAAAACGCTTCCTCATACTTCACCTGGTAAACATGAAAGCGATGATGATTTGCTGTCTTGTCTTTAAATAGATGTTGGGGAAGAGTTAAAAACAAGTGTTGTTTGTTGCGTTTGTTCCCCCTCTGTTTTCTCAGGGTCGTTTGAAAGAGGCAATCCGCCAAGGAGCATGCTTGTTTTCCTTGACTCTCGCCTTCCTGATACAAAAATGCTAAAGCTTGAGGATAGGTGCAACCTTCGTAGTTTTCCCAAGTTTAACTGCACTGCAAGGAATATTTCACGTATTGATCTGGTAGTGGTTGCATCTAGAATAACTCAGCATGTCCACGCTCTTTAGAGGTCATGACTTGTCATGATACAACATCATTTGTTTCTATTATGGAAGGGCGTGCTTGGAGCAATGACAGGGCTCTACGAACCTTTGGAAAGATGGACTGCAGCATCTTATCGAGTGACACAATACTACAGGAGAGCTCAAAATAAATGTACATACCACGTTAGGATGTCTCACGGCCAACATCAGCCTGTGCGGAAAGAAAAGAGGGTTTCTGTAACATATCACATGTGATCGATGCAAAATCCCATTCACGAACGTATTAGTAGATTGCATGCCGCTAATATATTGATCCTTTCAGCCTTCCTGGAGCTCAGTTTGTCCGTATTCCGGACCCCTGACTGGTCGTTGTTTAGCTGAAGTGCGACACCTTGATTGATATGCATCCCATATCATTTCTTCCACCTGCCTTGTTGTATGTGCATCCACCAAATAGATGATGGTCTGTACCACCGAGGTAGCTGTACAGAGACAAAATCGGAATGTCCATTACCTGATTTCGTTCAAGACGCTTTCAGCTTCCTCCCGAGTTTTAACTTTTTGTGTTTTGCAGGCATACTCTATGCCATCTCGGGTAACACGCAGCACGTGGCCAGACGAACGTGGACAGTATCCTAAAATGCTTAGGACCTGCGTTTTGGGGGATGCAACGGGGGGTTCAACACTAGTGAGTACTCGTCCGAGGCACTCACTATTGAAGAGCGAAAGTTTTGCAGTTGATGGCTCACCTCAAACCTCTCAGGCATAGTGTTGTGCTTCAATCTTTGATGGCTGACATCAAGCAGGGTGGACAGCGGGAAAGAGGGTCGACGAGGCAGGTTGGTTCTTGTACAAATCTTTGATGTGGATCGACTAGCTGAAAAATATTGTATTCATCGATTTGTGATTTGGTCTCTTTTTGCGCTGACAAATCTCAGAGTAATCTCAGAGTAAAATGCTCAAATTGCAGTTAATCTAGTCATGGCTATTTGGCTATTTATTACAGTATATTTTAAAAACCCTTGATTGCTACCGTAAAACTTGTCGAGTGGTAAAGACGTGTCCTCTCGTGTATACTTCGTAGAATGCATGTACGTTGAGTGAAAGCAGTTTGAAAAGCGAAAAGTGAAATGTGAATATGGTGCCACTTCAATAAAAATTAATACCAATAATGGCACATCAATGCATTTTGGCCTGCATTCCTTTTATGTTCATCAAAGGAATGCAGGCTAAAATGTCGGCCAATATTGCATCTTCGGTTCAGCAGAGGAGGGGTGCCAGACCGCGTCGTGCTGAGCGGAAGCTGCTTGACGCCCTCGTAAAAGTGCCTTTTGTGAAGGGTGTCTACTACAGCGCAAATGCGTGAGTTCATCCTAGGATGGATCAGGCCATTATATGCCCAATTGCTGTCTCGTGCATCGATGACATCATTCATGATTCATGATGCATTGCACCCTCCTCTCTCCTCCCGCAGTTGCATGCACCTCATACATTGGCAACCTAGAGTAGTAGTGTGCATGCCAGCAGCTCTCTCACCGCCAGCATCAATTACTCCAACTGTGTCATTCTGCATTGGAAGCACAAACCTGTGATGCATCGGAAGCACAACCTGAGTGCATGTGCGCACGCAACAGCTCCGCCTCGTACTTGTCACTTGCACAAAAATCAAGAACGCGCAAGCTCAATGCTATAATTCTGCATCACTTTATTTTCCTAACGCGCACACATACACTCCAATGAAAATAGAGACATTGGTATTTACCAATTGCGTACACACTGCTGTGCACATTGCAGGCTTGGTAACATCTTCCCTCCACACCCAGAGGCCAGCGAGGCACGGCCATAAATCTCAACAAGTGCAGGTGAGTGTAAAATGACTTTGATCTGGAGCTGTGGGTCCAGCTGAGGTTGAGTACTCAGGCGATGAATTAAATAGAAGATCTGGTTAAACTTTTGAGGTTGCTGCCCATACGTCAATAACGTTTGTTCCAATGAGCTGCACAGGCAGATGCTCACTCAAGCTGAGTTGAAATCCCCTGGATAACCATCAAGAGCAGAGTCAGATGAAAGCTTGTTTGAATTGATGCGCCCGACTATTTAATACTCCCAGGCCACTGCCCAGCACTTCGTCAACATTGTTTAAGATAGGGGCACGCCACGACGAAGACGCTGGCACATATGCGCATCTGCGGCAACGTCTTTGTCGTGAACCTCATATTTTTAAGTTTCCAAAAACGGTGAGTAGGGTAAGCAGGATTTGAGTGAGTGCTGCTGTTGGTACAGGGTTGTCATACAAAAAGTGCCATTCAAAAAGTGATACCTATACAAGAGATGTTCTTCAAGCCCTCAGCCCCAACTCTTCAACACCTTGAAGCATCACTTAGTGTTCCGAACTGTCTCCTTGCATGCAGGATGACAACCATCATTGGACAAGCTGTGAAAAGCATAATCTTTAAGTCCCCCAACACTCACAGTCCACATCTCACTGGCGCTTAGCCGCCGTGGATGGGGTGCTGTGGCACCCAGGTACTGTAGGCGGCAGAGCGCCCCAAAGCTTTTCCTTCTCCAGTACCTGGGCGCCACAGCAGTCCCCCTCCCCCTCATAAAAGTGTGCACAGAGCTGGAAACCATAGTGGATGGCTTCCAGTGAGATACCTTTTCCTAAGACCTACCCATCTCCTCAAGTCCCGGCCTTGGCCCCCAGGGATGGCTTGTGTCAGTGCTGACTCCAGGGTGTCCCACTCAGGCCGGGACTTGAGGAAGATGGGTAGGTCTTAGAGGGGGTCGTGTCTGCAGCACTTTGGATGAGAGCGTGCATACCATTCGATGGCCGTGTCCAAACTGCACAGTCTCGTAGTGCAAAGCGCAACTTCTTGACATTTTGAGTCCACTGCGCAGTGCATGCACTTGAGACTTTCATGTGGTCAGAGACGCTCCTATTTTATCATGTTTTATAAGCTGCTCCTGCTGCGCACGCCTTTGGCTGAGTGTCAGACTTTAAGGTGCTCCTGCCTTGATGTGCTTGGCTGAGTGCCAGAATTCATCAAGCTGCTCCTGCTGTGTGATTGACTGAGTGCCAGACTTTGAGATGCCTGCTTTGTGCTGCTCAGTGCCTGGCTTCAAAAGAAAGCATGTGGCAATCAATGTCATGACTCAGTTGTTCGGAAATTCTCGCCCTTACTGCGCAGGTACTGCTTGAGGCCGCGCGAACAAGTTCGCACAGGTTTCCCGGGAGGGTACTAGTTGTTTTTATGCGCCCTCGAAAACTACAAGTACCCTCCGTTCGCTCCATCAGGTCAGGTAGGTGGCAATGGCGGGGGGTTGGGATGATCACGCATGGCCGAGGAGTGGTCAGCAGCCCTGAGAGAGCCCAGAGAACCGCCTCTTGGCAAACGTTGTCACCCACAACATCTTCGGTGAGTCACCCTTACTTGAAAGTCGATAAAACTATGGTGCATGGAGTTGAGTGGCAGGTTCAGAAGTGTGAAACTGTAAATGTTGATGAGATAAGCTCTTTGATGTGCATCTATTTCAAGTGCTATCGGGTGCTGTATTTTGCCACACAGAGGACCCACCAGTGCCCTTGAGTTCCACGAAGACTGGTCGACCTGGTCGGTACCAGGTGATTGGGAAGTACCTGGTTGAGGCTTCAAGCCACATCCAGCCCTTGGGCTGGCTGTGGCTTGAGGCCTTTGGCCTAGTTGACTTTTATCCAGATGTGGGGCCGTTTTTGAAGCGCTGCCACCAGCAAGCGAATCTACATGCCTGAGAGGGTATGGTGCTGGTTGTGACTATCTTCTGGAGCTTTGACATGATTCACTGCCTGCAGTTTAATGCAACCGGGAGACCAATTGTGACAGTTTTTAGTTGAGATTGTTTGGTACAGTAACGCCCCACGGGCACTTGTGCATGCCGCCTCACAGCTATCTACAGGTACTTTCCTCAATTGAGGTTGCAACTAGGTGAAAACATTTATCATTATGCGTCCGCTTCTTTAATTAATGATGCACTGAGTTTATTTGTGTAAGGCTGACATCAAGCAGGGTGGACAGCAGGAACAGCGAGGGTCGACGAGGCAGGTTGGTTCTTGTACAACCTTTGATGTGGGTCGACTAGCTAAAAATTACTTTTTTGTGATTCTCTTTTTTTGCGCTGACAGATCTCAGAGTAAAATTGTTCCAAACGCGATCAAACTCAGTCATCCATTCAAATGATGTCCAACGTTGGAAAAAAAGCAAGCTTCCTTTCCTCAAAGGCAAGGACTTGCAGGCAGGCGGAATATTGAACGCATTATTTTTGTTCTTTTATGTATATAACTCTATAAATGCTTGAAACCAGCCTCTGAACCGCCTCATTATGTTTACCGAATGAGCGTCCAAATTTGAATTTGCACTCCAGCAAACGCTCTACTCATCACCAATGGCGTGCTCTTCCCACAAGAAGGGCTCTGGTCACTCATTCGCCTTATATCCTTCCCAAATACATGTTTCTCAACCTGCCTCGTGATGTCATCTGTATTACAGCTTGTTTCAGCACTTCGTGTCCACACCCGATGTTTTGAGACAGCGACAAGGAATCAAAGTAATTCCCCCACCTGTGACCTGTGTGATACTGATGATGTCTAAGATGAGCAGCATGCTCTTTTCCACTGCGCCAATCCCCATGTGATTTCTCTCCGCAGGAAATTTGCATCTCTGTTTCCCCCAACAGGAGCCCACGATGTGTTTACTTTCCTGAGCCAGAACAATAACAAGCTTTATTTTTTCCTCTATGAACTAATCGTTTTTTATGAGCAGGCTAGCAGTCGCACTTCTTGATTGAAGGCCTTTTTTTGTAAACCTTGTAAATGCACTCCAATATTCGAGTACTTAATTGTCTCATTCAAAAATGATAGAAACCTTGATCTGAATATTGCGGCTGACGCAGCTTTGCGACCATTAATGGCTGGTACTTTCAGAGTCAAGCAATTCTTCAAGGGCCATGATCTTGCTAACAAATTACACGCTCATATCTGGCTCCTCAAAAATTTCGCAATTCCTTCTTGCATATATGCGAGTAAGATGTGGGTTACTCCCTCCCTTACGGCAAGGCAGAGAAATGGATAACCCATTACATAATTGGCTTTTGGCAGTGCTGAAAAGGATTCTTGGAGTCAGAGACACCACTCCTTCTTAATGCGTTGTGCGAGAGTGTAGCCTGGAGCCTCTGCAATTCAACTGGTTTTGCGCTGAAATGCGTCTGTACAATTCCCTTACCCAGTGCAACAGTTCCACGATGAGGAAGTTTTTGCAAGTTGACATGCAATTGAGCTGCAGGTCACAAGCTCGCTGGCCTCCCTGCCACATTCTTTCAGCCATGGAACAGCCTTGACACAATCTAACGTGTTTAAACATAAGTTGTTGAACTGTGAGCCTATTGATCTCATCAGTTGGTTTGTCGTGGACCTCAGGGACAGACGTTTAGAGTTTTAGACACCTTTCTCTGATTGCCACCCTAGAGAACGCATCAGCAAAACACTTATCACCAGTGGTGCGCACTGCCTGCACAAAGATCTCTGGTTAACCATCCTCCCTGTAGGCTTCCCAGGTACATGCTTCTTGACCTTCCTCAAGATGTCATTCGCAGTGTGGCTCGTTTCAGGCTTCGCGTCCACACCCTTCGCGATGAAACCGCAACTTGGAATTCCACCTCTTCCCCTAAGCTGGGTCACAGTTACACATTTGGAATCGAAAGCACGCTATGCTCTGGCTCTTTCAAACCTTTGCGCTGTCTGCTGGTCTGTATGGCTGTCAAATCTGGGCT
>Ga0307954_1000636_pt1 | contig 18623 bp, 17 predicted proteins | sample OrgLakmetagen437_FD_201822 | JGI IMG/M metagenome (GOLD analysis project Ga0307954, IMG submission 201822) | Saline water microbial communities from Organic Lake, Antarctica - #437 | ecosystem: Environmental > Aquatic > Non-marine Saline and Alkaline > Saline | place: Antarctica: Organic Lake... | reverse complement strand
AGCATCTCGATGAAAAGGTCGCCCGCCTGCATCTGGAGCGCATCGGCGTCCGCCTCACCAAGCTAGCCCCCGACCAGGCCGCCTATATCGGCGTCAAACCCGAAGGCCCCTTCAAACCCGATCAGTACAGATATTGAGAGGCCAGATCATGAACAAGCAGACACCGCATATCGTCGGCGTGGGCAACGCGCTGGTCGATGTCGTCGCCGCGGTCACCCCCGAGGTGATCGCGCGCCACGATCTTCAGACCGGTGGCATGTATCTGGTCGATGCCGCCGCCGCCCAAAGCCTCTTCGAGGAGGTCGGCCCCGGCGTCCGGCAATCGGGCGGCTCGGTGGCCAATTCCATCGCGCATCTGGCCGAGCTGGGCGTGTCTGGCACGTATCTGGGCAAGACGGCCGAAGACGACCTCGGCCGCACCTTCGCCGAGGAAATGCGGGCCATGGGCATCGATGCCCCGATCGCGCCCGGCCCGGCCAGCGAGACGGGCACCGGGCGCTGTGTCGTGCTGGTCACCCCCGATGGCGAGCGCACGATGAGCACCTATCTGGGGGCCGCCGTGACGCTGAAGCCGTCGGATCTGGCGGATGCGATGCCGGCGAAGTTCGATATCCTGTTCGTCGAGGGGTATCTGTGGGACGCGCCGCAGGGCGCCGCGGTGATCGAGACCGCCGCGCAGGCCGCGAAATCCGCCGGTGCCAAGGTGGCGATGACGCCATCCGATGCCGGCTGTGTCGAGCGCAACCGCGACGTGATGCTGAACTTCATCGCGCAGCATGCCGATATCCTGATCGGCAATCATGTCGAGATCGGCGCGCTGGCCGGGCAGGAAGACGCGGGTGCCGCGATGGACTGGGCGCTGTGCCATGTCGGCACCGCCGCCGTGACCGAGCATGACAAGGGTGCGCTCGTGGCCGACGCGACAGGCCGTCACCGCGTGGACGCGGTCGCGGTGCCTCGGGTGCTCGATACCACCGGCGCGGGCGACGCGTTCGCCAGCGGTTTCCTCGGCGGGCTTGCCCTGGGCCGTCCCGTGGACGAGGCCGGGCGCATGGGTGCGGATTGCGCGGCGCGCGTTCTGGGCCATTACGGTGCCCGCGATGGCGCCGCCGCACGGGCGATCTCGATCCCCGCCGCGTGAGAAGATCTGTTCCGGGGCATCTTTGCGGGTGCCCCGGAACCGCCGGCGCTGCTTGATGCGCCGGCTTATCCGGGCTGAGTGATCTCGCCCCCGCGATTGCGCTGCCAGACAGAGACATTCAGCGCGAACGCATAGGTTCCCCAGGCCAGATACGGCACCATCAGCCATGCTGCGATCCCGTCATGCGTGGCGAAGGCAAGCGTGGTCGCCACCACCGCGAGCCAGAGAAGCCCGATGATGACCACCCCCGCCAGAATGCGGTGCAGGCCAAAGAACACCGCCGACCAGAGCGTGTTGATGCAAATCTGCAACCCCCAGAGCGCGATGGCTACGACGCTGCCCTCATACATGCCGACGCGGGCCGCCGCGACCGACATCGACAGGTAAAGCACGGCCCAGATCACCGGGAAAAGGAGGTTCGGCGGGGTCCATGCGGGCTTGTCGAGGCCGCGATACCACGCCCCCGGCTTGAACAGCGCCCCCGCGGCCCCCGGCACGGCGCAGGTTACGAGGAATATGACGAAAAGCACCACGTCCATGCCGGATCTCCCTGAGGTTTCCGGGGAACGCTAACCAAAGGACCGGCATGCATCAATGACAATTCCTTTGTCGGGGATGCCCTCGGAACGCAAAGGGGCAGCCGTGATGGCTGCCCCGATGGGATGGTTTTTTCGGTGGTCCGTGTCAGGCGAGGGTGCGCGTGAACTCCTCGCGCTCGAAGATCTCGATGACATCGCCTTCGCGAATGTCCTCGTAGTTCTCGAAGGCCATGCCGCATTCCTGACCCGAGATGACCTCTGCCACTTCGTCCTTGAAGCGCTTGAGCGTCTTCAACGTGCCCTCGTGGATCACCACGTCGTCGCGCAACAGGCGCACCCCGGCCGAGCGGCGCGCGATGCCCTCGGTCACCAGACAGCCGGCGACCTTGCCCACCTTGGTGACCTTGAAGACCTCCATGATCTTGGCGTAGCCGATGAACCTCTCGCGAACCTCGGCGCCCAGAAGGCCGCTTGCGGCGGCTTTGACGTCGTCCACAAGGTCGTAGATCACCGAATAGTAGCGGATCTCCACGCCCTTCTGGTTGGCGCTGTTGCGCGCCGGGGCGTTGGCGCGGACGTTGAAGCCGATGACGGGTGCGCCCGACGCCTCGGCGAGGTTGATATCCGATTCGGTGATCGCACCGACCCCCGAATGCAGCACGCGCACGCGCACCTCGTCATTGCCGATCTTCTCGACCGCCTGCACGATCGCCTCGGCAGAGCCCTGCACATCGGCCTTGAGAACCACGGGAAGCTCCTTGAGGTTCTCGTTCGCCTTGGCATTGGCCAGAAGCTGTTCCAGCGAAGTTCCGGCCCCGACGGCGGCGCGTTTCTCCTTGGCGGCGTTGGCGCGGTATTCGGCGATCTCGCGGGCTTGCGCCTCGGTCTCGACCACGTTGAGCACGTCGCCGGCCTCGGGTGTGCCGTTGAGACCCAGAACCTCGACCGGCACCGATGGCCCGGCCTCGTCCACACGTTCGCCCCGGTCGTTGATCAGCGCGCGCACCTTGCCGTATTGCTCGCCCACGACGAAGATGTCGCCGCGCCGCAGCGTACCCTTCTGAACCAGAACCGTGGCCACGGGGCCGCGACCGACATCCAGCTGCGCCTCGATCACGGCGCCTTCGGCGGCGCGGTCGGGATTGGCCTTCAACTCCAGGATCTCGGCCTGCAGCGCGATCGCCTCGAGCAACTCGTCAAGCCCCTGTCCGGTGACCGCGGAGACCTCGACATCCTGCACGTCGCCCGACATCGCCTCGACCACGACCTCCTGACGCAGCAGGTCGGCGCGCACGTGGTCGGGATCGGCGGCGGGCAGGTCGACCTTGTTGATCGCCACGATCATCGGCACTTTCGCGGCCTTGGCGTGGTTGATCGCCTCGATGGTCTGCGGCATCACCGCGTCATCGGCGGCCACCACGAGCACCACGATATCCGTCACCTGCGCCCCGCGCGAGCGCATCGAGGTGAAGGCGGCGTGGCCCGGCGTGTCGAGAAAGCTGAGCACGGACCCGCCATCGGTGGTGACCTGATAGGCCCCGATATGCTGGGTGATGCCGCCGGCCTCGCCGGACTGAACCTTGGCGTTGCGGATCGCGTCCAGAAGCGATGTCTTGCCGTGATCCACATGGCCCATGATGGTGATCACCGGCGGGCGCGGTTTCAGCGACTCGGGGCTATCCTCAACGGACTCGATCACCTGCTCGACATCGGCGTCACTGACGCGCACGACGCGGTGGCCGAATTCCTCGACGATGAGCTGGGCGGTGTCGGCATCGACCGACTGGTTCTGTGTGACCATCATGCCGTTCTGCATCAGCGCCTTGACCACGTCGCCGACGCGTTCGGCCATGCGGACCGCAAGCTCCGAGACCACGATGGTTTCCGGCAGTTGCACGTCGCGGACCACCTTTTCGCGATCCTGTGCGCCACCCATGGCCTTCTGCCGCGCACGCTCCTGCTTGCGCTTCATCGAGGCCATGGATTTGTGCCGGCCACCTTCACCGCCCGAAAGCGCCTGATTGAGCGTCAGCTTGCCGCCGCGCCGGGCGTCGTCGCCGCCACGGCCCTTGCCCTTGCCCTTGGTCTTGGCATCGGTCTTGGCGTCGTCGTCGCGCTTGCGCGGGGGCGGGGCCTGCTTGGACGGCGTCTGGCGCGCCTGCGCGGGCTCTTCGGCCTGGGTCGGCTCGGCCGGGGCGGATGCGGCCTTTTCGGCCGCGTCCTTGGCGCGGGCATCCTCTTCGGCCTTGGCGAGCGCGCGCTCTTCGGCGTCGCGCTGTTCGCGTTCCTTGGCCTCGGCCTCTTCGCGGCGACGCTGGCGCTCTTCCTCGCGCGCCTTCTCGTCGGCCTCGCGCTGCGCGGCCTCTTCGGTCTCGCGCGACTTGGCCGCCTGAAGCGCCTTCATCCGGCGATCCATCTCGGCATCGGAGATGCCAGCCGGACGCTTGCCGGACCCGGGCTGTGCGCCCGACTTGCCGGCGCCGCCCGTGCCTGCGCCACCCGACGCGGGTGCTGCGGGTTTGGGCACGACGACGCGCTTGCGTTTGGTTTCCACCACGACGTTCTTCGTCCGGCCATGGCTGAAGCTCTGCTTCACGTTCCCCGGCCGGGATCCGCCGCCACGTACGCCCAAAGGTTTCTTTCCGTCGTTGTCGCTCATGCTTCTACTTTCCTTTCCGGCGCGCCATCTCGCCGTCCGAGACGCGCAGACCTTTCAGTCTTGCCGCGTCCTCTACAACACGTTTCGACAAACCTCCAGCGTCCAGTGCGGCGTGGATCACGGTTTGTCGACCAAAGGCCTGTCCCAGTTCGGCGGCGGTCAGCCAGCCGATGAAATCGCCGCGATAGGGCGTGCTCAGTTTCGATTTGCCGCGCTCCGAGCCGTCGCTGGCCTGAATCAGGACCTGGGCCTCGTCACCGGCGAGTTTCGACTTCACCTTCTCGTAGCCACAGACAGCGCCACCGCCCTTGCGGGCAAGACTGATCAGGTTCACCACGCGCGCGGCCAGCAGCGTCTCGACGTGATCCGTCAGCCCCTCGGGCACGGTCACCGCCTGTTTTGCGGCACGCGAGAACAGGCGCTTTTGCGTGGCCTTGTCCAATGCCGCCCGGTCCGCCGAAACCCAGATGCCGCGCCCCGGCAGCTTTTCCGCCAGATCGGGGGCGATCTGGTCTTCGGGACCGATCACGAATCGGATCAGCCCGTGCTTGGGCTGCACCTCGCCCGTGGCGATGCATTTACGCTCGGGACCGTCTTGTCGGTCCTTGGGTTGCCCGCCGCGCCCCATCCGGTGCCTCCGAGGCCTGAAAAATCAGGCCTCGACCTCCGTGGTCTCGTCGTCGTCGGCGTCGCTCACCAAATCGTCGGGGTCCACCCAGCCCAGCATCACCCGGGCGGTCATCACCATGGTCTGCGCCTCTTCCAGCGAGACGTCGAATTTTTCCAGCAGGCCTTCATCCTTGACCCGCTCGCCGTTCACGGTGGTCCAGCCGCCGGCCAGTTCCCAGTCGGCGCAGGTCGCGAAATCATCGAGCGTCTTCACATCGTCCTCGGCGAGCGCCTGCACCATCTGCGGGGTCAGCCCCTCGAACCCGATCAGGCTGTCTTCGGCCCCAAGCTCGCGCGCCTTGGCGAGGGCCGCGGCGGTCTGTGCGTCGAGCACGTCGCGCGCGCGGGCCTGCAACTCGGCGGCGGTCTCGTCATCGACGCCGTCGATCACCAGAAGCTCGCCCAGTTCCACATATGCGACCTCTTCGAGCGTTGTGAAACCCTCGGCCACCAGAAGTTGCGCGAAAAATTCATCCAGATCGAGCGTGTCCATGAAGAGCTGCGTGCGCTCCTCGAATTCCTTCTGGCGGCGTTCGCTGTCCTCGGCCTCGGTAATGATGTCGATATCCAGACCGGTCAATTGGCTGGCCAGCCGCACGTTCTGGCCGCGCCGCCCGATGGCGAGCGAAAGCTGATCCTCGGGGACCACGACCTCGATGCTTTGCGCGTCCTCGTCGATCACCACCTTGGACACCTCTGCGGGCTGCAGCGCGTTGACGAGGAAGGTCGCCTGATCCTCGTTCCACGGGATGATATCGACCTTCTCGCCCTGAAGCTCGTTGACCACGGCCTGCACGCGGCTGCCGCGCATGCCGACACAGGCGCCCACCGGGTCGATCGAGCTGTCATGGCTGATCACCGCGATCTTGGCGCGGCTGCCGGGATCGCGCGCCACCGCCTTGATGTCGATGATGCCGTCATAGATTTCCGGCACTTCCATGCGGAACAGTTCGGCCATGAATTGCGGCTCGGTGCGCGACAGGAAGATCTGCGGGCCGCGCTGTTCGCGGCGCACGTCCTTGACGTAGCAGCGGATGCGGTCATTGGGCCGGTAGGCCTCGCGCCCGATCTTCTCGTTGCGGCGCAGGATACCCTCGCCGGCGCCGACATCGACGATCACGTTGCCGTATTCCTCGCGGCGCACGATGCCGTTGATGATGGTGCCCGCGCGATCCTTGAATTCCTCGTACTGGCGATCGCGTTCGGCCTCGCGGACGCGCTGCAGGATCACCTGCTTGGCGCTTTGCGCGGCGATCCGGCCCATTTCCACGGGCGGCACCTCTTCGCTGACGACATCGCCGACCGATGGATCCTCGAGATACTGTTTCGCCTGCTCGACGGTCAGTTCCGCCTGATAGTTCTCCAGTTCCTCGTCCTCGACCACGGTGCGCACCCGGGTGAAGGTGGCGCGACCGGTCTTGCGGTCGATCTTGACACGGATGTCCATCTCCGAGCCGTAGCGGCTCTTGGCAGCGCGGGCGAGGCTTTCCTCCATCGCTTCGACCACGAGCCCCGGGTCGATCATCTTTTCGCGCGCCACCGCTTCCGCGGTCTGCAGCAGCTCGAGCTGGTTGGCCGATGTGATAGCCATGATTTCAGTCCTCCTCGGAACCGCGTTCGGTTTCTATCTCGTCAAAGGTGCCATCGTCGATGACGCCCGCCGCCTTGCGCTGCCGCAGCATCTCGCGGATCAGCTCATCCGTCAGCACCAGCTTGGCGTCGCTCAGCCAGTCGAAGTCCAGCCCGATCGTGCCTTCGGCCACATTGATCAGCACCTCGGTGCCCTCGACACCGGCCAGCACGCCCTTGAAGCGCTTGCGCCCGCCGACCTGTTCGGCCGTTTCCAGCTTGGCCTCGTAGCCCTCGAACATCTCGAAATCCTTGAGCCGCGTGAGCGGGCGGTCGATGCCGGGGCTGGAGACCTCGAGCGTGTAGGGGTCGGTGATCGGTTCCTCGACATCCAGCAGCGCGCTGACGGCGGTGCTGATTTCGCCGCAATCGTCCACCTCGATGCCGCCCTCGGGCTTGTCGGCCATGATCTGCAGAAGCGGCGTCTTGCCGCCCATCAGCCGGACGCGCACCAGTTCGAACCCCATGTCCTCGATCATCGGTGTGATGATCTCGGCAATGCGGCGATCCATTGCTGCCTTGGCGATCAGGTCGTTGGTCATGGGTTCCAGACACAAAAAAACGGGCGCGCGGCCCGTCACACTCTCCGGTGGGACTTTCGGAGTGGACCCGAAAGCGCCGCTGATGGTCGGTGTTTACGCCTTGTGGCGCGGGTCCGCAAGGGGATTCGTCGGTCAGCCGAACCGCGTCTGCCAGGCTGGCGGGCCGTCACCGGGGCCGGGGGCGGCCGCGAAAACCGCACGCGCCACCGCGCGGGCCATCACGCAGGCCCCGGCATGTCCCAGCATGAGCTGCCCGGCAATGTCCGGGGCGGGCCGGGTGCCGGTCGCGGCGGCAAAGATCAGGTCGCCGTCCATCAAAGTATGCGACGGCACGAGCGCGCGGGCGAACCCGTCATGCGCCGCGATCGCCAGCCGCGTGCATTGCGCCTTGGTCAGCGTGGCATCGGTGGCGACGATGCCGATCGTGGTGTTGGCGTGCGGCGTCAGCTTGGTGCGGGCCTGCAGCGGGTCGGGGCCTTGCGGGGCCGGGCCGAGGCCGCCGAACTCGGCATCCACCTCGAACGGGGCCGCCCAGAAATGCGGACCGTCATCCACCGTGGCGGACCCCAGAGCGTTGACCGCCACCAAAGCGCCGATGGTGGATCCGTCCGGCAGCACCGCCGAGGCCGAGCCGAGCCCGCCGCGCAGGGTCGCGGTGGTGGCGCCTGTGCCTGCGCCGGTGCTGCCGATCCCGAACGCGGTCGCGGCATTCGACAGGGCCGCACGGCCAAGCGCCTTCCACGGGTTCTCGGTCCAGCCCTGATCGCCGCCGCCCTGCAGATCGAACAGGATCGCCGCCGGCACGATGGGCACGCGCACCTCGCCCACGGCAAAGCCGCGCCCGGCGGCGCGCAGGCCCTCGGCCACGCCCGACGCAGCATCCAGCCCGAATGCCGATCCGCCCGACAGCACCAGCGCGTCGACCTGTTCCACGACATGTTCGGGGGCCAGCAGGTCGGTCTCGCGCGTGCCGGGCGCGCCGCCCATCACATGCACGCCCGCCGTGAACGGCGCATCTGCGGTCAGGACCGTGACACCGCTGCGCAGCGCTGCGTCGGCGGCATTGCCGACCCGAAGCCCCGCCACATCGGTGATCAGGTTGCGCCGTTCCGGTGTCATCGCCTGTCTCTTTCCATGTTGGGTATCCGCCGCCGCGTCAGACGAGGGCCAGTCGCCGCTCGCGCCGGATCACGAGCAGAATGGTGATCACCGCCGCCACCGCCGTCGCGAACATGATCCACAAAAGCACCAGCGCCCCGCTGCCCGGTGTCAGCATGGTCCCTGCAAGCGCCGAGAGCGCCGCCCCGAACCCGATCATCATCGCCCCCGACAGCCCGCTTGCCGTGCCCGCCAGATCGGGCCGGATCGACAGCGCGCCCGCCGTGGCGTTGGGGATCACCATGCCGTTGCCGAGACCCATGAAGGTCATCAGCCCGAAGAATACCAGTGGCGAGCCCAGCCCGAGATGAAACAGCGCGACATTGATCCCGATGCCGCCGGCGTTGAACAGCGCCCCCCACAGCACCATGCGGTTGACGCCGAACCGGGTCGAGAACCGGCCCGAGGCGAAATTCCCCAGAAAATACCCGATCGCGGGCGCGCCGAACAGCACCCCGAGCAGCGACGGCGACAGCCCGAAAACCTGATCGCCCACGAAGGGCGCACCGCCCAGGTACGCAAAGAACGACCCCGAGGACAGGCCTGCGGCCAGCGAATAGCCCCAGAAGCGGCGCGAGGTCAGCAGGGCGGGATAGTCGCGGAACTGCTGCATCAGGGTGCGCCCGGTCAGGGGCGCGGTCTCGCCCAGATCGCGCCAGCACAGCGCAAAGAGCATCGCCCCGAGGATGAACAGCGCCCAGAAATTGGCCTGCCAGCCAAAGATCTCGTCGAGCACCCCGCCAAAGGCCGGGCCGATCATCGGCACCACCGCCATGCCCATGGTCACGTAGCCGATCATCGACGCGGCCCGGTCCTGGGGCACCATGTCCCGCACGATGGCGCGCGACAGGACCATGGCGACCACGACGCTTGACTGTATCATGCGAAATGTCAGGAACACGTAGACATTCGGGGCTACGATGCAGCCAAGCGTGGCCACCAGAAAGAGACCCAAGCCCCACAGGATCACCGGGCGGCGTCCCCACCGGTCGGAGATTGGCCCCATCAGCACCTGCAGCGCGGCGTTCACCCCCAGATACAGCGCCACGGAAAGCTGGATCAGGCGGTATTCCGTGTCGAAATAGGCGACCATGCCCGGCAGCGACGGCAGGAAGATGTTCATCGCCAGCGCCGACAGCCCCGCAAGCAGGATCAGCGTCGAGATGTGCGGCGGTGTGGTCTGGTCCAGGTAACGGACATCGGGCGCGGAACTCATGCCGGCGACGATAGGCGCGCGCCGCGCGAGTGTCCATCTGTTCGGCGTGGCGCAATCGGCAGGGCGTCGCGTCATTAGCGGATTTGCGACTATGCGCCCAAGGCTTCGCAGCAGTTTGCAAATTTGCCGAATTGTGTTTGGCCTTGCGCCGCGCAATCTCTATGCTGCGGCCATGAAGGACAGGGGAGTGCCATGAAGGATATTCTGGAGGAGCTTGAAAGCCGCCGGACCGATGCGCGGCTCGGCGGCGGCGCGGCGCGGATCGAGGCGCAGCACGGGCGCGGCAAGCTGACCGCGCGCGAGCGTGTCGAGCTTTTGCTCGACGAGGGCAGCTTCGAGGAATTCGACATGTTCGTGGCGCATCGCTGCAACGATTTCGGCATGGAACAGAACCGTCCCTACGGCGACGGGGTGGTGACCGGCTGGGGCACGATCAACGGGCGGCAGGTCTATGTCTTCAGCCAGGATTTCACCGTGCTCGGCGGCTCGGTCAGCGCTACCCACGCCCAGAAGATTTGCAAGATCATGGACATGGCCATCGAGAACGGTGCGCCGGTGATCGGCATCAACGACTCGGGCGGCGCGCGCATTCAGGAGGGCGTCGACAGCCTTGCGGGCTATGGCGAGGTGTTCCAGCGCAATATCGAGGCTTCTGGCGTGGTGCCGCAGATCAGCGTCATCATGGGGCCCTGCGCCGGTGGGGCCGTCTATTCGCCGGCGATGACCGATTTCATCTTCATGGTGAAGGACAGCTCGTACATGTTCGTCACCGGGCCGGACGTGGTGCGCACCGTCACCAACGAACAGGTCACCGCCGAGGAACTGGGCGGCGCGGTCACCCATACCCGCAAAAGCTCTGTCGCCGATGCGGCCTTCGAGAACGATGTCGAGGCGCTGGCCGAGGTGCGGCGGCTGGTGGATTTCCTGCCGCTCAGCAACCGCGAGAAACCGCCCAAGCGCCCGTTCTTCGATCAGCCGGGCCGGGTCGAGGACAGCCTCGATACGCTGATCCCCGACAATCCCAACATGCCTTACGACATGAAGGAACTGATCCACAAGATCGCGGACGAGGGCGATTTCTACGAGATCCAGGAAGAATTCGCCAAGAACATGATCACCGGCTTCATGCGTCTGGAAGGCCAGACCGTGGGGGTCGTGGCCAATCAGCCGATGGTGCTGGCGGGGTGTCTCGATATCGACAGCGCCCGCAAGGCGGCGCGGTTCGTGCGGTTCTGCGATGCGTTCGAGATCCCGATCCTGACGCTGGTGGACGTGCCCGGCTTCCTGCCCGGCACCGGGCAGGAATATGGCGGCGTGATCAAGCACGGGGCGAAGCTGCTGTTCGCCTATGGCGAGGCGACGGTGCCCAAGGTCACGGTGATCACCCGCAAGGCCTATGGCGGGGCCTATGTGGTGATGTCGTCGAAACATCTGCGCGGCGATTTCAACTATGCCTGGCCGACCTCGGAGATTGCGGTGATGGGGGCCAAGGGCGCGACCGAGATCATCTACCGCTCTGATCTGGGGGATGCCGAGAAGATCGCGGCGCATACCAAGAGCTACGAGGACCGCTTCGCCAATCCCTTTGTCGCCGCCGAGCGCGGCTTCATCGACGAGGTGATCCAGCCGCGCAGCACGCGGGTGAGGGTGAGCCGGGCGTTTGCGTCCCTTCGGGGCAAGAAAAAGAGCACGCCCTGGAAGAAGCACGACAACATACCGCTGTGAGGGGCGCCGTGGGGCGTGGCCGGGGGCGCTGCCCCCGCCGCACGCTGCGCGCGCGACTCCCCGGGGTATTTTTGCCAAGAAGAAACGAGGAGCCGACCACAATGGGCCGCGACCGCTGGCATGAGATCGAGGAGGAGGGCGCGCTGACCCTGACGCGGCGCATGCCCGTCCGCTTCGATCTGGCGGTCGAGGGCTGGCTGCCCGAGGCGCCGCGCCGGCGGGTCGCGCACCGGCTGCGCCAGGACATGTGGCGCGAATTGCAGGATCTGCGCGGCTTTGCGCCGGCGGTGAAGGTCTGGCGTGTGGCTGGCGGGTTGCGCGTGTGCGCGGGCGGTGCCGTGGCGGCGCGGGTCGCGCGCGCCGCCGCCGAGGCGCGGATCGCCGCGCTGTTTCAGGATCCGGCGCGGGTGGCGCGCTGGACGGGGGTGGACCGGTGAGGCTGATCGCGGGGATCTGTCTTGCGCTGCACGCCCCCGCAGCCGCGGCGCAGGAGGAGGCGCTGCGGCTGCCCTCGGGGCTGGACGCCCGGTTGCAGGAGGTCGTGACCGACCGGCGCGCGGGCACCGGGCTTATCTACCGGTTTCGCTTTGTGGCGGAAGGGCTTGAGGGGGGCGATGCGGCATTCGACCGGGTGACGGCGGATCTGGACTGGCTGTGCACCGAGTATGCGCTGCCGCGGATCTCCGATATCGGCCCGCGGCCCGGGCGCGTGGTGATCTCGCTGGCGGACCGCCCGTCGACATTCGGCATGCATGATCCCGATGTCGTGCAGGTTTTCGAGGCTTTTCGCCTCGGGGACGGCACCTGCAACTGGGAAATGTTTTGATGCGAACACAATATCTTGCGGCGGGGACGGGATTGAACACGGGGACTGCGACTTTGCGGACACAGCGCAGCGCGATTGCGCAAAGCCTGTGTTCAAGGCTTGTAAATTCGGATAGCTTGCGCGACGGTTACACACAGGTGACCTTAAACTCGCCCAAATGGTGCGCGCCTGCATCAAGCCGTCGCGCGATTTATGTCGAAAAAACGAGAGACAGGAGAACTACATGTCAAACACCATCAAGAGCGTTATCGCAATCGGCCTCGTGGCCTTTGTTGCAGCGTGTGCACAGCAGCAGGAAGAAGAGTTCGTGGTCGTCGAGCCCGAGCCCATCACTGAGCCGGCGCCGACCGGCAAGTTCTGATAAACCCTTAGGGGTTGCACCGGGGGGGGCCATCAGGCCCGCCCCGGTATCGCGGTGCCCGACGCCCCCCTACAGGTTGCGGGGTGCGCCATGCTGAAGCATCGCGGATTTCCCGGCCGTCTGCCGGGCACGGATTTCCAATTCACAATTCGCCGCGCCAATGCCAAGGGTGCCACGCCGCTTGTCGCGCGCACGCGCTATGCGGACCGCCGTCCGGCCGACAAGCGCGCCGATGCCGGATTCCTGCGTGCGATCCGGGAGTGTTTCGGCGACGCCCCGTTCGAGCGCGGCAATCTTGATGCCGGACGCCTGAGCTGGTTCTTGGGGCGCGAGATCAAACCCGCCGAAGAGCCCTTCGATCCGACCAGCTACGAGGCCTTGCTGGTTCTGGACCGGGACGTCGCGCGCGCCAGCTTTCCCGAGATTTTCGAGGGGGAGGACGGATGAGGTTTCTCCGCCGGACCGCCCCCATCCCCGCGTGGCCTCGTGCCGGCGCACCGGTTGCCGGGCGCGCGCCCTGCCCCCTTACGTCATGATCCAATAGGGACTGATAGCATGTTCAAGAAGATCCTGATCGCCAACCGTGGCGAGATCGCCTGTCGCGTCATCAAGAGCGCGCGCAAGATGGGCATTGCCACGGTGGCGATCCATTCCGACGCGGATCGAGGCGCGCTGCATGTGCGCATGGCCGACGAGGCGGTGCGCATCGGCCCGCCCCCGGCCAATGAAAGCTACATCGTCATCGACAAGGTGATGGACGCGGTGCGCCGGACCGGGGCCGAGGCGGTGCATCCCGGGTACGGGTTCCTCAGCGAGAACCCGAAATTCGCGCAGGCGCTGCAGGCCGAGGGCGTGGCCTTCATCGGCCCCCCGGTGAAGGCCATCGAGGCGATGGGCGACAAGATCACCTCGAAAAAGATCGCGCAAGAGGCCGGCGTCAACACCGTGCCGGGCGTCATGGGGCTGATCGAGGATGCCGAGGACGCGGTGAAGATCTCCAACGAGATCGGCTATCCGGTGATGATCAAGGCCTCTGCGGGCGGCGGCGGCAAGGGCATGCGCATCGCCTGGACCGACGACGAGGCGCGCGAGGGCTTCCAGAGTTCCAAGAACGAGGCGGCCAGCAGTTTCGGCGACGACCGCCTCTTCATCGAGAAGTTCGTCACGCAGCCGCGCCATATCGAGATACAGGTGCTGTGCGATACCCACGGAAACGGTATCTATCTGGGCGAGCGCGAATGCAGCATCCAGCGCCGCAATCAGAAGGTTATCGAGGAAGCGCCGAGCCCCTTTCTGAACGAGGAAACGCGCCGCGCCATGGGCGAACAGGCCGTGGCCCTCGCGCAGGCGGTGGATTACGCGAGCGCGGGCACCGTGGAATTCATCGTCGATGGCGACCGGAACTTCTATTTTCTGGAGATGAACACGCGGCTTCAGGTGGAGCACCCGGTGACCGAACTGATCACCGGGGTCGATCTGGTCGAGCAGATGATCCGCGTGGCAGGCGGCGAAAAGCTGTCGATGACGCAGCAGGACGTGAGCCTGAATGGCTGGGCGATGGAGAGCCGGCTTTATGCCGAAGACCCCTATCGCGGGTTCCTTCCGTCGATCGGACGTCTCACGCGCTACCGCCCGCCCGAGGAGCTGGATGTCGAGGGCGCGGTGGTGCGCAACGATACCGGCGTTTTCGAGGGCGGCGAGATCAGCATGTATTACGACCCGATGATCGCCAAGCTTTGCACCTGGGGGCCGACGCGGCCGGCGGCCATCGAGGGGATGCGCAACGCGCTGGATGCGTTCGAGGTCGAGGGGATCGGGCATAACCTGCCGTTTCTCAGCGCGGTGATGGATCACCCGAAATTCGTGGCCGGTGACATCACCACCGCCTTCATCGCCGAGGAATACCCCGACGGCTTTCATGGCGTGGCGCTGCCCGGCGACGTGCTGCGCCGGATCGCGGCAAGCTGTGCCGCGATGCACCGCGTGGCCGAGATCCGGCGCACCCGGATCTCGGGGCGCATGGACAATCACGAGCGTCATGTCGGCGCGGACTGGGTGGTCACCCTGCAGGGCGAGAGCCACGTCGTGACCGTGGCCGCCGACCGCGACGGCGCCAGCGTCGGGTTCGCCGATGGCACAACGCTGCGGGTGACCAGCGACTGGAGGCCGGGCGACCGGCTGGCGCGGATCGACGTGGATGGCAGTCCGCTGGTGCTCAAGGTCGGCAAGATCACCCAAGGTTTCCGTATCCGGTCGCGCGGCGCCGATCTCAAGGTGCATGTGCGCACGCCGCGTCAGGCCGAACTTGCCGCCCTGATGCCCGAAAAGCTGCCGCCCGATACCTCGAAGATGCTGCTCTGTCCGATGCCGGGGCTGATCGTCAAGGTCAATGTCGAGATCGGCGAAGAGGTGCAGGAAGGCCAGGCGCTGTGTACCGTCGAGGCGATGAAGATGGAAAACATCCTGCGCGCCGAACGCAAGGGCAAGGTGGCACGGGTCAATGCCGGACCGGGCGACAGCCTCGCGGTGGACGACGTGATCATGGAGTTCGAGTGAGGGGATGACCCACGCCGCGCGCCATAGCCCTGCTCCTGCGCCGGTTGCCTGTCTGGCCGCGCTCGTGGTCCTTGCCGGCTGCGCGCGCGAGGACGCGGCGGCGCAGCGTGACCGGCTGGCGCAGTGGTTCGCCCTGGGCGAGACGATCTCGTTTGTGGCGCGCCGCGACTGTGCCGTGGGCCTTTACGAAGTCGTCACCCCGGAGGTGAAATCGGCGCTGCCGCTGATGTCCGACGTGGTCCAGATGCAGCGCAAGATCGACTCGGACGGTGCGGCGGCGCTCGACGTGTCGGGGCGCAGCGCGGATGCGGCGATGGTGGCCATGGCCAATCACTCCCGGCCCACCGGCATGGCGATGCGGCGCGCGGGGCTGGAGGCGCGGGCCTGCATGGACGAACGCAGCGAGGGGGCGTTCCGCCACGCGCTGGATCAGCCGGGCGGCGTCATGGCATGGGATACCGACACACGCATGCTGGTCCTGATGGCGCGCGATGCGGATGTTCTGATCGCTGTTCAGGGGTCGGAGTGATGCCTGCGCGCGATCAGCTTCCGCTGCCGCGCTCGCGCAGTTCCTGCTGGCGCGTGGGCAGCTTGTCCATGGAGCGGGTGATCTCGCGGATGGCCCATGGCACGGGTTTGCGCAGGAAGATCGATCCGTCCTTGGCGATGCCCACCAAGCCGAAGCCGCGCGGCCGCAGCTTGCGGCGTATCTCGCTCTGGGCCTCTGGATCGGTGTCGGTGATCACGATCACGTCGCGAGCCTCGAGCGCAGAAAGATCCCCCTCGATATATTCCATCTGCTCGTTGAAGCGCGGATCATTGGGCGTATCCGCGAACACGACAAGCGGCCTCTTGACCCAGCGGAAGTCGTCCAGCTCGACCTCGTCGGCGCTGATGATCACGTCTTCGGTCGATTTTTCTTCCGCGTCCTGCGCGAGGGCGGCCGACGTGACAAAGGCCGCCAAAACAAGTGACAAAGCGTATTTCATGATCTCTCCTGTTGGCCGAGATATAGGATATGCGCGGATGATTGCGAAGGAAGAATTCAGGCGGCCGCGAAAAAATGTCGAATCCGGGCCGGGTGGCGCGGATCGCTCCGACCCGCCGGGCCGGACCCGGCACCGCCCGCGATTTTCGCCCGCCCGCGATGCACGCGCGGCTGGCGTGTTTGAGATGGCAAACCCGACCGGGTGACGCAGGGGCGCATCCCCGCACGGACCGGTCGCACGACGAGAGGACAAGGACATGGCATCGAAGAAAGACGACTGGCGCAAGACCGCCGAAGCCGAACTGCGCGGGCGACCGCTCGAGGATCTGACCTGGAACACGCTGGAAGGCATCCCGGTTCAGCCCGTCTACACCGAAGAGGACGTGGCCGACCTGCCGCATATGGGCTCGATCCCCGGGGCGGCCCCCTTCACGCGGGGCGTCAAGGCCACGATGTATGCCGGACGCCCCTGGACGATCCGGCAATATGCCGGGTTCTCGACGGCCGAGGAATCGAACGCGTTCTACCGTCGCAACCTCGCGGCCGGGCAGCAAGGCGTCTCGGTGGCGTTCGATCTGGCCACGCATCGCGGCTATGACAGCGACCATCCCCGTGTAGAGGGCGATGTCGGCAAGGCGGGTGTCGCGATTGATTCGGTCGAGGACATGAAGGTGCTGTTCGACGGCATCCCGCTCGACAAGGTGTCGGTGTCGATGACGATGAACGGCGCGGTGGTCCCGGTTCTGGCCAGTTTCATCGTCGCAGGCGAGGAGCAGGGCCACGACAAGTCGGTCCTGTCGGGGACCATCCAGAATGACATCCTCAAGGAATTCATGGTGCGCAACACCTATATCTATCCGCCCGCCCCATCGATGCGCATCATCAGCGACATCATCGCCTACACTGCCGATAACATGCCGCGCTTCAACTCGATCTCGATTTCGGGCTACCACATGCAGGAGGCCGGCGCGAACCTGGTGCAGGAACTGGCCTACACGCTGGCCGACGGGCGCGAATACGTGAAGGCCGCGATAGAGGCCGGGATGGATGTCGACAGCTTCGCGCCGCGCCTGTCGTTCTTCTTCGCCATCGGGATGAATTTCTTCATGGAGGCCGCCAAGCTGCGCGCGGCGCGTCTGCTGTGGCACCGGATCATGACCGAATTCGGCGCGAAATCCGAGAAATCCAAGATGCTGCGCACCCATTGCCAGACCAGCGGGGTCAGCCTGCAGGAACAGGACCCCTATAACAACGTGGTGCGCACCGCCTATGAGGCGATGAGCGCGGTTCTGGGCGGCACGCAAAGCCTGCACACCAACGCGCTGGATGAGGCGATCGCGCTGCCCACCGAATTCTCCGCCCGGATCGCGCGCAACACGCAGTTGATCCTGCAGGAGGAAACCGGCGTGACCAACGTGGTCGACCCGCTGGCAGGGTCCTATTACGTCGAGAAGCTGACCCATGATCTCTCTGAGAAGGCATGGGAGCTGATGGAAGAGGTCGAGGAGATGGGCGGCATGACCCGCGCGGTCGAGTCCGGCATGCCCAAGCTGCGCATCGAGGAGACGGCGGCGACCCGGCAGGCGATGATCGATCGCGGGCAGGAGGTGATCGTCGGGGTCAACAAGTATCGCAAGGACAAGGAAGACCCTATCGACATCCTCGACGTGGACAACGTCAAAGTGCGTGACAGCCAGATCAAGGGGCTGGAGCGGATCCGCGCCAGCCGCGATCAGGCCGCCTGCGATGCCGCGCTGGACGAGTTGACGCGCCGTGCCAAGGAAGGCGGTAATATCCTCGAGGCGGCGGTCGAGGCCGCGCGTGTCCGCGCCACGGTGGGCGAGATCAGCACGGCGCTGGAAAAGGAGTTCGGCCGTCACCGCGCCGAGGTCCGCACGCTGGCCGGTGTTTACGGTGCCGCCTACGAGGGCGACGCGGGCTTTGCCGCGATCCAGAAATCGGTCGAGGATTTCGCCGAGGACGAGGGGCGGCGGCCGCGCATGCTGGTCGTCAAGATGGGACAGGACGGTCACGATCGCGGCGCCAAGGTGATCGCCACCGCCTTTGCCGATATCGGCTTTGACGTCGATGTGGGGCCGCTGTTCCAGACGCCCGAAGAGGCCGCGCAGGACGCCATCGACAACGATGTGCATGTCGTGGGCATCAGCAGCCAGGCCGCCGGGCACAAGTTCCTTGCGCCGCGCCTGATCAAGGCGCTGGAAGAGCGCGACGCGGGCGACATCCTCGTGATCTGCGGCGGCGTCATCCCGCAGCAGGATTACGAATTCCTGAAAAAGGCCGGGGTGAAGGCGATCTTCGGCCCGGGCACCAACATCCCCGACGCGGCACAGGATATCCTGAAACTCATCCGAGCGGCGCGCGGCTGATCCGGGCGGGGGCCAGCCCCCGCACACCGGGACCAGCGGGGGCCAGTCCCCGTCGCCATTGTCGCTCGGACCAATGGCGCAACAATGACGACCCCCGGGGTATTTCGACCAAGAAGAAAAGGAGAGACGCCATGTGGCTCGATCATCTGGCGGTGGCGGCAGAGACGCTTGAGGCCGGACGCGCCGTCGTGGAGGATCGGTTGGGATTGCCGCTGCAGCCCGGCGGG
>Ga0307954_1000632_pt1 | contig 18647 bp, 18 predicted proteins | sample OrgLakmetagen437_FD_201822 | JGI IMG/M metagenome (GOLD analysis project Ga0307954, IMG submission 201822) | Saline water microbial communities from Organic Lake, Antarctica - #437 | ecosystem: Environmental > Aquatic > Non-marine Saline and Alkaline > Saline | place: Antarctica: Organic Lake... | reverse complement strand
TGTCTGTGTGTGTGTGTACGTGCGTGAGCATGTCCGTGTGTGTGTGAGTGTGTGTGTGTATGTGAGCGAGCGTGCGTGCGTGCGTGCGTGTGTGTGTGTGTGTGTTTGTGTGTGTGTGTGTGTGTGTGTGTGTGTGTGTGTGTGTGTGTGTGTGTGTGTGTGTGTGTGTTCGTGTGTTCGTGTGTCCTTCTACGCGCAGCAGGAGTTGAGTGCATGTAGCATCAGAGTGGAATCTATTTTGTGTATGTAGCTGAATGTGAACCTTGTGGCGCACGCACCTGTCCTTGAAGAGGTGCCATAGCCCAATTAAATTTGCTACAGCGTAAACACGGGCCTGCCCATTCAATTTATAATTTTTATTTGTTACCAAGGTTTGGATAGCTGCTGAAGCTATCCAAGCTTTAAACCGAAAAAGAAGCATTCTTTGGAAAACACACAGGCGCAGGTACCTGTAACCTATTAAAATGGCAGCTAGTATTCACAACAATTCCGGGGGTCCCCGTATATTGATTCATTTCAATCGGTACCGCGGTACTGCGCGTTTGCATTTCTCAAATTTCGAAGCAAATCACCATTTATAGCCATTTATGTTAACATATATTCGTGGTTTAATGTTTTCTAGTTGCGAGGTGGCCTAGCGGGCCAACGAAATTATTGATTTACATCTCGCCATTAATAGTTCCATATTTGATTGCAACAGTAACCGTTCGTATGCCAGGACCTTTGACATGCTAGCCGTGGGAGGATGCTTGGGAGCCAAGCAAAGAAGGAGCGCAAGGTCAGCGTGGTGCTGAGGCGTGGAGAGGGTCCTGAGGTAGGCAGCAGAGGGCGGACAGAAGGAACGAACATGCAAGCGCGCATTCCGTTGCATCTGACAGTTCACCAGCCTGCTCCCTCTTTTTCCGCTGCTCCTTCTCCACCACCACAGCACTGCGCTGGAATTGAGTCCCTAGCCCTCACCCCAGATGGTAGCACGCTATACACCGCTTCCCGAGACTCCTGCATACGAAGGTGGGTGAACGAAGGTGGGCGTGTTCCTCGTGCAGGACCCTCTGTCTCCCTTTCTCCAGCGTGCCTCTCTAGAAAGCGATTTTGCTGTGTGCAATTGAACAGCAACTAAACTATGCTCAAATAAACCTTCAGGTGGGGCCTGTCACCCGGCCACAGCTCTCCCATTTGCCCAGGCAGTTTGGCGGGCCACACCGACTGGGTGAACGACGTAGCCGTCCTGCCAGGCGGCCGCGTGCTATCCTGCTCCAACGATAAGACCGTGCGCGTTTGGGAGGGCGAAACGGGTGGGTGACTGGGACGAGGGAGAAGGGCATCAATTGAAGACCATTTTGCAAGTCCCCTATTCCCCTTGTCTCCTCCATTATCTGAACTTGCAGCTACATCATTCAGAGTGTGGATGCACATGCAGGAAGTCTGCTGAGCACGCTGGGGCATCACAGCGACTACGTGACGAGCCTGGCTGTGGGACAACAGTTGGCAGCATCTGGGGGCCTGCGAGGAGAGCTGTTCCTCATTGATGTCGCTGTGAGTGTGTTATGAGCACGCACACACACAGACACACACACACAGTCTCTCACACACACGCACACACACACACACACACACACACACACAAACACACACACACATACACACACTCACACACACGTACACACACACCGCACATATACACACGCACACACACACACACACACACACACACTCGCACACACATACACACACAAACACGCGCACACACAAAACACACACGCACATGCACACGGGCACACACACTCACACACACATGAACACACGCACTCACACTCGCACACACATACACACACACAAACACGCGCACACACACGCGCACACACACAACACACACACGCACACGCACACACACACATACACACTCACACACACATGAACACACGCACGCACACACACGCACACACACTCATGCACACACACATGCATACACACACACAGGCATACACATTTACACGTTCACACACAGACACACACATGCACACGCACGCACACATACACATACGCACACATGCATGTATATACAGACGGGTGCCCATCTCCAGCTGCGGCCACCAAAGCCCACGATTATGCGCCCCCTTGCCCCCTCTCCACAAGTGGTTGCCGGTAGTAGTGGCAGCAGCTACTCTAACAGCTGCAATATGCAACCCCTGGCGCATGGAGGCCCCCATAGTGTGGAGGACCTCACAGCAGGTGGAAGCACCACGCAGCAGCAGCAGCAGCAGCAGCAGCAGCAGCAGCACAAGGCCAGCATCTACACGCTTGCTCTGAACACATCGGGCAGTGTGGTGGCCTCAGGGAGCAGTGACCACATGGTTCGATTGTGGGACACGCGTTCAAGTGAAAAGGTAGGTTTGGATATACTACATATACGTGGTATGTGTGTATGTGTGTGTGTGTGTGTGTGCTTGTGTGTGCGTACGTGTACAATTGTGCGTGCAGATAGGAATGTGTGTGCGTGAGTTAGCGTTTTTGGCAGGAAATCAGGTTCTCTCTGTCTCTATCCCACTCGACCAAAATACGAGAGCCACGCTGTGTGCGTTTGCTTATAAGTTTGTTTTGTGCCTGGAAGGCAAATTGGCACTGGCACTTCAACAGCCATGCTCTTGCGATCCTTTTCAAATTCCTTGGTCTTCCTTAAACCTGAAACCGCTTCTTGCTGTTTTTTTCTTGATTGCTTCCAGGCCAGCCCTTTTTGCAACCACCCGCTTCTTGCTGTTTTTTTCTTGATTGCTTCCAGGCCAGCCCATTTCGCAACCACCTGCTTCTTGCAGTTTTTTCTTGATTGCTTCCAGGCCACCTCAAAATTACCCGCTCCTTGTGCGGTTTCTCTTACAGACCCCTCATGTGCTGCGAATGGCTGCGCAACATTTCAGGGGTAGACGGACAGCTGAGTGTATAGGGTTGGCCAGAATTAATAATTAATACAGACACCGTATATGACCGTGTATTCGGTGATTTCCCTGCCAAAAATGCCGTATATACATCATATATGTTCACCATATATTTATATACAGTGTTGTGCACCTGACGCTTGACGGCGTCAATGGTAAATGACGCTGACGGCGTAATTTATGTCAAATTGACGGTGAAAATAGTAAATTACGCCGTCAATCGTCAGAGTTTAGTGACGGTAACGCCGTTATTTACGATCGTTATTTACGGTGCCATTCTTGAATGACGGCGTATGTGCACAACACTGTTTATATATGGTTCTGGCCAACCCTACGAGTGTGACATTTTAAGAAAAGACAGATCCAGCTGCCAGGACAGGATGCGCACCGAGTTTACAAACGCCCGCTTCTTGTTCTTCCTTAAATTCCTTTCCCTCGTTATTGGCTACTACGCCACATCGCAAGGTCATAAGCCTCGGGGCACACAACAGAGAAATATTGGAAGTATTTACACCGTTAGACAATACTTGGTTACAGTGGTTACAGTGGTTACAGTGGTTACATTGGTTACAGTGGTTACAGTGATTACAATGGTTACAGTGGTTACAGTGGTTACAGTGGTTACAATAGTTACAATGGTTACAGTGGTTACAGTGATTACATTGGTTACAGTGGTTACAGTGGTTACAGCGGTTACCATGGTTAAAATGGTTACAGTGGTTACAGCAGGCCGTTTGGCTGAATGGCTGCTGACTGGTCTCGGCCAGCCACAAATTGAACCCTAGCCGCAGTTCTAGCGTTAGGCTACGTGCAAACATCCTTGCAGATTGTAAGACGTGGGGGCACGGCTTCACGACGTGCTGCTGCTCTCCAAAGACGACCTAACGACCACTTGTTTGGCCGTGTATGCACTCGCAGATTGGAAAGTTGAGGGGCCACACTGAAAACGTGCGCGCCCTGTTGCTGCACTCCGACGGCAGCATATTACTTTCGGGGGCAGCGGACGGCACCATCAAGCTCTGGGACTTGTGTATGCAGAGATGCGTGCAGGTTTGTATGCGTGTGTGTTTGTGTATGTGTGTGTGTTTGTGTATGTGTGTGTTTGTGTGTGCGTGTATATGTGCTCTGGGACATGTGTATGTAGAGATGTGTGCAGGTGTGTGTGTGCGCGTGTGTATGCAGAGATGTGTGCTGATGTGTTTGTGTGTGTGTTTGTGTGCGTGTGCACGTGCGCGTGCGTCTGTGCATGTGTTTGTGTGTGTATATGTGTGTGTGTTTGTGTGTGTGTGTATACGTGTGTGTGTGTGTGCTCCAGGACATGCGTATGCAGAGATGTGTGTAATATGCACATTTCTTTTTATGAGTGTGTGTTTTGTGCTCTTGGATTGTACCTTTCCCCCTAACTCTCTCTGCTCCCTGCTTGGCTTAGGCTGCTACGCACTTTTTGTATGACATGAATAGGGTTGGCCAGAACCATACATACACACCATATATGAACAGATGTATGGTGACTTGCCTACTTAAACACACATACATACACAGTATATATTGTTCGTAAATATGTATGCTTTTGGCTATCCCTAATCATGAATAATGCAACAGCCATACGTGCCCCTTTCTCCTAACTTGTCCTCGTACTTTTTTTTGACCTAGCTCAGGGTCCGCCACGCACAGTTTAAATCGTAAATCACGATGTTCACCAGGGTTGTTCACTCCTTTTTTGGTGGCTAAGGTTTAAGTAATTCGTGCAAAAGTTTACAGACGTTTTAAATGGCGCAAACCCCGAACTGAACAAGCTTGATGTCCACGTTTTTTTCCTTTGCAATGTCGTGGCATGCTTACCACGTTTTGCTCCTTAGCGCTGACGTGGCATGCTCACCTCGTTTTGTTCCTCTGCAATGTCGTGGCATGCTTACCACGTTTTGCTCCTTAGCGCCGTCGTGAAATGCTCACCTCGTTTTGTTCCTCTGCAATGTCGTGGCATGCTTACCACGTTTTGCTCCTTAGCGCCGTCGTGGCATGCTCACCTCGTTTTGTTCCTCTGCAATGTCGTGGCATGCTTACCACGTTTTGCTTCTTAGCGCCGTCGTGGCATGCTCACCTCGTTTTGCTCCTTAGCGCTGACGTGGCATGCTCACCTCGTTTTGTTCCTCTGCGCTGTCATGGAATGCTTACCACGTTTTGCTCCCTAGCGCCGTTGTGGCATGCTCACCTCGTTTTGTTCCTCTGCAATGTCGTGGCATGCTTACCACATTTTGCTCCTTAGCGCCGTCGTGGCATGCTTACCTCGTTTTGTTCCTCTGCAATGTCGTGGCATGCTCACCTCGTTTTGTTCCTCTGCAATGTCATGGAATGCTCACCATTAACCTCCCTGCCGTATGCCACACAAGCAATAGCCTGTGCTGCACGCTTCCACTCCATTGTTGCACGTCTAGCCTGAAGTTCGAAGCTCGAACTATACACACACTCTCTCTCTCTCACCCCCCCCCAACCCCACACACACTCACCTACACCTACACCTACACACTCACCCACCCACCCATACACACACACCCACATCAAAACACACACTCACCCCCCCCCACACACATACCCCACACACACCCACACCAACACACCAACACACCCACACATACACACCCGCAGACCTACAACGTGCACACCGACTCCGTGTGGGCCCTGCAAGCCTCAGACGATTGGTCCATGGTCTACAGCGGCGGCCGTGATAAATGTGTGTACCGGACGCACCTCAGCTCCCGCAACGCAGAGCTGCTTGCACGGGAGGAGCATCCTGTGCGCAAGATGGCCTTGGATCAGAATGTGAGCAATAAGCGGGTGTGGGTGTCATGTGTTTTGTCTGGAAGAGTGCGCGCGCGTGTGTGTGTGTGTGTGTGTGTGTGTGTGACAGTAAGGGCTGAGGTCACACACAGCAGAGCCTCTTGCGAGAGAAGGGCATCCTGTGCGTGAGTGCATGTGTGAGTGTGTGTGTGCGTGTGTGTGTGTGTTCAAGGGTAATCTGAAGAGCGATTATGTGTGTGTGTACATGTGCCTATGTGTCTGTGTGTTCTGAGATAATATAGCATGGTTCCTGAGATAACGCGACTGCTGAGACTGAAGTGCCAGACACCCTGCTACTCCAGTCTCAGCAGCCGTGTTATGGTCGCTTAGATTACCTGGTGTTCTCTCACCCGGGGGGTAGGAATAGGATTCACAACGATTGTGGTAATCTCTCACACACACATACGCACGTACACACACATAAACACACACACAACTAGTCAAATACATGGCATCACATGTAAGTTTGACCAGACACATGCATACACACACATACACACATGCACGCACATACACACATACACACGCGTACATACATACACACACAAAACCAGTCAAATACATGGCATCACCTGTAAGGCTGGCCAGACACGTGCATACACACATACACACATACACACATACACACATATACACACAAACACACACACCAGTCAAATACATGGCATCACATGCAAGGTTGACCAGACACACGCATACACTCACATACACACACAGTATGCACGGCAAGGAAAGCAGATGTGCACTTAGATTTGGTCCTTCTGTGACGCTGCATGCAGAAGAGCAAACTTGAAACAAGGAGCGATGCAAACTTGAAATAAGGAGCGATGCAAACTTGAAATAAGGAGCGATGCAAACTTGGAATAAGGAACAATCCAAAAAAATAAAGAAATTATATCCTGCAGGACACATGTACACTTGTACACTTGTTTGCTTCCTTTCACGCCCATATGAGGAGCAGGGTCGGTTGATATAGCATGCATGGAGGCTATCATAGTGCTGCTCTTCTGCATGCAGCGTCACAGAAGGTTTTTAAACCCCCTGAAGCTCCCTAGTGTGTGTGTGTTTCCCCTTGTGCGTGCAGAGCAACACCATGTGGGTAGCTACCACTTCCCCTAGTGCCCACCAATGGGTGCTGCCCACCAAACCGCCCGTCCCCACCAACAACCCGGCCAAGGTCTTCCCAGGTGCGTACCCTAGTGATTACTGTGTTTGTGTGTGTGTGCATGTGTGTGTGCGTGTGTGTACGCGTGCGCGCCCCAAAATGTACTAGAACACATTGCTGCATCATTACTATGTGCTGCATTTACAAGTCAATGACACAGCAAACAAAACGTCATGGCACAAACTCTTCGAGGTGGGCTCTACCAAGCGCCGTCAATTGAATATTTCATCAAGTTTCGTTGTTGCTCACAGCCTGGTGGTCATTTCAAGGAATGCACGTGCCCTCTTTTGACTTGCTTTGCAGGGCAACAGTCATATGTCAATCAGCAACTCTTTCAGTGATCGATAATGTTGCACTGTACAGTTATCCGCGCGCACACACACACACATACGCACACACACAACCTAAGCACACATGCACGCGCACACGTACATTCACGCGTGCACACGAAAACAAAAACACGCATACACACATACACACTTTATCAACTTGCAGCCTATCGGCGCCGCATACACTCCGCATCTCCTCAAAGCCGGCAGGGTCAAGCAGCCAATAATGAATCTCCACAAGACTCAGCTCCTGCTTCTCTGTCTGCACCGTGCTGCTCCACACCAGGCTTGCCGCCCGTGTCCAATTATAAGGTACAGGTTGGAAAAGCTCACAAACACACACACACACACGCATGCACACACACACATACACACACGCACACACATGCATACACACATGCACGCACGCACACACACACACACACGTGCACACACACACACACACACGTGCACACACACACAGAGCTACCACTAGGGCACGCACGTATACTCAGTACACACGCAAACACAGTAATTTTACACACGCACACACCAGGGAACTTCAGGAGGTTTGAAAAACCTTTGATTTCCCCTCACCCCCAAAATTATTTTGTGCGAGACGCCCTCAGCTGTTTTCCCCCAAAGTGAAGAAACTTCCTTCACAAAATATGCGGGTAAGTAAGGGTAAATTTTTGCCTGGGCTGCTGGCGCAGGAGCCCGGAATCGGCCCTTCAAGGCCTAATAAGTGCGGCGCCCGCACGGGATGAAGTTCCCTGGCACACACACACGCATGCGCACGCACGTATACTCACACGTGATAAAATATCAAGGGTGGGGCAGGAGGCGTCAACACATTTTTTCCTAACAGTCACGTGCAAATTTTGGGCTTCGGCCCAAAATGACTCCCCCCCCCAAAACCCCCTTTTTGGACCCCCCCACTTATGAAAATGGTGTCAATCTGCTCAGAATTCAAGCAGCTATCTGCCTGCACAATTCTCATGCCAAATCATGTAATACCTGACGAGCTATAGGGCAAAAACTGATTCGCACACGCTCACAGCAATATGCGCACGCTCACAGCAGTTTCCTTACAATCACGGCTGCTGCCTTACAAGCATCACACCTGCTTCTGCTGGCTTAAAAAGAAGCACACATCACGCTTAATGACAAAATTCACACACATATACACACGCATACACACACACACTCCCACCTATATTACAACACACACTTGTCACTGTGTGTGTATGTGTGCCTCCTACACTCGTAACCCATTGTTGTATGTGTTTTCACCTCCCTTCACGTTTACGCTGTTCATTCTGTGTGTGTACCCCCTACACTCAAACCTGTCGTTTTGTGTGTGTGTGTGTGTGTGTGTGTGTGTGTGCGCGTGTGCGTGTGCGTGTGCGTGTGTGTGTGTGTGCCTCCTACACTCGTAACCCATTGTTGTATGTGTTATCACCTTCACGTTCAAACTGTTCATTCTGTGTGTGTACCTACACTCAATCCTGTTGTGTGTGTGTGTGTGTGTGTGTGTGTGTGTGTGTGTACCTCCTACACTCAAGTCTGTCGTGGTGTGTATCCCCGCAGGTGCTGAATAACCGGCGGAACATTCTAGTCCAAACAAGTGACGGGCACGTAGCGCTGTGGGACGTGTTGTCAGGCGGACCAATACAGCAGTTTGGCAAGGTGCGCACGCATCTTGAGATGTGTGTGTGCCTGTGTGGGTGTCGTGTGTGTATGCATGTGTCCATATGTGCATGCGTACGTGTGTGTGCACGTATCTGTGTATCCTTGGCTTTGTTGTGGTTGAGCACGTCACCTTTGTTTTAAAGTAAGTTTGGCCAGAGCCATATATGTACGGCGTATATACGGTATTTTTGGCAGGTAAGTCACCCAATATACGGTCGTATAAGGCATATGTAAACGGTTCTGGCCAACCCTATTTTAAAGGGATCGCAACGGCAACTGTCTGACTTCACGCGTATGTCAACATGTTTGTGATGCTCTGCAAACTTGACGATCTTCATGCCATAGGATGACGTAGGCTTGCTGTTTGGCAGTTATGTTAGTTGGGCTGGTACAGCGTGGCAGGTGCAACAAAGGGATGTGTGTGCTAGTGCAATGTGTGCTGTGCGTCAGGGAAGTACAACCCGTCCGGGGCCCGGAAAAATTAACAAAATTTTGGGCTGCCCCGGAGGGGTAGCCCAAAGCTGGTCCGGGTACCCCGGAAATTTGCAGGGACGACGGCCCCTGCGATTCCGGGGTACCCGGTAAAATTATAAGTGTAGTTCCGGGTGATTTGAAGTGAATCTTGGAAATGACAGTGAGAATGACACTGTGAGAATGGGAAAAAGAGGGAAAGGTCAGCCAGCAAGGGGAGAGGGAGAGTGAGCCATCCCAGCAAAAGGCTCCCCCTCCTGACCAGGCCTCCCTTCAAAGTGCTGGGTTTGAGTGCTTGCATCTTGCATGGCAGCATGCAGGCACCAAACTGAATGAAAATCTCTCCAGATGGAAGTCCCCCGCTCCTCCTCCCTCTGCTCCCCCCCCTCCCCGTGCCCCAGGCCTTGATGAGGCCTCAACTAGCAGCCATGCGCGAACCTCAAGCGATGTCAAGCACATGCGATGTCAAGCACATACGAATAAGTCGCACACATACACACATGCATACACACACAAACATGCACGCGCACACACACACACGAGCACGCACACAGGCACACACAACCACGCACACACGCACACACAAAAGCACACACACACATACGCACATACACACATACGCACACACATACACACACACAAAATTACACACACACAAACATGCACAAAGCGTATAAAACAACTCATACACAAAACACAAATGAACGCACACACTCACACTCACATATCACACATCACACACACACACATAAACGCACGCAAAACGCACACACACACACATACGCGCGCACACACACACACACACGCATAAACACACTCGCACACACACACACGCACACACACACAAACACGCACACGCACCCGCACACGCACACACACACATAAACGCACACTTGTACGCACACACGCACACACACGCACACGAGCACGCACGCAGGCACACACAACCACGCGCACACGCACATACAGGCACAAGCACACACACACTTACACACGCACATGCACGCACACACCAAATTACACACACACAAGCATTAACATCGTGCTTGGGGCCGGGGGCGACAGCCCCCGGCCTGGGAAATTTTATAACACCCTGAATAAGTTTGAAAGCAGTTCCGGGGAACCCTGGAAAATTTTACAGGCTGTTCCAGGCCCCCCTGAATAATTTGGGCACCCAGTGTACTTCCCTGCTGTGCGTCCCTTTTCTAGCACTTCAAAATGACGGTGTTGGCCAGAACTAGACCCTATACTCTAAACCCTAAACCCTAAACCCTAAGCCCGAAAACCCCTAAGGGTTGGCCTAGATATAAGCTGGGCCGGAGCAGCAGTTCAGCAAAGTGCGATTTTAAAGTGCGCGCATACGTGTACACATGCTGTGTGCGTGTGTATATGTGTATTTGTCTAGCCCCGCTGTTTCGATCACATTGCCCTGCACGCCTTATACCTCAAGCTCTGTGCAGCCTGCCTCTTTGTTGAATTTATTGTGTGCGTCACTGTCAATACTGTGGGAGTGTAATGTTTCACATTGCCCTGCACGCCTCAGACCTCGAGGTCTGTGCAGCCTGCCTCTTTGTTGAATTCATTGTGTGCGTCACTGTCAATACTGTGGGAGTTTTATGTTTCACATTGCCCTGCATACCTCAGACCTCAAGCTCTGTGCAGCCTGCCTCTTTGTTGAATTCATTGTGTGCGTCACTGTCAATACTGTGTGTCAATACTGTGTGTCAATACTGTGTGTCAATACCGTGTGTCAATACTGTGTGTCAATACTGTGTGTCAATACTGTGTGTCGATACTGTGTGTCAATACTGTGTGTCAATACCGTGTGTCAATACCGTGTGTCAATAATGTGTGTCAATACTGTGTGTCAAGACTGTGTGCGTCACTGTCAATACTGCGTGGATGTGTTAAGTGGCAAATTGGTGTTGTACGTTGAATCATGTTTATCTTGTGTTCAAGACGACCTGGACTGTTCCTTTCTACCACTTCGTGTGCAAAGGTCAATCTTGAGCAGCAAGCCAAGGCCCTTTTTGAGCCGCTGCCTGTGCTGGCCTGCCTATTTGTTGATTCAACTTTAAGGTTGTACTGTCAGCCTATGTGTTTGGTCTCTTTGCACACGTTGATCTCGAGCAGCAAGCAAGGCCCTTTTTGAGCCGCTGCCTGTGCCGGCCTGTTTTTTTGTTGATTCAACTTTAAGGTTGTACTGTCCCCCTATGTGTTTGGTCTCTTTGCACACGTTGATCTTGAGCAGCAAGCCAAGGCCCTTTTTGAGCTGCTGCTTGTGCCGGCCTGCCTTTTCGTTGATTCAGATAGTGTGCACTGTCACCCTATGTTTTCAGTCTCTCTGCACACGTCGATCTCAAGCAGCAAGCCAAGGCCCTTCTTGAGCCGCAGCCTGTGCTGGCCTGCCTTTTTGTTGATTCAGATAGAGTGTGCACTGTCTTGTCACCCTATGTTTTCAGTCTCTCTGCACACGTTGGTCTTGAGCAGCAAGCCAAGGCCCTAATTATGCCGATGCCTGTGCCGGCCTGCCCTTTCGTCGATTCAACTTTAAGTGTGCACTGTCAACCCATGTGTTTAGTCTCTCCACACACGTCGATCTCAAGCAGCAAGCCAAGGCCCTATTCATGCCGCAGCCTGTGCCGGCCTGCCATGGTATTGGTTAGAATAAGTGTGTGCATTGTCATCCTAATCTCTTCATCTCGCTGCACAGGTCAACCTCGAGGAGCAAGCCAAGGCCCTTTTCGAGCCACGATCTGTGCCGGCCTGGTTTTCATGTGACATTCGATTAGGGCAGCTGGCATTAACTTTGGAGCCTCCAGGGTGTTTTGCTGCTGAAGAGTACGCACAGGTACGTACGCACATATTTGGTTGTCGCAAATGAAGGGGCTTCTGATTGTCTCAGCCAGAGACAAAACAAAAACTGGCTTTTGAAATGAAGAGTACGCACATACGTACGTATGCACATACTAGGTTGTTACAAAATGAAGGGGCTTATGATTGTCTCAGCCAGAGACAAAACAAAAAAAGTGGCTTATGAAAATGTCACAGCCTCAGTTAAACAAAAGGAGGGACTTATATGTGGGGTTGGCCAGAACCGTAAATACACGTTGTATATGACCGTATGTATGGTGATTTCCCTGCCAAACATACCGTACATACACCGTATATACCTATAAATGTATGGTTCTGGCCAACCCTACTTATATGAAATCGTCACACAGCTGGCTGCAAGCTTTGGGTGTTTTTTCATACGTGCAAAGCTGCATACTTTTACAAGTAGTGGCTGTAACAAGCTATAACGTTTACGGTGCTTGTGCTGTTTACTAGAGGCTTGGGCTGCATGTATGAGGCCTCACCAGCATGGTGTATGTACTGCTTGCTGTGTCTTTGTGTGCACTGCTTGCTGTGTCTCTGTATGCACTGCTTGCTGTGTTTTTGTGTGCACTGCTTGCTGTGTCTCTGTATGCACTGCTTGCTGTGTCTCTATATGCACTGCTTGCTGTGTCTTTGTATGCACTGCTTGCTGTGTCTTTGTGTGCACTGCTTGCTGTGTCTCTGTATGCACTGCTTGCTGTGTCTCTATATGCACTGCTTGCTGTGTTTTTGTATGCACTGCTTGCTGTGTCTCTATATGCACTGCTTGCTTTGTCTTTGTATGCACTGCTTGCTGTGTCTTTTGTTCGTTGGGAGCTGATGGAGCGCTGAGGTGAATCATCTCAGTCTTGCATACTCATCTTCTACCCCTTCACCTCCATTTTCATTTCTAGATTGTTGCGGCTGAAACATAGAACACCTAGGACTGCCACTTCCTAGGAAGGTTTAGAGCAGGCAGGTTTCGAACAGGCACCAAGACCGAAAGCGCAGTCGTAACTCTTCATATCCTCCGCCATAAAATTCCAGACTTCTAATTGGCATCATACAAATGATTTACACGACCACATTTATGGTCATGGCTTGAGGATGCAATATTGGGCATGCATGCATTGGTTACATTGTACGTGGCCAGTTCTGATGATCTCCCTGTTTGTGTGTATGTGTGTTTATCGCAGTCACTTGGCCACTCTGACGTACCTGACGACCAAAAGCTCAACCTCGGGAAGCTTTTACTGGACGGTACGTACCACGTACTGCTTTAGATGGTACCTACCACATGCTCTCTCTGTGCTGCTGTGTGTCTGTTGCAATGCTTTAAATAGTACGTACCACGTACGCCCTGTGTGCTGCTGTGTGTATGGTGCACTGCTTTAGACGGTACTTACCACATGCACCCTCTGTGCTGCTGTGTGTCTGTTGCAATGCTTTAATTAGTACGTACCACGTACGCCCTGTGTGCTGCTGTGTGTATGGTGCACTGCTTTAGACGGTACCTACCACATGCACCCTCTGTGCTGCTGTGTGTCTGTTGCAATGCTTTAAATATTACGTGCCACGTGCGCCCTGTGTGCTGCTGTGTGTATGGTGCACTGCTTTAGATGGTACCTACCACATGCACCCTCTGTGCTGCTGTATGTCTGTTGCGATGCTTTAAATATTACGTGCCACGTGCGCCCTGTGTGCTTTTGTGTTGTTGCTGCACTGCTGTAGGTACTTACCACATGCACCCTCTGTGCTGATGTGTGTCTGTTGCAATGCTTTAATTAGTACGTGCCACGTGCGCCGTGTGTGCTTTTGTGTAATTGCTGCACTGCTGTAGGTACTTACCACATGCACCCTCTGCGCTGCTGTGTGTCTGTTGCAATGCTTTAGATGGTGCATGCCACGTTCGCCTGCTGTGTGCTTTTGTGTTATTGCTGCACTGCTGTAGGTACTTACCACATGCACCCTCTGCGCTGCTGTGTGTCTGTTGCAATGCTTTAAATGGTGCATGCCACATTCGCCTGCTGTGTGCTTGCTCTTACAGTTTGCCAGATCATATATCTACGTTGTTCATGACCGTACGTATGGTTATTCCCGTGTTAAAAATGCAGTATATACACCGTAAATACATGTACATGTAAAGTTCTGGCCCTGCTTTTACCCTGCTTTTAACCCTGCTTCTACTGCTTGGCGGTCTGATTTCCTAGCTTACAGAAGACTCGAGTAGCCTATAGACTGCCAGAATGTATAAACTGTATAATTGAATGTTAATTGTTAAGGATGTCATGACCACAAACAACTTTGTCGTACTGTAACTTACGGCTGGAAAGCAAGTACTGTACCTTGGGCTGGTAAGCAAGTACTGTAACTTAGGGCTGGTATGCAAGTACTGTACCTTTGGGCTGGTATGCAAGTACTGTAACTTAGGGCTGGTAAGCAAGTACTGTAACTTAGGGCTGGTAAGCAAGTACTGTAACTTAGGGCTGGTAAGCAAGTACTGTAATTTAGGGCTGGTAAGCAAGTACTGTAACTTAGGGCTGGTATGCAAGTACTGTACCTTAGGGCTGGTATGCAAGTACTGTACCTTAGGGCTGGTATGCAAGTACTGTAACTTAGGGCTGGTAAGCAAGTACTGTAACTTAGGGCTGGTAAGCAAGTACTGTAACTTAGGGCTGGTAAGCAAGTACTGTAACTTAGGGCTGGTATGCAAGTACTGTACCTTAGGGCTGGTATGCAAGTACTGTAACTCAGGGCTGGTATGCAAGTACTGTAACTTAGGGCTGGTATGCAAGGGCCTCTGCTGTGAAGGCGCTAGCGGGACCAAAACCAACTTAAGATGCAGTGGTATTAAAGAATAATTATAGGATGCAGTGGTACTGAAACATTATTACAAGATGCAGTGGTATTAAAGAATAATTTTAAGATGCAGTGGATCGAAACGTTAACACTAGATGCAGTGGTGTTAAAGAATAATTTTAAGATGCAGTGCTATCGAAACAATAACACAAGATGCAGTGGTATTAAAAGACTGTTGGATCAGCAGGAATGCATAGGCCTTTAGCAGCCCACAGCATTCACATGTGCACACCTTTTGTTTGTATACGTGTGTACGTCAACATGCATTGTGTATCGATCACTTGATCACACACAGGTGTATTTGCCAAGTGGCGACAGAGTGTAGTGCATGAGGTCAATGGTGCAGAGGACGCAATCATGCTTGAACCAGGTAAATGTGGGGGCAAGAGGGTGGGTGAGTGGGTGAGTGGGTTTTGGAAATGTTGTGTGCGTGCGTGCGATCCTGCATGTGCGTATTTGGTTGTGGGCGGTTTTGGGTGCGTGTGTCTGTTGCGAGGGAGGGGAGGGGGAGACGTGTCCGTGTGCGTGCCCGTGGGATGCATGTGCATTGCATAGCTGTCTAGTCCAGGGTTGCTGTGTGAGGTTATGTGGCAGGTACTGCGGGATTGAAGCGAGCTGATTTGTAGGGTTGGCCAGAACCATATATGAACGGTGTATATACGGTATTGTTGGCAGGGAAATCGTCAAACATACGGTCATATACGGCGTATACATAAAAAGCTCTGGCCAACTCTGTTGGTTTGCGCTCTTGTGCCCTAGCTGCTTCCAGGAGCCAACCTTGTCAATGGATGCAGAAGGCGGTAGGGTTTACAGGGTTTACGGATAAAGACATCAGTCAAAACGTGCGACTGCTAGGCTAGGCAAATGTCGGTAGCCTTGAGTGCTCTATCACCCCTGCAGTTCGGCGTAACTAGGGTTGGCCAGAATCGCATATATACACCATACACCATGCATGATTGTCTGTATGGTAATTTCCCAGCTAAAAATTATGTACACACACCATGTACACCTATGAATGGTCCTGGCCAATCCTGAGCGTAACACATCGGCAGGCACAATGATCAAGTAATTCTACACTTTAACACATGCGCGCATGCACACTCGCACGCACAAAATCACAAACATGCGTGTATACGCACACGCATATAGACACACAAACATGTACACACAAAAATATTCAAACAACACACGAACCTGCACACAGTCACAATACACATACATACACCCACACATGCACACACACACACTTTAAAATATGCAGGGGGCAGTCAGCAGCAGGGTGCTACAAGCCCAGGGGCACAGTGTCCCCCTCAACCTGGCCCTGGTTACTTGCAGGGGGTGCAGCCAGCAGGTGTGTGTAAGGCGATGTGCTCACATACGCACGCACGCACACACACACACACACACATGCACACACACAAATACCGATTCACACACAGAGTTTGAACAAGAGTGCAGCGTTTATGTTATTGCAGTACGGCATCTGGCTTTTCGTATTTTCTGCTTAAAATGAAAGCGCCCTACAGCTTGCATGCTCACAGTTCGTATAAGCATGCATGCATTGATAATTGATATGTTGAACAACAGCCAGGGCAGCCCTGACAGCATGTGCTTGTACACTGCCGCGATATGAGGCTGAAGTGTGCTGCTATAGAAAGACACGAAGCACATGTCATCTCTGATATGGCATGTGACGCCGTCACTGACGTCCACCTGTCTTTGATTGCCCCCTTCTGCACACACAGTGATGAGCCACACGATCAACAGGCAGCCCTGGCGGCTGCTCATGCAAGACTTAGATGTGTCCACCATGTCTTTGATTGCCCCCTTCTGCACACACAGTGATGAGCCATACGATCAACGGGCAGCCCTGGCGGCTGCTCATGCAAGACTTAGATGCCACTGTGCCTGAGCCTGAGGTCGTGCCTTCGTGGGTGGGAGACGTGGTTCTGCGGGAGGTGTGTGTGGCACCCAAAGACACCAAGACGGCCTTCATATTGCTACCAGCAGAGGTGAGGGAGAGCGAGAGCGTTGCAGTGCTGTATAAGATTTGTGTGTGTGTGTGTGTGTTTGCGCATGTGTAAAGAGGGACGTGTGTGGCACCCAAAAAACACCAAGACGGCCTTCATACTGCTGCCAGCAGAAGTGAGGGAGAGCGAGGTTTTTGTAGGGTTGTACTGAATTTGTGTGTGTGTGCCTTTGTGTGTGTGTGTGTGTGCGCGTGTTTGCGCATGTGTAAAGAGGAATGTGTGGCACTTCAACTCACCTGTTTACTGCTGCCAGCTGGCGCAAGGAAGAGCGTTGACCTGGTGCAGCACGTGTGTGTGTGTGTGTGTGTGTGTGTGTGTGTGTGTGTGTGTGTGCGCGCGTGTTTGTGCATGTGTAAAGAGGAATGTGTGGCACTTCAACTCACCTGTTTACTGCTGCCAGCTGGCGCAAGGAAGAGCGTTGACCTGGTGCAGCACGTGTGTGTGTGATGTGTGTATACAACAGGCATCATAAGACGCCAAAATGACCTGCACCTGCACACTGCTGCCAGCTGACGCAAGGGAGAGCGTTGGCCTACTGCAGCACGTGTCTGTGTGTGTGATGTGTGTTTACAACAGGGCATCATAAGACGCCAAAATGCCCTTCACCTGCACACTGCTGCCAGCTGGCGCAAGGAAGAGCGTTGACCTGGTGCAGCACGTGTTTGTGTGTGTGAGTACACAAAGTATACAAAGGGTACCCTCAGACACCAAATCAGCCTTCACCCTGCTACCAGCGTAAGGAGACCCTAAGACACCGAAGCAGCCATCATACTGCTGTCAGCTGATGTAAGGGGTTTTGGTGCGTCACTGCGTGTATGTGCGAAAAAATATTTTTCACCGACAGGCGCGTTCCATTTGATGTGGGTGTCCATGGTTAGGGCCTTCAGACACCGAGATAGCCTTCATCCTGCTGTCAGCTGATGTAAGGGGTTGCGTGCGTCACTGGGTGTATGTGCGTGGAGGGGTGTGCACTGAACAGCAGGATTGACTTAATTATTGGGGGAACTTATTGGGGGGACTTAATTACAAGTCTAGATGTGTTTTTTTGAGACAAAACGTTTGTGCGTGAATTCAGGGATGATTAAAATGACAGACATATGGCATCTGATGTGTAGGCCGCATTGGTCACGTCGCACGCAGACACGGAGATATGCCTTCATCCTGTCCAAAATATTGCGTCTCCTCACCTTTGCTTGCAGGGCTCAAATCTACCAACTTTTTTGCAGGACAGGCTCACTCTGTCCAAAATATTGCGCCTCCTCACCTTTGCTTGCAGGGCTCAAATCTACCAACTTTTTTGCGGGACAGGCTCACTCTGTCCAAAACATTGCGTCTCCTCACCTTTGCTTGCAGGGCTCAAATCTACCAACTTTTTTGCGGGACAGGCTCACTCTGTCCAAAACATTGCGTCTCCTCACCTTTGCTCGCAGGGCTCAAATCTACCAACTTTTTTACGGGACAGGCTCACTCTGTCCAAAACATTGCGTCTCCTCAC
>Ga0307954_1000618_pt1 | contig 18985 bp, 17 predicted proteins | sample OrgLakmetagen437_FD_201822 | JGI IMG/M metagenome (GOLD analysis project Ga0307954, IMG submission 201822) | Saline water microbial communities from Organic Lake, Antarctica - #437 | ecosystem: Environmental > Aquatic > Non-marine Saline and Alkaline > Saline | place: Antarctica: Organic Lake... | reverse complement strand
TATTGTTTCGCACACGTCTAGCAGGTGAAAAAATCATGATAGGTGGATTTGCACTAAACACATTAAAAAAACTATATGGAGATAGATTTGGATTTCCATCAGCATCCATTGTACTTGCAAAAGCAATGGGTCTTGGGCCAATAGAGCCTAGCAATAAACCATGTAGTTTTGGCGTTTCTAAAGCTGATGGAAGAAAACTCTTCATATAAAATGATTTTTGCAAATGTACATATTCTAGAAGTGAATTAAAAATGAATAACAGATTTCAATAGATTTGAAAATCCAGATTATTTTTTCATCTTTACCCTAACAAAATAATATGGAACTTTTTAAAAATAAAACTTTTGCGCGTTGGTTCATCATCTTGTCCTCTGTAACCATTGTGGGCTTAATTATTTGGAACATTACCGTTTTTTACAACCGAATAAAAGAGGATGAACGCAGCAAAATGCTCATTTGGTCAACCGCAATGAAATCTGCAAATCAAGCAGATTTAAAAGGAGACGATTTAACTTTAGAACTTGAAATTTTAAGTGCTAACCCAAGCATACCTATCATTAGCATAGACCAAAATGGAGAACCTGCTTTAATTGAAAACGTACCTAAAGCAATACAAGAAAACCCTGAGAGATTTGATGAATTTCTTGCTAAAATAAAAACGGAGAATATACCAATTGAAATTGACTTGAGAGATAATACAAAGCAGACTTTATATTATGGCAATTCTCAAATTTTGAATAAATTAAAGTACTACCCTTTAATTTTATTCATAATCATCGCGTTATTTTCCGGCTTACTTTACTTTTTTTATGATACTTCTCGCACCAGCGAACAAAATAAGTTGTGGGCTGGGATGGCGAAAGAAACCGCACACCAAATTGGTACGCCGCTTTCGTCTTTGTTTGGGTGGCTAGAAATTCTGAAATCTGAAGGTGTTAACCAAGAATACATCGTTGAAATAGAAAAAGATATAGACCGATTAAAAACCATAACCGAACGATTTTCTAAAGTAGGCTCTCAGTTGAAGTTGGAAAAAACGAATATTACACTAGCTGCAAAAAATTCATTTGAATACCTACAAGCAAGAAGTTCAAAATTAATAGAGTTTCAAATGGATTTACCTTCTGAACCGGTATTTGTTATGTTGAATGAGCCTTTGTTTTCGTGGACCATTGAAAACTTGACAAAAAACGCCATAGATGCTATGAAGGGAAAAGGAAAACTTGAAATGGAACTAGCAAGAAGTGGGAATTGGGTGAAAATATTGATAACAGATACGGGAAAAGGAATTCCTTTGAAGCATTTCAATAAAGTTTTCAACCCTGGTTTTAGTACAAAAAAAAGAGGTTGGGGTTTAGGCTTATCTCTTGCAAAACGAATTATTGAAGATTACCACAATGGGAAAATTAGCATAGCTTACAGCGAAATAGGGAAAGGCTCTACTTTTGAAATTAAGCTACGTAAAATAGCAGAATAGTACGAATTTAGTTTTATCTTAATGCCACGAAAACACGAACAAAAATTAGTGCATTCGTGGCATATTTTTTATGTTGAATTTATAATAATCTTTGATAAGCTTCAACTATAAAGGATCTTCTGCTTTTAGTATCGTCAGTAGTATCCAAAAAAAAAGAAATGCTTTTCCTGATGACTATCTGCAATCACGTAAAATCGGTTTTTTTCTTAGAACACATAACACCTTTCAAAATCTCCCCCTCAATTGGAGACTTTCAGTTCCTTACCATAATGCGGGCTAAACAGCTTGACTATTTACGGATATAATTCATTACTCATCTATCAATGTCGTTTAGATAAGAAAAAATAAGGGACGTTCCATATGACGTACCTACGGCACGTTTGTTAGTTGGCTAAGTGTTTTTTACCCAGATTTTGTCCCTACAGGACAAATCAAAACACTTACTTCTAAATTGTAAACCTAAAATTCATCTAGGCAAAATGCTTAACTAAACGACATTGACTCATCTATTCTAACTTCTGTTGAAATTACTGATTAGGGTTTTACTTTTAAGGATTTTATAACAAGGGATTTTTGAAATAAGGTTTTTTAATCGTTATTTTTGAATCTATAAGTTAAATCAATTAAAAATACATACATTATGGCTTTCGAATTACCAGAATTAAATTATGCACACGATGCATTAGAACCACATATTGACGCAAAAACCATGGAAATTCACCATGGCAAACATCACGCTGGATATACAAGTAAATTAAATGCTGCTGTAGAAGGTACCGACCTTGAAGGGAAATCTATAGAGGAAATTCTTCATAGTTTAGATTTGACCAATTCCGCAGTAAGAAATAACGGTGGTGGTTTTTACAATCACCGTTTATATTGGGAAATAATGTCTCCAAAAGGTGGAGGAAAACCAAGTGGAGATTTAGCCAAAGCAATAGATGATGCTTTTGGATCTTTCGAAAAATTTAAAGAAAAATTTTCGAATGCAGCAGCAACACAGTTTGGCTCTGGTTGGGCTTGGTTATGTGTACACCAAGGTGGTGGAGTAGAAGTTTGCTCAACACCAAACCAAGATAATCCGCTTATGCCTAACGTAGGCTGTGCTGGAACACCCATTTTAGGGATTGATGTGTGGGAACATGCTTATTACTTGAACTATCAAAACAAACGTCCAGCTTATATTGATGCTTTTTTTAATGTAATTCATTGGGGCAAAGTATCCGAATTATACGAAGCGAATAAGTAAGAAATTTAATTATTCGATTTAAACCTTAAACCTCCGTTGATTTTTTAACGGAGGTTTTTTATGGATTGTCATTCTGCAAAAAATTTCAGCAGGAAGACATTCAGCACTGTCATTCCGCAAAAATTTTAGAAGAAAATTTTATGCGGAATCTTATTGTAACGAAGACGTGAGTTTTGTTCTTTTGTTCAATATTTGGGTAGCTGCGAAGTTGCAAACTTCACAGAGCGAAATAGGACAACTTCAATAAATCTTCTCACTCCTCCACAAAAACTAAAATATCTCCTGGTTGACAAGCTAACACTTTACAAATTTTCTCTAAAGTTGAAAACCGAATGGCTTTGGCTTTTCCTGTTTTCAGTATCGATAAGTTGGCGGTGGTAATATCAATTTTTTCAGCTAACTCGTAGGACTTCATTTCACGAGCTTTTAAGACTTCATTTAAATCAACTCTTATGGGCATGACTTAAATATTGAATTCATTTTCTTTATTCGCTTCAACTGTTTTCTTAAAAACTTTGGATAAACGAATCATCAATATGGCTAAAACTGCCAAGAGTGCACTTTTTTGGGTTGAGCTTATACCAGCTAACTGAAAAGTATCTGGATTGATGAATATGTTTATCCCACTGATCATGATTTCCAAACCAGAAAAAAACAACAAACACCAACCAGCAATTTTCGCATAGCTAAGTATTTTTAATTGAGAAAGACTCTTTTGGTCTCGGTATACTTTAGCTACTTTTCGCAAAAATAAAATTGCACAAAAAAACAAAGCTTGGTTAAGCACATTCAAAATTACAAGAATTTTAATTTGTAAAGGATGACTATCAAGCACTTCTTGGTCTATCAAAAAATTGGGGAAACCACTTATCATAACCGATAGCAATTTAACAATTGCCACAACCAAAGTACTGGCTGCAATAAAAAGCATGATATCCAACAGGGTTTTAAAAATTACTTTACTAGTCATATCGTTAAATCATTTTCGTTTTTATACTGTATTCCTTCTTCAATCAGTTTGGAAATGACCCAAAAAAAACAAGCCAACAATCCAAAACTAATTACTTCTGATAATTGTGTAGCAGAATCATTCCACAATTCGCTTAAAGTTAACTCCCCTTTTTCTATTGAATGGATGTAGAATAATAACATGTATTTCCCAACAAGAAATAGAGAAGTAACAATAGCAGCAAACTTAAAAGTAGAAGTGTTTTGCTCATTAAAGATACTCCCTTTTTTAATATTTTGAATGGATTTTACCAATTTGTTTCCAGCAATTAAGGCTAGAATTGAAAATCCAAAAACACCGATCCATATTCCTTTATCAAACCATGGATACTTCTCTATGTCAAACCAAAACGCTTTAGTTAAAATCAAAAGAAATCCAAGTCCAACGATTAAAGCACTAAAAATTAATCGTAAAAATTGAATTACAAACCAAACAAAAGAAAGAGCAAATTTCATATAGTAAAAGTATTGTTTAACGATAACAAATTTAAATAAATTATTGTTATTCGATACTTTATTTCTAAAAATTAATGATTCTTCATTTATTGATACAGAAATTATATATTCTGTAATTGATTCGGTAAAAAAATATAAATATGCTAATAATATGTATCTTTATGTTTTTAACTGCCTCTATTTTTGCTAAAGTAGAACTTAAACTATAAAATTGCTCATTCAAATTTAATATTTATGAATGCATATATAAGTGGAACAGGAATGTATGTTCCAGAGAAAGTTATTCCAAATTCGTATTTCGAAAAAGTGGGATCTTCAGACGAGTGGATTTTCAATACTTTAGGAATTAAAGAAAGACGAGTAGTAACCGATGAAGTAACAAGTGATTTAGCTGCAAAAGCGGGACTGAATGCCATAAAAGATGCAGGTCTTCAAGTAGCAGACATCGATTTAATTATTGTAGCTACTTCCACTCCAGACAAGCAAGCCCCATCTTCTGCTTGTTATGTACAAGACAAACTAAAAGCCTATGGAGCAGCCGCATTCGACTTATCTGCGGTGTGTTCTGGAGCCATGTTTGCCGTTTCAGTAGGCTGTCAATTTGTAGAAAATGGCACTTATGAAAACGTATTAGTGATTGGCGCAGATACCTTTTCGCACATCATCGACTGGAAAAGAAGAGATTCTGTTTTCTTTGGTGATGGTGCAGGAGCCATGGTCTTAAGCGCAACAAATGAAGATAAAGGCTTTGTTGATTTCAACTTGTTTTCAGATGGTCGTGGAGCAAATCATTTTACCATAGAAAATAAAGAACCAAATAATCCAGATTCCCAACCTTACTTTTATATGAATGGAAAAGAGATTTATGACGGAGCAACAAAATTAGTACCCAAATCAATTGAAGCTTTACTTGCAAAAAACAAATATTCAATAGATCAAATTGATTTAATGATACCTCATCAACCGAGTATCGGAATTTTAAAATCCATTGCTAAACAAGTCGGTTTGCCTTTTGAAAAAGTAATGACTAATATGGATAAATACGCCAACACTTCAGGCGGTACCATTCCCATTGCCTTGCATGAAGCATTTGCAGAAGGCCGCTTTAAAGAAGCTAAACATGTACTTTTTGCTGCAGTAGGAGCAGGAATGACTTGGGGAACAGCATTGTATAAAGTTAAATAAAAAAATATGTTTAAAGGAAAAACCTTTTTAATTACAGGAATTGCAGACGAACAATCATTAGCTATGTATGTAGCCAAAGCTATACTTGAAAATGGCGGTAAAGTGGTTTGTACAGGTTTAGGAGTAAGCAAACACCACGAAAATCTATCAGATAAAGCAAAAGCTTTTTTAGATGCAACTTATGCTGATTTTGAAGCTAGTGTGAAACAAGGTCTTGGAAAACAAACCCGTGCCGAAATATTGGATGTAACTCTACCCGAAAGTATCGCAGAATTTTGTGCAAAAATGCAAGAAGACAAGATTCAATTTGATGGTTGGTTACATGCCATTGCTATGGACAAAACCATCCGTGGCAAACAAGTAAAACCACTTTTGGAAGTTTCTCTACAGGAATTTTGCGAAACCATGGATGTTTCCGCTTTCTCCTTAATTAAGGTTACAAAAGCACTTTATGATTATGATTTGTTGCTCCCTAAATCCTCAATTTGTTCCATTAGCTATATTGCAGCTGCAAAAGTCACTTTTCACCCTTACCGAAACATCAGTATTGCAAAAGCAGCTTTAGAACGTATAACCATAGAACTTGCAGATGAACTTGGTAGAAGAAACGGAACCCGTGTAAATTGTGTGCGATTTTCACCCTACATGGGAAGCAAAGCAGGCAATGCAACCTTAACTGAAAACGACGTAAATACCGCAGCCAAAATAAGTCCGTTAGGAAATGCTTCTCCAGAAGATTTAGCCTATGATGTACTTAATTTATTTAGACCTAACGGAAAAATCACAGGAGAAATCCGGCATATTGACGGAGGGTATCACATTATGGGGTAGTTGGTTTTACTTTATTTATAACTTTATAAAAGTCTTTGAATCTTTGTTGTATCCTTAGTTTAAAAAAATAAGGGAGACTCATAATTAATGACTCTTGCCTATTTGAAATCTCAACGCTTGTTTTTTAAAATGTAATCAAAAAAGCCCCTCAAATTACTGGTCACGTCCTGAAATAGGTTGACACAAATAGTGTTATTTAATTTACTTAAATGAGGATTAAAACAAGAAAGCCCTTTAAATTAATAAAGAGCTTTTCTTTCTGTACAGGCGGAGAGACTCGAACTCTCACACCTCGCGGCACTAGATCCTAAGTCTAGCGTGTCTACCAATTCCACCACGCCTGCATTTCAACTTTATTTCCTTATTAAATTTAAATACTAAAATTAAATAAGAGCAAATTTAATTTGCGAGTGCAAATATAAATAAAGAATAGAATTAAAAAACATTTCAACCCATAAAAAAATACGATATTTTGTATCTTTCAGGCACAAAAATAAATCTTATGCAATCACCCAAAAAATATATTGAAGAAAACCAACAAAGATTCATCGATGAACTCATCAATTTGTTGAAAATTCCATCTGTTTCAGCTGATCCACATTACAAAAATGATGTGCTGAAAGCGGCAGAAGAAGTAAAAAAAAGACTTCAAGAAGCAGGATGCGACAAAGTTGAAGTTTGTGAAACGCCCGGCTACCCTATCGTCTTTGGTGAAAAAATAATAGATACAAACTTACCTACAGTTTTGGTCTATGGCCATTATGATGTCCAACCACCAGATCCAATAAATTTGTGGAATTCACCACCATTTGATCCTGTTATCCAAAAAACGGAACTACATCCAGATGGTGCTATCTACGCTCGTGGAGCTTGTGACGATAAAGGACAAATGTACATGCACGTAAAAGCCTTGGAATTCATGACCAAAAACAATGCACTTCCTTGCAACGTAAAATTCATGATTGAAGGAGAAGAAGAGGTAGGTAGCGAAAGTTTAGAATGGTTTTTAAGCAGAAATCAAGAAAAATTAAGCAATGATGTTATCCTTATTTCAGATACAGGGATGATTAGCAAAGACACTCCTTCGGTAACAACAGGCTTACGAGGTTTAAGTTATGTAGAGGTTGAGGTAACTGGCCCAAACCGAGATTTACACTCGGGTTTATATGGCGGTGCGGTGGCTAATCCCATCAACATTCTTACGCAGATGATTTCTAGTTTAACCGATGAAAATAACTACATTACTATACCAGGATTCTATGATAAAGTAGAAGAGTTAAGTGCAGAAGAACGCTCAAAAATGGCAGAGGCTCCTTTTCATTTAGACAAATACAAAAAATCAATCGGCATCAAAGATGTGCATGGAGAAGCGAGTTATACTACAAACGAACGCAATTCCATTCGACCTACTTTAGACGTAAATGGAATATGGGGAGGCTACACTGGCGAAGGAGCCAAAACCGTTATACCTAGTAAAGCTTATGCTAAAATTTCAATGCGATTGGTGCCAAATCAAGATTGGAAAGAGATTACTCAACTCTTCAAAAAACACTTCGAAAGTTTAGCGCCAGATAGCGTAACGGTAGAAGTAAAGCCACATCACGGCGGGCAAGCCTATGTAACGCCCATTGATGGAATTGAGTACCAAGCGGCAGATTTAGCCTTTCAGGATACCTTTGGAAAACCACCAATACCACAGCGAAGCGGAGGTAGTATTCCTATTGTTTCATTGTTCGAGAAAAACTTGGCGAGCAAGACCATCCTTATGGGATTTGGCTTAGACACAGACGCCATCCACTCACCAAACGAGCATTTTGGCATTTGGAATTACCTAAAAGGAATTGAAACCATCCCATATTTTTACCATCATTTTACAGAATTATTTAAAAATGAAAAGTAGTATTTGGGCGTTTCGTCAACTATAAGTTGCCGCCGGGCTATCCATTACAAGCCGCAGATGGCAAAAGCAAAAAATAAGTAGAATTGCAAGAGCTTCTAAAGTCGCTTTACAATTCTGTATTTTTTAAGCTTTTTCCACCAACGGGCTTTTCATTGCTATCCCTAACGCAGGCTAGTAGTCTGTAGTTTTAGTCGTTAGAGGGTAGTGTAGTTGCTAGTCTATAGTTGGTAGAGGGTAGTGTAGTTGCTAGTCTATAGTTGGTAGAGGGTAGTTAGTACAGAGTAAAAAGTAGACAACCAAGAAAACTAAATACACGAAAACCAAAACCCGAAACCCAGCAACAGAAAATGCCGTAAAATAGAAAATCTAAGATTTACGTAATTTTACGAGTTTACCTGCCGAAGTTAGGCTTGCTCGCAAATAGTGCGACACACAGAAGCCCGAAACCCAACAACAAACAACCGAGTAACCGAATACACGAATCAACAAATAACCGAATACACGAAAAACCGAATACACCAATCAACAAATAACCAAATAAACGAATAACCAAACACCTTAATAACCCACCAAATAAAGCAACTTTTCTTCCAACTGATTCTTAGCCAGAAATTGCTTTTCCAATTGACTTGCAAATGGAATGGGGGTAGGTAAACTTCCTACTCTAATTATAGGAGCATCTAAAGATTTAAAACAATGTTCACTGATTAAGGCTGAAATATCAGACATAATTCCTCCAAAAATGGTGTCTTCTTGCAGTAAGAGTACTTTTCCCGTTTTCTGTACACTATCGTAAATAGCTTCTTCATCAAGCGGACACAAACTACGTAAATCCAACACATCTGCATTTATCTCTGAATGCTTTTCTAAGATTTCCAAAGCCCAATGAACACCTGCACCGTAGGTAATAATACTGATTTGTTTCCCTGTTTTCAGCAATTTTGCTTTCCCAATAGGCGTGGTGTAATAATCCGTAGGAACATCTTCTCTTATACTTCTATACAAAGATTTGTGCTCAAAAAACAGAACTGGATTTGGGTCGTTTATTGCACTGGCTAATAAGCCTTTTGCATCACTTGGAAAGGCAGGATAAACTACTTTTAAACCAGGAGTTTTGGTAAACCAGGCCTCATTGGTTTGAGAATGAAATGGGCCAGCTCCAACACCAGCTCCACAAGGCATTCGTAAAACTACGTCTGCTTTTTGATTCCAACGGTAATGTACTTTAGCTAAATAATTTACAATTGGGTTAAATCCAGAACTCACAAAATCACCAAACTGTAATTCTACAACAGATTTGGTTTGGTTAATGGAAAGACCCATTGCCGCTGCAATTACAGCAGATTCACAAATAGGTGTATTGCGAAGACGTTCTCTTCCAAATTTTTCGATAAAACCTTCTGTAATTTTAAAAACCCCTCCATATTCTGCTACATCTTGCCCCATGATTACTAAATCCTCGTGCTTTTCCATAGATTGGTATAAGCTTTCAGAAATAGCATCAACAAAACGAAGTTCTTGGGTTGCGTTGTTAGGCGGAAAATCCTCAACAGCTTCCGTACAAAAAACATCATTTAATTCAGTTTCAAGATTGGCTTCTATTGGCTTTTCGTCAAAAGCCAGTTGTAAATTGTCTTTTATTTCTTCTATAATCTGCTTGGAGATATTGCTTTTTTCTTTAGCAGATAAGATGTTTTTCTCTTCTAAAAACTTTTCAAAATTGGTTACGGGGTCTTTTTCTTTCCAAAACTGCATCAGTTCTTCTGGCACATATTTAGTACCACTTGCTTCCTCATGACCTCTACGGCGAAAAGTTTTGAATTCCAACAACACAGGTCTTGGATTTGCTCTTACATCTTTTGCTATCGCATTCACTTTTTCAAAAACTTCAACAATATTGTTTCCATCTATTATATGCGCTTCCATTCCATAGCCTTTGCCTTTGTCAGCAATGTGCTCGCAATTAAATTGTTCACTTGTAGGAGTAGAAAGTCCGTAGCCATTGTTTTCTACACAAAACAAAACAGGAAGTTGCCAAACTGAAGCAATGTTTAAGGCTTCATGAAAATCGCCTTCACTAGTACCGCCTTCACCTGTAAAAACAGCTGTGATTTTCTTTTCATTTCGGAGTTTGTGTGCTAGTGCAATGCCGTCTGCAACTCCTAATTGTGGACCCAAATGCGAAATCATACCTACAATCTTGAATTCTTGAGTTCCAAAATGAAAACTGCGGTCTCGGCCTTTGGTAAATCCACTGGCTTTTCCTTGCCATTGAGCAAACAATCTATGTAATGGGATTTCACGAGTTGTAAAAACTCCTAGATTTCTGTGCATTGGCAAAATATATTCATCTTTATGCAAAGCTTTGGTTACTCCAACTGCAATGGCTTCTTGGCCAATTCCAGAAAACCACTTGGATATTTTTCCTTGACGAAGCAAAACCAACATTTTGTTTTCAATCAGCCTAGGTTTAAGGATAGATTTGTATAAATCGAGGTAATCTTCTGGGTTGAGTTGTGTAGATTCAAAATTCATAAATGCAAATTACAATAGTTCAAAAGTACATTAATTCTCATAATAAATTCCTTTTGTAACTAGTAAACTATATGGATTTAGTAAAGCGTTTTTAAGCTTTTATTTTAGATAACTCAAACTACTGTTAATATGTAAAATACAATTGGACAAGACTATATTTTTGCAGCCATGGATTCATTAACTCAAATTGTTTTAGGTGCAGCAGTAGGCGAAGCTGTTCTAGGAAAAAAAGTAGGAAATAAAGCAGCTTTATACGGAGCAATTGCAGGAACTATTCCAGATTTAGATGTATTGGCTCGTTTTTTTGTAGATGAAATTACCGCAATAGAATGGCATCGGGGGTTTTCACATTCTATCTTATTTAGTCTTTTAGCCGCGCCACTTTTAGGGAAATTAGTTTCATTATATGAAACAAAAGCGAGTTGGAGCGATTGGACTAAACTCTTCTTTCTCGGTTTAATTACGCATCCAATGCTAGATGCGTTTACGACTTGGGGAACTCAGCTTTTTTGGCCATTCAATATCAATTTGGCTTTTAAGAATATTTTTGTCATTGACCCCTTGTACACGCTTCCCTTTTTATTCTGCTTAATATTGGCGATGCGTTTGCCAAAAACCAGTTTAAAAAGAAGAAAATATAATAAAATAGGAATCATTTTAAGTTCTACTTATTTATTGATTACCATTTTATTGAAAGGCATCACCTATTTTCAATTTAAAGCTGCTTTACAAGAGCAGAACATCGCTTATCAAGAAATTCAGACACGTCCATCTACTTTTAATACTGTTTTGTGGAATGCCAATGTAAAGTTAGAAAATGAATTTCTACTTGCAGATTATTCATTTTTTGACTCTCAAACTATTCAGTTTAGAAGTTTTCCGCAAAATGAAGCATTGCTTGGACAGTTTGCTGCTGAGCCGGATGTCCTTCGACTAAAAGCAATTACCAAAGGATGGTACACCATTTTTGAAGACGAAAATGGGAATGTGTTTTTAAACGATTTGCGTTTTGGTTTACTAAGTCCAGCTCCTGATGCAAGTACTTTTGCTTTTTCCTATCGGCTTTTCAATAAGAATGATGGCAAATTAGCAATTACAGAAATGCCAAAAACACGAGGAGATGCTGAAAAGTTGCTTGCTGACTTGTGGGAGCGAATTCAGGGGAATTAAGGGAGGAATTAATTATTAAATACACTGTTTTTATTTTCCGTTCCAATAGTTTTCTAAGAAGTCCTGATTCCTATTCTTCAAACTATTTTGCATTAAATCGATTGCTTTTTTTTGGTGGGAAACGCTTTTGTCTTGGCTCATTTTGAATCTTCCTTGCATGCTATTCACCTTTATTTTAAAGCCGTAAATATACTTTACCAAACTGTGCAATCTATTTTCATCTCTGGTAAGTTGGTATGCAGCTTCGTTTCCTTCTAAATGGGTGGTAAGTTGAATAATACCTTTTTTTAAAGCTTCATCTGAAATAGGTTCGATACTTCCCTTCACTTCAATTTTGCAATAATTATAGGTAGGCAATTCATTTGTAGGAAAATGTGCGGGTGAAATATAGGCTTCTGGACCATTGAAAATAAGATGTACTTTTTCACCCTCTTGCAGAAATGGAACTTGGGTGTTATTGGCATCTAAATGGCCAATTAAATAGTCTGAACCTTCCCAAAGAAGAGGCAAAAAGGTAGTGAAAATTTCACCTTGATAAGAACTGATTAAAGTAGCTAGAGGAAATGTTTCAGTTAAACTTTTTAAGGTCTCTTTATCCTTTTCAATAAAGTGATTTGCGGGGTATTTCAAAACTTTTATTTGGTACAAAAATACATTTTTTTATATTTATCCAAACTTTAAGAATGTCAGCTTCATCAGAATATTTTTCAATAAAAAATTGGTCAGAAAGTGACCGTCCTCGAGAAAAACTATTATTGAAAGGGAAAGAGAGTTTAAGCGATGCAGAATTGCTAGCAATCATTATTGGTTCTGGCAGTAGAAACGAAAGTGCAGTAAGTTTGTGTAAGCGTATTTTTAAAGACAATAACCATAAAATTAATCAATTAGCTAAGTTGGATGTAAAACAACTTACCAACTACAAAGGGATAGGTGAAGCCAAAGCCATAAGCATAGTTTCAGCGCTAGAATTGGGTAGAAGAAGACGTGGAGAAGCAGCTTTAGAACGACTAAAAATAACATCTAGCACCACTGTTTTTGATCTCATGCAACCCATTTTAGGAGATTTGCCTCATGAAGAATTTTGGGTAATACTGCTCAACAATTCAAATAAAATAATACACAAATTTGCCCTGAGTAAAGGAGGCATAACCGGAACTTTGGTAGACTTACGCCTCTTGTTTAAAAGTGCATTGTCTTTTAGCGCCGTTAGTTTAATCTTGGTGCATAATCATCCATCTGGCGCACTAAAGCCTAGTCAAGCCGATTTAAAAATTACCAAACGAATAAAAGATGGTGCTGCTACCTTAGACTTGAAATTGCTAGACCATTTAATCATCACCGAAAAGGCTTATTACAGTTTTGCAGATGAAGGAGTTTTGTAATTAATATTTAGAAAAAGTAAATGGATTAACATTCCAATTAAGTTTCTATTTTCTTAAAAGCCATTTGTTATAAGTAAGTTAGCATAAAATACTCACTTAAAGTAATCAATTTTTACACTGAAAAATGCGAAATAATAAAAAGCTGATTTTAAGCTAAGGTTAAATTTGCACAGCTATGTTTTATGGAATGTTATTTGCGCTTAAATTTACATCATATAAATATTGATATTATGAAAGTTATTCGCTATTACCTAATGTTTTTAATGCTGATTTTAGTTTCCAGTTGTGATCAAGAAGGAGAACTAGGATATGCCGGGATTTATGAAGATTCTTTCCCTCCACAACCCGGTGATAAGTATAATGAAGTTGAAGAAAATCCATTTGTGCAAGTTTCTGAACAAGCGATTTCTACTTTTTCGGTAGATGCAGATGGTGCTTCCTATGCCAATGTAAGGCGATTTATACAACAAGACAATCAGCTTCCACCTAAATTTGCGGTTCGTACGGAAGAGCTTATCAATTATTTCAATCTAGATTATGATTATTCTGATGCTTCTCATCCTATCAATTTAAATGGAGAAGTAAGTCTTTGCCCTTGGAATACTTCACATAAATTAATTCGGATTGGTATCAAAGGAAAGCCGATTCCAGATGCCGAATTACCCTCATCTAATTTTGTGTTTTTAATTGATGTTTCTGGTTCTATGGGAAGCGAAGACAAACTGGAATTACTAAAAAGCGGTTTCAAGAATTTTGTAGATCAAATGAAAGTAACCGATAAAATTGCCATAGTTACTTATGCTGGCTCTGCGGGAGTGGTTCTGCAATCTACCACTGGACAAGATAAAAACATCATCAAACAAGCCATTGAAAGCTTAGGCTCAGGAGGAAGTACTGCTGGAGCAGAAGGAATTATAACAGCTTACGAAATAGCCCAGGCAAATTTCATTGACGGTGGTAACAATAGAATTATCGTTGGTACAGACGGAGATTTTAACGTTGGTATTTCGAGTCAGGAAGAGTTGATAGCACTCATTGAGGAAAAAAGAGATTTTGGTGTTTTTCTGACTGTTTTGGGTGTTGGCAGAGGAAACCTAAACGATGGTATGCTTGAACAAATCGCAAATAATGGTAATGGAACTTATGAATATATAGACAACATTGAGCAGATGAGAAAAGTTTTTATTTATGAGTACAACAAGTTTTTTACGGTTGCAAAAGATGTAAAAGTTCAAGTGGAATTTAATTCGGATAATGTTGAAGCTTACAGGCTTATTGGTTATGAAAATAGATTGCTAAGCGAAGAAGATTTTGAGGACGACACAGAAGATGCGGGCGAAATAGGAGCCAACCAAAACATTACTGCTATATATGAAATCATTCCAATTGAAAACATTAATTATAGAGATGTTCCAACTTTTCAAGTTGACTTTCGATATAAACAGCCTGATTCAGAAACTAGTATTCCAATCAACTTAGATATATATGACCAAGGAAACGATTTTAGCTCTTCTACGGATTACATGAAATTTTGTTCAAGCGTTGCTGCATTTTCGATGTTGCTTACCGATTCAGAATACAAAGGAACAAGTAATTATGATGAAGTATTGAACTGGCTTGACCAAGTTAACCTGAATGACCAGCATCAATTTAAATCTGAATTTCGTGAATTAGTCGTAAAAGCTAAAGACTTATAGTTTTAATTTTTTCAAAAGGACACAAAATGAAATCTCAATCAGAGCATTCGATCAGTGATTTTAATTCACAATCGGTATAATTGCTTATTTTCGCTTTTTGAGAAACCAATTGTCCACATGGAAATTTTAGTATATACTAACAAACTTACCTCTAGAAAACAATATTGTTTTAAGCAAGTTTGTAACCGTATTTTAGGCTTACGTGTGAGTTTTACTACAAAAATAGAAGAGTTTATTGCTTTTGAAAGCATGAAATTTTCTTATGCTAAAAAGCCATTAGGGCAAGAATTATTTGTGGAAGCTTATGGTTTATTAGACGAAGAAGGATTTGGGGATTTTGAAGTTAAAATGGACGATTGGAATGGAACTCCATGTTTTTTCAAGGTATCTAAGGATAGTACAATTCCTTTTGATATTTTTTCGGCTTCGTTTTATTTGTTAACTCGTTATGAAGAATACTTACCCTTTGTAAAAGACAGTATAGGTGGTTTTCCGGTAGAAGAAAGTACAGCTTTTGAGGAAAACTTCCTAAATAGACCTGTGGTAGATTTATGGGCTTTTCAATTTTTGGAATTTCTAAAAGAGAAATACACTACAGTTGATTTTCCCAGTAGAAGTTACAATTTGGGAGTTCATATTGCTGTTCATGAGGCATTTGCTTTTCGGTATAAAGGTATGCTGAGACAAATTGTTGGATTTGTAAATCAGCTTTTTATAGCTGATTTTCATCTTGCATGGCAAAGGATAAAAACCCAATTAAGGTTAGAAAAAGACCCTTATAATGTCTATGATGATTTGATTGAATTTGCAAAACAAGAACAAGTAAACATCAAAATGTTCTTTCAGTTAAGTGACTTTTCTAAAGTAAATAGAAACATCAACCACCATAAAACGCACTATCAACGCTTGATAAAATCCATGGGAGATTACTTCCCAATAGGTTTGTTGCCAGGTGCTAACGCTATTCAAGACATTACGATATTTAAAAAAGAAAAACAGCGCTGGAAAGAAATTGTTAAGCAAGATACAGAAGCCGTTTTATTAAAAAAATTCCCCTTGTCTTTTCCTGAATCCTATATCAATTTTGAAAAAGCTTTCATCAAGCAAGACTACTCCATGGGATACATGCATACACTAGGCTTTAGAGCAGGAACCTGCACACCATTTTTATTTTATAACTTAAACACGGAAGAAACGACTCCTTTAAAAATAAGTCCTTATGTATTCAATAGTGAAATTTTGGAAAATACAGCAATAAATGAAATCCATGAAGAAATTCAGCAGATAAAAAGAGATGTAATTAAAGTAAACGGAAGTTTAAATATTACTTTTGAAAATACTGATTTTGTTGGTAGACATAAGCAAGATATTCATGAACTTATAAACATATTAAATGTCAAAAATTAAACATATTTTCTTTGATTTAGACCATACTCTATGGGATTTTGAAAAAAATTCAGCATTAAGTTTTCAGTCTATTTTTCAGAAACATACATTGCCTTTTTCTGTAAACCAGTTTTTAGAAAATTACGTTCCAATAAATTTGAAATATTGGAGATTGTACCGATTAAATGAAATTACCAAAGAGGAATTGCGGTATCAACGCCTAAAGGAAGCTTTTGATAGCGTGAATTACCTAGCTGAAGACCAGCTGATTAATGAAATTGCTGATTTGTATATTTTAAAGTTAAGTGAACAAAAGCATCTTTTTGATGGAAGTGTAGAGTTGTTGAATTACTTGAAGCCAAAATATAAATTACATATTATCACCAACGGATTTCAGGAGATACAAGCCAAAAAAATGTTCAATTCAGGTATTTCAGATTACTTTATAACCACGACCACTTCTGAAGATGTGATGCTAAAAAAGCCACATCCAAAAGTATTTTTACACGCTATGCAAAAGGCAAAAGCAAGTGCAGAAGAAAGTATTATGATTGGAGATAATCTAGAAGCTGATATCTTTGGAGCATTAGATGTTGGAATGGATGCCATTTATTTCGGAAACAATGCTACATTTGAAGGCAAACGAGTTGAACAACTTTTAGAACTTAAAAAATATTTATAATGATGATTAAAAAACGCCTAAGCCTGTTGTTGCTGTTTATAAGTTTAAATTCTTTTGCACAAAGTGGTCTTTTTGAAGAGTACAGCTATATCATTATACCAACGCAATTTAGTATTCAGGAAACGGAAAATGAATTTCAATTGAATTCCCTAGTAAGGCTTTTGTTTAAAGAGGACGGGTTTAATGTGTATATGGATAAAGAGTTACTACCAGATGAAGTTGCCCTGAATCCTTGTGATGGTTTAAGAGTTGCATTAGAAAAAAGATTTAATATTATTAATACTTTTATTACCATCAATATTTACGACTGTCAAAATAATGTAGTATTCTCTAGCGAAGGTTCTACAAAGGAAAAAGATTTTAAAACAGGATATCACGACGCCATTAGAGATGCTTTTAAAGAAGTGGAAAGGGCTAACTTTAGTTTAAGTTCAGATTCGTCCAAAAGCATTAAAAAGGAAAATGTCACATTAAGCAAAGAAGAACGTATTGAAATGCGCAAACAAGTAGTTAGAGAACAAAGTGATGTTTATACCTTTAAAGGAGAAGAGCTTTATTTCTTTCCCGTAGATGACGAAATTCACATTTACGATTCCAATGCATACGATATTAGCGCTAAATTGAAACCCATAAATGAAACCATGTATATCTATAATTCCAAAGAATTAGATGGAGTGATGTCTAAAAATGAGAGTGGTAATTATAAATTGGAATACAGAGAAAAAAAATCAAAAGAAACAAAATTTTTGACATTCAAACTTGTGAAAAGAGTGGAATAGAACAAGTCAAAACGTTCAAATTGTTACTTTACCCGCTTTTCATTTTGCTTTACAAATGCACCCCAACCCGAATAATTTTTTTCTGCACTGGGTTTTCCTGCATTGTAAAAATGACAAACAGCAGCTGCTAAACCATCTGTAGAATCCAAGTTTTTAGGAAGTTGTTTTAAGCCCAAAAGCTGTTGTAACATCTTAGCTACTTGTTCTTTACTGGCATTTCCATTTCCTGTAATGGCCATTTTTATTTTTTTGGGTAAATACTCTGTTATGGGGATTTCTCTAGACAGTCCAGCTGCCATGGCAACTCCCTGAGCTCTTCCTAATTTAAGCATAGATTGCACGTTTTTTCCAAAAAAAGGAGCTTCAATTGCAATCTCATCCGGATGATGTTCATCTATTAAGGCGATGGTACGATCAAAAATTAATTTTAGTTTGGTGTAATGGTCGTCGTATTTTTTAAGCATCAATTCGTTGAGTTGTATAAACTCCATTTTCTTGTTGATTACCTTGATTACCCCAAACCCCATAATGGTAGTTCCGGGGTCGATTCCTAAAATTATTTTTTCTACACCCAACTGATTAATTATTTGTTTATTTGTACATGCGCAATTCTCAAAACAAAGCTAAGCAAAACTTTATACTACTGATGAAAATTTTAGTAGCAGTATTTAGTTGTTGGTATATTTTTACTAAAATTGAAGACGAACATTCCGGATTGCAAACTGCTTTTGCCGCTCTTTCTGAATATGATTTTTGGGCAATTACAAGCATCATTTTCACGATTACCTTTTTAAGTGTTTTAAACTGGTTTTTTGAAATCTTTAAGTGGAAAAGCCTCACGTCTCAAATTGAAATACTTTCTTTACAAATTGCCGCTTTTCAAACTTTAATTGCACATTCAGTTGCGGTTTTTACTCCGAATAGAATTGGAGACTTTGGAGTCAAAATACTCTTTTTTGAAGCCAAACATCACAAACGCATATTGGGTTTGAATTTGCTCAATAATTTAGCTCAAATGATGGCAACAATTGTATTCGGAATACTTGGTTTTTTATTGCTTAATCAAGCGACCTTTCATTCCTACACAGCATTAAATACAAATCTATTGCTTTGGTTTGTAGTAGGAACTTTACTGCTCTTTTTTGTGTTGAAGCCTTTTTTAGTTAGAAGCTTTCATAAATTTAAAACACATTTGCAACTAGGGAAGAAAAAGCCGCTTAAGGTGTTTGTGCTATCTATAATTAGATA
>Ga0307954_1000574_pt1 | contig 19833 bp, 19 predicted proteins | sample OrgLakmetagen437_FD_201822 | JGI IMG/M metagenome (GOLD analysis project Ga0307954, IMG submission 201822) | Saline water microbial communities from Organic Lake, Antarctica - #437 | ecosystem: Environmental > Aquatic > Non-marine Saline and Alkaline > Saline | place: Antarctica: Organic Lake... | reverse complement strand
GGATGCGATTCTGGATCGGCTGGTTCACAACGCCTACAAGATCAACCTCAGGGGTGAATCCATGCGAAAACGACAAGCAAAGTTGACGGGCACCACGGCTTCGGAGTAACAATGAAATCCCCGCGTCGCGTCGCTCCGATGGGTGGCAGCCTTGCTCCGGTCCGGGTGGCAGGCTTCAGGTGGAATGGGTGGCAACCTTCAGCGGTTTACGCATATAAGGTTCGGGGGTAACGTTTGAGACTAGCCAATGCGCCAGGCAGACTGGCATTTTTACGATAAGGGTTTGGTTTAATAACGAGTGGTCATTTTTAAACTTTCGCTATATTGACTACTTTTTTATAAAGCGGCGGTGTTAGTTTGATCAAAATTTATATCCGATCGGGCCTGTCAAAAAACGATAGGCCCGATTATGACAGCAATTATTCAGGCTACTTTTATTACATCGCCCTTTTCAGCTCACCATAGTCACCATCGGTGCGAAGCACCAGTATGACGTAATTATCGTTGCGATTGCGGAAGAACCAACCGTGATTGCCGCTAAACGCAGCTTTTAGCTCGCCTTCGTCGCCAGGGACATCCCGGCCTTTTTCGTAGGAAACGGACTGGCCGCCGCCATCACCGTGGGTGTCGAAGTTCACAGGGCCGCCTTCAGATACCCACGAAAAGCGGGCGACGGCTCCTTCCGGCTTCCTGCATAGTGAGCTTGAACTCTGTGCCTTCACCCGGGGTGAGGACAACACGAACCTCGTCCTGCCATTCGGGTTCGGCGGCCATTGGCGGGGCAGGTCGCTCCAATGTTGGCGCGGCCTCAGGCTCAGCTTCAACTTTAACAACTGCGGTTGCCTCGAAGACAGGCTCAACGGGTTCTGAAGGAGTCTCCTTGATGGAAGATTGCACAGCCATCATCTGCGCGGCTTCATCGGCGGCGGCTTCTTGTGCGAGTTGTTCCTTGATTTCGCCCATTTCCGTCAAACCTAGCAGGCGGCCAGCACCTGTTGGGTCCAAAGCGTACTCGGAAGGCATTACCACGGTTACCAGCAGAACCAACGCTACGACGGCGGCGATGATGGTGGATCGAATCAGCTGCGCGGAGCTGGGTAATTCGCTACGTGAGGGCATATCGGTGTTGTACATAAAAGATCTCCAAAATTAAGCGACAAAATAGCCGGTGAGCTGATAACCGATGAGCAGAAAGCCGGCGCTCATCATGGCGACGTTGGCGGTATAGGCATGGCGGGAAAAACCATCGGTTTTACGCCAGTAGCTCATGACGATGAGGATCATCGCCAAAGCCAGAAGCTGGCCGATTTCCACACCCACGTTGAACGCGAGCAGATTCGGTATCAGCCCATCTGGGGAGATGTCGTACTCAATGATTTTCGTGGACAGGCCAAAGCCATGGAAGAAGCCGAAGATCAGGGTGGCGGCCTTGGTATTGGGTTGAAAGCCGAACCAGCGCTGATACGCGCCCACGTTATCCAGTGCTTTGTACACCACCGACAGCCCGATGATGGCGTCAATGATGTAGCTGTTAATGCCGACGTTAAAGTACACGCCCAGCAGCATGGTGGTGGAATGCCCCAGCGCAAACAGGCTTACGTAGATTGCAATGTGCTGCATGCGATAAAAGAAGAAGATGACCCCCAGAAGGAATAGCAGGTGATCATAACCGGTGATCATGTGTTTGGCCCCGAGATAGATGAATGCAATAAGGTTTACCCCGGATATTTCCTGGATGTACCCCTTGTCTCCCTGGGCAATGGCATGGGCCAGCACCTCGGCACTCATTCCGAGCAAACCCAGTGTCAGGAAAACCCAGATCAGACGGCGACCGCCGGCGGCTGTGCGCGCACGCCAATGGCCGTCAAGCAAAGTCGACAACATAACGACTCCAATTAATTTCGTTTAAAAAGCTGCGGTGCAGCGAGGCTTAAACAATCAGAGAGGTTTTTGGCGGGCGTTCGAGCCGGTTACGAAAACTGCGGGGAGAATCTCCGGCGTAGGGAATAGGCAGCCGGAGTGAGATTGAATAGCCAGGGATGAGGCGGGTCGTCAGGCGATCCGCGGATTCGTGGCTGTGATTGCCCGCGTCGTGATGAAGGTGACTGTCTGACTTTTCATACCAGCCAGCGCAAGCAGCAGGGCAAAAAGTGGAATCAATTTTTTACGGTGGGTCGCCGCAACCATAGGTGTCAGTTCTTTAGTCAGGCTATTGGATTAATTCGGTGAGAGAGGATAGCATCCTCCCCAGGGGGATAGAAATTAAATATGGCGAATGATCAAACGCACCACTCGCATCCGCAGATTGTCAAACGCCTGAAACGGGCGCAAGGTCATCTGGGCAGCGTGATAGAGATGATTGAGACAGGGCGATCCTGTCTGGAACTGGCGCAACAGCTTCATGCCGTGGAAAAGGCCATTCAACAGGCAAAGCGGGTGTTGGTACAGGACCACATCGAGCATTGTCTGGATGACGCGATTGGCCCGCTGGAGCCGGAACAGAAAAGCCGCGTTGATGAGTTCAAAGCGATTGCTCGTTATCTTTGAACATTGTTGGGGCATGCTTGTTAGTCTGAAATACCGAACGTACTGGCACCTGTTCTTCGCTCGTTAGTTGCTCTGCTGAGCACCGGGAAATTAAGTGGTTTGATTTCAGAGGGTTTTCACTTGGCCTGGATAATCACAAAATACGCCATTACAGCTCTGCTGGTGGTTTTGATCTCAGAAGTGGCCAAGCGCAGTGATAGGTTGGGCGCACTGATTGCGGCGTTGCCGATGGTAACGGTCTTAGCCATGATCTGGCTTTACCTGGAGAAACAACCAGCTGAAAAGATCAGCAACCATGCCTGGTATACCTTCTGGTACGTTTTGCCCACGTTACCGATGTTCCTTGTTTTTCCGTTCCTTCTGTCCCGGCTTGGCTTCTGGGGGGCTCTTGCCGCAGGTGCCATTATCGCCGTGGTGTGTTTTAGCGTCCTGGCTGTCGTCATGAAGCGATTTGGCATTATCTTGCTATAGCCATAAAACTTCAGGTAATTCTGAGGTCGCGGAAGCGTATTCATCTCCTTCCCACTTGATTTATAAGTCGGCTGTGTTAGATTTGGCGCTCTTTGGGGAGTAGCCTGCTTCCGGTATTCGGAAGAGTTCGTGTCAACATACCTGGCCAAATGCCATGGTGCGAACACCTCTCGGTTGGCGAGACCATCGATATATCCATGCCTGATGGTCGGGCGTGTGGATATGTCGTGGACTCAACGCCCGGCCGGAGAACATCGAATGAACCCCATAGCCCTTCTGTTGTTGGCTCTTTCAATGTCTACTGATGCGTTTGCAGTAGCCATATGCAAGGGAGCAAGCCTTAAAAATCCCCGGTTCTTCGAAGCGTTAAGAATGGGCCTCATTTTTGGATTAATTGAGGCCATCACTCCCCTTATCGGTTGGTTAATCGGTAATATCGCCGCGTCTTATGTGGATGTTTGGGGTCACTGGATAGCGTTCGCGTTATTGGTGGCTCTTGGCTTACACATGCTCTATGAAGGCCTGAATCCAAGTAGGGAAGAGATAGAACAACCCTCCAGACATTCTTTTCTCAAGATTGCTTTGACCGCATTTGGCACCAGTATTGATGCAATGGCAGTGGGTGCAAGCCTGGCATTTGTAGAGGTGAACATATTTCTGGCTGCTGGGCTCATTGGCCTGGCCACAACGGTAATGGTTACGTTAGGCGTCATGTTGGGACGAGTCGTGGGTTCACTGTTCGGCCAGAAGGCTGAAGTTATGGGCGGCCTGACACTGATTGCCGTTGGTGTGTGGATCTTGTCAGGCAATCTTTAACTGGCAGCCATTGATCTACTCCACGCCCTTGGGTGGCAGCGCCGCTAAGAATGCGATGGGCAGGTTTCGACTTCCACTGTCACATGTACGAGCGACGAGTGGCCGGTTTGGATTCGGTCACGGTAATGGCCGGGAGACTGCGGGTAATGGGCAACGATCGCGACAATCGCGGCGTATAGATTGGGTCCAATCGACCAGACATGGAGATCACTCACACGCGTATCGTCACACTCCACCGTACGTTTGATGTCCTGCACGATACTTGCCTGCTGTTCGTCGAGTAACACACTTGCCGTGGTCTGCAGCAGGCCCCAAGACCAGCGAGTAATGAGTATGGCTCCAACAATGCCCATAAGCGGGTCCATCCAGTTCCATCCCGCATATTTGCCGGCAAGCAGCGCTATGATGGCCAGGAGAGAGGTGAGCGCGTCGGCCAGCACGTGAAAATAGGCCGCTTGGCGATTATGATCGTGATGGCTGTGGTGATGGTGGCTGTGTGACTCATCTTCCTGATGGGCGTGGCTGTGATCATGATCGTCGCCGAGAATCCAGGCCGATACGCCATTTACGATCAAACCTATAACCGCAACAAAAATAGCTCCGTTGAACGAAATGACAACCGGATTCATAAAACGGTCTACGCTTTCAATCACCATAAAAAGTGCGAATCCAGCTAAAAGTATGGCACCGGTGAATCCTCCCAGTGCATTCACCTTGCCGGTACCAAAACTGAAACGGGCGTTAGTGGCATTCTTCCTGGCGTACGCGTATGCGAACGCAGCGATGCCCAGCGCCGTCGCATGCGAACCCATGTGCAGGCCATCGGCAAGCAGTGCCATGGAGCCATAGACCAAGCCGGCTGCAATTTCCCAGACCATCATCACCAGAGTCAGTCCGACGACGATTAATGTGCGCTTTTCACCAGACCGTTTCTGATCTTGCCCAAAGGCGTGATCGTGATGCCATTGTGCAATATGTTCGTCATGCATTCGTCAGTGTCCTGAAAAAATTAGCTTTGGTTGCGTGCGTCTACTTGAGGTAAGTCCGAATGACGTCCATCAGCTCATTGGCACCCTTGTTGCGCTCGGCGTCGCTTGTGATACTGGGATTGGCGACATGCATTTGCATATGGTCTTCCATGACTTCTGCCATAAGACCATTTGTGGCGCCGCGGACGGCGGCGATCTGATGTAACACCTCAGCGCAGCCTTTATCTGTATCAAGGGCTCGTTCCAACGCTTCAACCTGACCGCGTATACGGCGCACGCGGCCCAGCAACTTGGATTTGTTATGTGTGATGTGGCTCATGGGCAGACAGTCAAAATTATAGGGTAGGGGGGTATAGTATAATATGCGTCGGAAAAGAGCTACGGACTGTATGTTGGCAATGACTCCGCCGATGCGCACGAGCAGATAGCCGGGCACCAGGGCGGAGTACGAGGAGAGAAAAGAGGTGCCAAGCGGCAAAGTTCGGCGTATCAGAATTGGTACCGTTTCACGCTTTCGGTTTGACCGGTGGCGGTGAAAGCCAGTACGTCGTAGCTGTCCTGCCGGCCAGTTTCCATGCCGGGAGTGCCATGGGGCATTCCCGGAACGGAAATTCCGATTATCTTGTCACCAAACGGGTGAGCTGCCCTAGCCAGGTAATTCTTGAGGTCGCTCGCTGGAACATGTCCTTCAACCACGAAACCATCAATAAGAGCCGTGTGACAGGACGCCATTTCGCGCGGCACCTGATGGCTCATCTTAACTTCGTTTATGTTGTTTGTGTTTTTGACCTCAACATCAAAACCATTACGTTCAAGGTGTTCTACCCAGCCTGTGCAGCAGGAGCAACTGGCGCTTTTGTACACAGTAATGGCTGATTGATTTTGAACGGCTGATGCTGCAGCCGGCTCAGAAGCTTGTACTGTGAACCCTATAGCCGTTGAACCGACGGCGAAGGCCAACAGGCCGACGATCATTGGTTTTTTCATGATAAGTTGGCGATTAGATATGGCCGTTTCCAAGTATTGGGTTGTTATTCCCGTCCGGTTCCGTTGATTCGCCAAGGGTCCTGGCGGGCATGAAGCAAGAACCAGCCATGCTAAGTGAGGCATGGCTGGACACGTTCATTATGATTTCTGATGTCTGGTGTCTTGAGCACGCAGCTGTCCTGCATGATTCGAACCCGATGAATTCGAGTGATTTTTATACTCAGCTTTATCCATCTTCATGTGTATTTTTTTATGCTGCATATGCAGTATTTTAGGGCTAACCGTCTCGACTGTTTTATTTGGATAGCTTCGCGCCTCGTTAATGCGATCCGCCAAACCAGAGTTGGCATTTGCGGTCATTGAGAACAAGGCTGTAATGGCAGTCGCGATAATGATCTTTTTCATGTTGAACTCCTTGCTCTGAATTACTGTTCGTTAAAACGTAATTCAGATTGGTTTCAGGTTTATATATTTTTTGCTCATCTCTCAAGGTGTCATCAGCGCTAATTAATAATGCTGACTACCCTTGAGCCTTTTCGAATCGATCTAGCCGGAGGAGTTATCCTGCGGTGTTTTTTTGATCCTGCTCCAATGCTCGATGAAAGGCTCTACCTTTTTTCGTCATCATATCAAGCCGAGCTTCCATACCCACTTCAGACATTCCGTTGCGTGTCATTTCACTATGAAGGCGTTGCATGTCCGTATTCTTGAGCACCTCGGTCTGCGTCGCTTCTTTATCCATGCCGCTGTGCATTGAATTCATGTTTTTGTGCATTGACGTCATATTGCTGTGCATTGAGCTCATATCGCCTTGCATTGAGCTCATATCGCCTTGCATCGAACCGCTGCTCTTAGTGTCTTGCTGCATGTTGCCTGCTAAGACTGCTGTGGATAACGTGATTGCGGCTAAAAATACGATGGGTGTTTTCATGATGTACCTCCTGGTTGGTTGATGAAACGATTTAACCATCTCTTCCTGAACTCACCCTGAAAGAAGTAATAAAATAAATGTAATAATTTTTATTGATATTTATCAGTCATTAAGAGCGATTGATTCAGATCAAAATCACACAATAAGTTTTGAAATTTCAGCCTGAGTTCAGATAGCGCTTTTATGATTCTTCGCTGCGTACCAATTCAGTGGAGAATAGAACGTGAATGACTTTGTTCGTGTATAAAGCAGCGGTAATAGGTGCCTTGCTAACGAGTCTTGGTGTTTCTGCGGAACCAACACTTGCCCTTGAAGACGCCATTGATATTGCCATTCGAGGCGATCCCTGGTCAGCCCAAAGCATTTATCTGCAGCGGGCGCTTCTTGATGAATCCGTTGCAGCAGGTGCCTTACCGGATCCACGCATTACGTTGGGCGCCGCAAACCTTCCCACCGATACTTTCGATACCGGCCAAGAGGGCATGACACAAGCCACTATTGGCGTCAGCCAGCGATTTCCTCGTGGTGACAGTCGGTCTCTCGCCCGCGATAAGAAGATACAGCTCGCCGAATCCCAGTCGTTTCAGCGGGAGAATCGACAAAAGCTGTTGGTCAGATCGGTCACTTACCTGTGGCTTGAGCTTTGGAAAGCACAAGAGAGTATTCGAATAATTGACAACAATCGTGGCCTCTTTGAGCAGCTGGCAGACGTTGCTGAAGCCGGGTACACCTCAACGATGACCGGTTCACGGCAGCAGGACATCATTCGTGGATCTCTTGAGTTAACCCGCCTTGATGACCGCTTAACGGGGCTTCACTCGCAGTTGGAAACCGCTCAGGAAGAGCTGGGAGAGTGGGTAGGTGCTGATACGTTTCGTTTACGGGTAAGCGAGCGTGTTCCCTCGAATCTGTTAGCCAAGGTTGTTAATACGCCGTCTTATACCAACGGCAACTCCGCGATCACTCACTCTTCAATTCGCGCAACCGACCAGTTGATTGATGCCGGGTCTATCGACATTGAGTTGGCCCGTCAGGCTTACAAGCCGGAATGGACCGTATCGGCGCAGTATGGATATCGCGACCAAACTCCGGGCGGGCAAGACCGGGCGGATCTCTTTTCAGTCGGGATTGGATTTGACCTGCCTTTTTTTACCGGCAATCGCCAGGATCGCACCGTGAGCGCGGCAATCGCGCGGGTGGAAGCGGCGAAGTCTGATCGGATGCTGCAGGTTCGGCGACTAACAGCCGAAGCGCGTGCGGCGGCCGCCCGAATTAACCGGCTCGATGACCGCATCATGCTTTACCAGCAGACGCTGCTCCCGCAAATAGCGGAGCAGGCCAACGCAGCGCTTTCCGCTTACAACAACGATGACGGCGATTTTGCCGAAGCCGTACGTGCACGCATCGCGGAGCTCAACGCACAGGTTGATTTTATACAGATGACGGCTGAGCGTGCCAAAAATCGGGCGAACTTTCGCTATCTCACCGCTGATACCTCTGACTCACCCTCGTTTTCACTGAAAAATTCCCAGGATTAACACTCATGGCAAATGTTATGCGCCCATTGGGCTTTCTGTTGTTAGGAGGCGTGGCCGGAGCGGCAGCAACCTATTGGTTTGCCCCCGACACATCAAAGGATTCGGTGGTCGAGGCCACGAGCAGTGTCAGTAAAGAACCCGTGCATTGGGTAGCGCCCATGGACCCCAATTTCAAGAGTGACAAACCGGGTAAATCGCCCATGGGCATGGATCTGGTTCCTGTCTATGTCGAAAGCGGGTCGGGTAAAGACGCCCCAGGCATGGTTCGTATTTCACCGAGCGTGGTAAATAACCTGGGCGTGAGGACGGGCCCGGTCACCCAGGGGCGGCTGCCGAATAACATAACAACAGTGGGGTACGTTCAATACAACGAAGACGATATGGCTCATGTCCATCCTCGGGTTGAGGGCTGGATCGAGAAGCTCTATGTGAAGGCAGAGGGCGAAGCGGTCGAGAAGGGTAAGCCTCTGTATACACTCTACTCACCCACCCTGGTCAACGCCCAGGATGAATTAGTCCTCGCTTTAAACCGGGGTAATGAGCGTTTGATCAATGCCGCCAAGGAACGACTCGCGGCCCTCAATGTGCCGGAAAGCGCGATACGACAGCTGACCAAAACCCGCGAAACACGGCGCACGTTGACAGTGTATGCGCCCACCTCAGGTGTTATCGACAACCTCAATGTTCGCGAAGGTATGTTTATCAAACCAGGGGATCGAGTTCTCTCCATTGCGGCACTGGATGAGGTGTGGGTCATTGGCGAAGTATTTGAACGTCAGTTGGCTACCGTGGCATCCAAAAGTCGCGTGGTGATGACGCTGGACTACCTGCCTGGGCGCCAGTGGACGGGCGAGGTGGATTATGTGTACCCGGAAGTGAATTCCAAGACCCGTACGGCCCGGGTGAGAATGCGTTTTGACAACGCCGATGGCACCTTGCTGCCGGGCATGTTTGTAGAGTTAAACATTCAGGGGGCAAGGGCAGACCGGCAACTGCTGGTGCCTCGCGAATCGGTTATTCGAACGGGCCAGAGCGATCGACTGGTTCTGGCATTGGATGGCGGGGCATTCAAATCCGTCAATGTGGATGTTGGACGGATGGGTGACCAGTACGCCGAAATTCTCGGCGGTGTCGTATCGGGCGATACGGTGGTCACATCGGCCCAGTTCCTGATTGATTCTGAATCCAGTAAGACCTCGGATTTTCAACGCATGTCGGAGATGCCGGCCGGCACGATGGATCACGGCGAGATGGACCACGAGACTATGGGTCGTGAGGGAGCCCACTGATGATTACATCCATCATTCATTGGTCCATCCGAAACCGTTTTTTAGTGTTGCTGGCGAGCCTGTTAATATCAGGGCTGGGCCTCTACTCACTCAGTAAAACCCCGGTCGATGCGCTTCCGGATCTGTCCGATGTGCAAGTTATCATTAAAACCAGCTTCCCGGGACAAGCACCGCAAGTAGTAGAAGACCAGGTCACCTATCCTTTGACGACTGCCATGCTGTCGGTTCCCGGTGCGGAAACCGTGCGTGGCTATTCGTTTTTTGGGGACTCTTACGTTTACGTGATTTTCGATGAAGATACCGATATGTATTGGGCGCGTTCCAGAGTTCTGGAGTACCTGTCGCAAGTGGCACCCAACCTGCCAGATTCAGCGAGGCCGCAATTAGGGCCGGACGCCACCGGTGTTGGCTGGGTTTATCTTTATGCATTGGTTGATCGCACAGGGCAAAACGACCTGAGTCAGTTGCGCAGCCTGCAGGACTGGTTTCTGAAGTACGAATTACAAACGGTGCCCGGGGTATCGGAGGTGGCTGCTCTCGGCGGCATGGTGAAGCAATACCAGGTCAAGGTCAGTCCTGAGAAGCTCCGAGCCTTGGGGATTCCGCTGTCTCTTATCCAGACGGCGATTCAGCGGGGTAATCAGGAAGTCGGGGCCTCGGTCATCGAAATGGCCGAAGCGGAATACATGGTGCGTACCTCCGGCTACATTGAATCCCGGGAAGACCTGATGGTGATTCCGCTGGGTCTGGATGTAAACGGCACACCGATTCTGCTCAAAGATGTGGCCAGTGTCGAAGTGGGGCCACAGATGAGACGCGGTATTGCAGAATTGAACGGGGAAGGGGAGACCGTTGGTGGCATCGTGGTGATGCGCTTCGGTGAAAATGCCCAGGAAACGATCAATGGCGTCAAGGCCAAGTTGGGCGAACTCCAATCGAGCCTGCCTGATGGCGTTGAAGTGGTCACGGTTTACGACCGTTCTGGCCTGATTGAGCGCGCCGTCGACAATCTCTTTTTTAAGCTGCTGGAAGAGTTTCTGGTCGTCGGCCTGGTGTGTATTGTCTTTCTGTTTCACGTCCGCTCTTCGTTGGTGGCGATTGTCAGCTTACCTGTGGGCATTCTGATGGCGTTTACCGTCATGTACTGGCAAGGCATCAACGCCAACATTATGTCTCTCGGCGGCATCGCCATTGCTATCGGCGCCATGATCGACGGGGCCATCGTTATGATAGAAAACATGCACAAGCATATGGAACGAACGCCACTCACGCCTGAGAATCGATGGGAAATTGTCGCCAGGTCCGCCTCTGAAGTCGGCCCGGCGCTGTTTTTCTCGCTGTTGATCATTACGGTTAGTTTTGTGCCGGTGTTTGCGCTTGAGGCGCAGGAAGGGCGAATGTTTGCGCCACTGGCGTTCACCAAAACCTACGCGATGGCGGCCAGTGCATTCCTTGCTGTGACGCTGGTTCCGGTACTGATGGGCTACTTTATCCGGGGCAAAGTGCTGCCCGAGCATAAGAACCCCATAAACCGGGTGTTGGTCGGTGCCTATATACCGGTCTTGAAGTTGGTGCTCAGGTTTCCCATGTCGACGGTGCTGGCTGCCATGCTGGTATTGGCTGTCGGCCTATGGCCCGCAACAAAAATCGGTAGTGAATTCATACCCCCGCTGGACGAAGGGGACTTGATGTACATGCCAACGACCTATCCCGGAATCTCAATCGGCAAAGCCCGTCAGTTACTTCAGCAGACGGACAAATTGATTGCGACGGTGCCAGAAGTGAAGACCGTGTTCGGCAAAGTAGGGCGCGCGGATACGGCCACCGATCCAGCACCTTTAACGATGATTGAAACCTTCATTCAGCTCAAACCCCGCGATCAATGGCGCGAGGGCATGACCACAGACAAGCTCAAAGAGGAACTCGACACACTGATTCAATTTCCTGGTGTCACCAATGCTTGGGTAATGCCGATCATCACCCGCATCGACATGCTGGCAACGGGTATCAAAACACCCGTAGGCATTAAAATCGCCGGCCCCGATCTTAAAACTATCGAGGATGTTGGAAAACGGCTGGAGGAAATTCTGGCAGACGTACCCGGCACGGCGTCGGTTTATTCAGAACGAGTAGCAGGTGGTCGATATATCAAGGTGGATATCAATCGCGAACGCGCTGCGCGGTATGGGCTGAATATCGCTGACGTACAGCAAGTGATTGCCACCGCAATCGGTGGAATCAATGTCTCCGAAACCATCGAAGGCCTTGAGCGTTACCCCATTAACCTTCGTTATCCGGAAGACTACCGGGATTCTCCCGAAAAACTGGAACAGCTTCCCATCGTGACGACCACGGGCCAGAGGATTGCGCTGGCTGATGTCGCCGATATCCGGATAGAAAATGGGCCGCCGGCGATCAAAAGTGAGAACGCTCGTCTTAACGGTTGGACCTTTGTGGATATCGAGGACGTAGACGTGGGGACTTACGTTGAACAGGCGATGGCGACCGTGGAGGCAGAATTAGACATGCCAGCGGGTTACTCCATCGCCTGGTCGGGCCAGTATGAATACATGCTCCGTGCTAAAGAAAAACTGACCTACGTGGTTCCGTTGACACTGGCGATTATCATTATCCTGCTGTTTCTGAACTTCCGGAGCTTTGCGGAAGTGGGCATCATCATGGGTACGCTTCCGTTCGCAATGATCGGAGCTGTTTGGCTGATGTATCTGTTGGGTTATAACTTCTCCGTCGCCGTTGGCGTTGGTTTCATTGCTTTGGCGGGCGTAGCGGTGGAGATTGGTGTCATTATGCTGGTGTACCTCAACCAGTCCTATCAGGCAATGCTTGCAACCTGCGAACAGAAAGGTCTGACGCCCAGGCGGGAAACACTCCGTCATGCGGTGCTTCACGGTGCCGGTATGCGAGTGCGGCCGGTGATGATGACCGCGGCCGCCATCATCGGTGGCTTGATTCCCATTATGGTTGGCACTGGAACAGGTTCTGAGGTGATGGGTCGAATTGCAGCGCCTATGGTGGGGGGTATGATCACTGCGGTCATTTTGGCGCTATTGGTGATTCCGGTCTTGTTCTATTTATGGAGGCGCAAACCGCTATCAAACTAGAGCTTTCGTAAAGTGCAAGAGTTCAGAGTGAGTGGGCTCTTGCACGGGCCTTTTTTCCACCTAAACCGGTGCATGTGGCCCAGATTCCCCTCGTGACACAGTCGATTTCGCGCGAACGGAAGGCGTCAATGTAGAAGGCTGGTTCGCAGTGGTTGGCGCAAGAATCTCATTCTGATCCGAGTTGGTGACACCTCCCAATAACTGCTAAGTTTAAAGCCATTGTACTAACAACAGCGTGAGCCTAACGGCAGACTATGAGGGACAGACCCATGATTACCCTGACCATAAATGGACAAGAGCACGAGCTCGACGTTCCCGACAGCATGCCGCTGCTTTGGGCCATTCGGGATGTTGTCGGCATGAAAGGCACCAAGTTCGGATGCGGTATTGCTCAGTGCGGTGCTTGCACTGTTCACCTGAATGGGGTCGCGATACGGTCTTGTGTCACACCGGTTTCCGCCGCCAAGGGCGAGATTACAACCATTGAAGCCATGGCCGACGATCCCGTTGGCCATAAAGTTCAGCAGGCTTGGCTGGATCTGGGCGTGGCGCAATGCGGTTATTGCCAGGGTGGCCAGATCATGAACGCCACGGCTCTGCTGAAGAGAACCCCGGCACCACAAACCCAGGAAATTGTCGACGCGATGGCGGGCAACCTGTGTCGGTGTGGCACCTACAATCGCATCCTCGCAGCCATTGAACGGGCTGCGGACACACGGGCTGTGGACCCTGGGGGTATGGACACTCGAGATATGGACGAAGAGGAGGCCAGCTCATGAGCCGATCAAACGACACACTGTTGCTCGCCAATGTCAGCCGTCGCGGTCTCTTGAAAGGATTGGTCGGGGGCTCTGCGCTGCTGCTGGCAGCTCGCTGGGATCTGGCGCTGGCCAATGAGCAGGCCCAGTTTGGCGCCGGTGCCATGCCCGGTGGTTGGGTTGATAACCCCAATGTGTTTATTCAAATCGATTCGGACGGACTGGTCACCATCATTAACAACCGTGCCGAAATGGGGCAGGGTATCCGCACAAGTCTGGCTATGGTAGCTGCCGACGAGCTGGGCGCGGAGTGGGACCAGGTTCGGGCGCAGCAGGCGGAAGGAGACCAGGATAAGTACGGCAACCAGAATACTGACGGTTCGCGCAGCATGCGTCACTGGTATGACCCCATGCGCCGCGCAGCCGCCGCCGCCAGATTGATGCTTGAGCAAGCCGCAGCCAATCAATGGGATGTACCGGTACACGAGGTGCGAGCCGAAATCCACAAGGTGGTGCATTCAGCCACAGGCCGGGAACTCGGCTTTGGCGACCTTGCAGACGCAGCAAGGGGGCTGGATGTTCCCGGTCGGCATGCTCTGGTGTTGAAATCGGACCGCGAGCTGCGCTTTATTGGCAAGGAATCCGGGCTGATCAACGGTGAGCTGAAATCCGCTCATCCCAAGGCTATTGATGGTGAAGACATTGTTACCGGCAAGGCGATTTTTGGCGCCGATATTGATCTGGAGAATACCCTCTACGCGGTCATAGCCCGTCCGCCAGTCTACGGTGCCAAGGTGAAAAGCGTCGATGACAGCGAGGCGCTGAAAGTTGCCGGCGTAAAAAAGGTGATCCGCATTAAAGGCGCGAGCCAGCCCGCAGCATTCAATCCTTTGGGTGGGGTTGCCGTGGTGGCGTCCAATACCTGGGCCGCCATGGAGGGTCGCAAAGCCCTGAAGATCGAGTGGGATAACGCACCGGCCGGGAACAATGCCGATTACACCTCCGATGCTTACCGGGAATCTCTGGAAAAGGCGGCGCAATCCCCCGGCAAAGTTATCCGCCAATCCGGCGATGTTGAAGCTGCCCTGAAAACAGCCGAAAAACGTGTGTCCGCCACCTATTATATGCCTCACATGGCACAGGCCACCATGGAACCCCCGGTCGCGGTGGTAATGATCAGAAACGGTAAGGCCGAGGCTTGGGCGCCGGTTCAAAATCCAAGGGCGGCCCGGGAAGGCATCGCGGGGATGCTGGAGATGGATCTGGACAATGTAACCCTTCACCAGACCCTGCTTGGCGGCGGCTTCGGTCGCAAGTCGAAACCGGATTTTGTGATGGAGGCGGCCCTGGTTGCGAAGGAGTTCGAGGGGCAGCCCATCAAACTGCAGTGGTCCCGCGAGGATGACATCCACCACGCGTACTTCCATGCGGTTTCCGTTGATCATCTGGACGCAGGCCTGGACGCCGAGGGCAAGGCCACCAGCTGGCGCCACCGCACGCTATCGCCCAGCATCGCCTCGCTCTTTGCCCCGGATCCCAAGCATATAGCGGAATTCGAGCAGGGTATGGGCTTCAACACCATGCCATTCAGTATTCCCGCTATCCGGCTGGAAAACCCACCTGCACCGGCTCATGTGCGTATTGCTGGTTCCGATCGGTGTACAATCTGCCCCACGCCTGGGCGATCCAGAGCTTTGCCCATGAAATGGCGGTGGCCGCCGGCAAGGACCACCGTGATTATGTTCTGGACCTGCTTGGGCCGGCCCGGGAAATTCACAACCTGACCGTTGGCGATGGCTGGAACTACGGTGAGGATCCGGACCTGCACCCGATCGATATCGGCCGGATGCGCCGGGTGATTGAGCGCGCCACCGCTGAGGCGGGCTGGGGGCGCAAGACTGAAAAAGGGCGAGGCCTGGGCCTGGCGTTCCACAACAGCTTTGTGTCTTACACGGCTATTGTTTTTGACGTGGAAGTGGACGATACGGGCAAGTTGACCATTCACCGGGTAGACATTGCCTTCGACTGCGGGCCCCAGGCAAACCCGGAACGAATCCGGTCGCAGATGGAGGGTTCTTGCGTAATGGGCATTGGTGTTGCATTGCAAAGCGAGGTGACGTTTAAGGATGGTGTTGCCCAGCAAGATAACTTTGATAGCTATCTGGTCCCGCGAATGCCCGATGCGCCAAAAGTGGTCAGGGTGCACCTGATCGATAATCCCAACGACGCCATGGGCGGGGTGGGTGAGCCCGGCCTGCCGCCGGTTGCGCCGGCATTGTGCAACGCCATCTATGCGGCCACCGGGAAACGCATCCGTCGCCTTCCTGTCGCTGTCGGCGGCCAGCTAAGCTAATGCCGGTGCAGATTTTGAATAACGTTGGACGAATATCTAAACATTTGACGGTGGTGAGTAGACCTTTATGAATGTAGTGATCATAGGCGCAGGAATTATGGGCACCACTTTTGCCACCTTGGCAAAAGAGATGGCACCGGATTTGGACATCACGATTTTAGAGAGACTGGACAGTGCCGGGGCGGGAAATTCCTCTCCATTCTGGAACGCCGGCACGGGGCATGAAGCGAACTGCGAGCTGAACTACACGCCAGTCGATGAAGAGGTTATTTCGGTTGAAAAAGCGCTGAAGATCCACGCCCAGTTCAATGTCGCCAAGCAGTTTTGGGCTCATCTGGTCGAAAAGGGAGCCATAAAAGACCCTGAAACGTTTATCAATCAAACCAAACATTGCACCATTGTTTCCGAATCTGATATTGAGGAACTGCGGTTGCGGTTCACGGAAATGTCGGGCCATCATTTTTTTGAGAACATGCGTTACTCAGAAGACTTCGATGAAATTAAGAGCTGGATTCCATACACCATGGACGAGCGCCCACGCCATGAAAAAATGGCGGCTACCGTTATTGAGACGGGCACGGACGTTAATTTTGGTGCGTTAACGGAGCAAATGGCGGCCTACGCAACTCAGGACCTGGGTGTGAAATTTGAGTACGGCACCCACGTTAAGCGTGTGCACAAGAGCCCGACCGGGCGGTGGGTGATCAAGGCTGAGTGCAACGGGAAGCCGGTTGAGCACAAAGCGGATGTGCTTTTTGTCGGCGCCGGTGGGGGCGCATTTCCCCTCCTGAAAAAAAGCCACTTGCCGTTCCGTAACCGTTTCGCCGGTTTTCCTGTGGGCGGGCGTTTTCTTCGGGCGCCGATCAATGAAGAGCAAGCCGGGTATTACCGGGCTAAAACTTATGGCAAAGCGAAAGTGGGCGCGCCTCCCATGTCCGTGCCGCATCTCGATTTGCGGGTGGTTGACGGTAAGCATTACTTATTGTTTGGTCCTTTCGCCTCATTCAAACCGCGCCTCGAGAGAGACCGAGGGTTTTTTGATTACCTCAGATCAATTCGCCCCCATGATATCCCTGGTTTGCTGAACGTCGCTTTAGAGCATTTCCCCTTGGTTAAATATCTGATTTCAGAAACCTTCAAAGGCGAAAAGACCATGTTCGAGGAGTTGGACAGCTTTGCTCCGGGCTTGAGTAAAAAGTTTGACTGGAAACCGGTTCAAGCTGGCCAGCGAGTGCAGATCATCAAAGACGGCGATCTGCAGATGGGCACAGAAATCCTTGTGTCTAAAGACAAAACTTACGGGACTTTATTGGGAGCATCACCCGGGGCGTCGGTTTCGCCTGAGGTTATACTGCGCTGTCTGGAACAGTTGATACCGTCTGTCTTTTCTAAAGAAGGCGCTAAGGAGAAGAGGAGTGAGATTTTCCCCGAGGATGATCTGGATACGCTCATCGGCAACCCTGATCGTTACCGGCAGATTCGCGATGCAGCTAACCAACAGTTGGGGATAATTCAGCCCAAGGCGCAATAAGACCGATCAATACTGCAAACACCGCGGAGAGTAATCTATGGACAGCAAGATTAATGTAACGTCGCCTTTGGTCATCCTTCACGGCGATGAAATGGCCCAAGTTGCTTTCGAGCAGATTCTCAAGAAATTTGTGACTGCGCGCCTGAAAATCCAGCTTGAAGAAATCGACCTGTCCGCAGAACGCCGCCTGCTGACCAATGGCCAAGCGGTGATTGATGCCATCAAAGCCCTTCAGCGCCATGGTGTGGGGGTGAAGAACGCCGGTATGACCGTTAACCGCCAGCAACTGGAAGAATTGCTTCGCAAGCACCCCGGTGTGGACTCTGGCAACCTTCACCCCTTGGCCACCAAATCCCCTAACGGCGCCATTCGCAAGGGTATCAGCGGCAACATAACCCGTGAAGACATCCAGTTTCGCAACCTCAAGATCAGCCGTCCGGACTGGATCGGCCGGGACATTGAAGTGGACACCATGGAGTGCGGCGGCATTAAAGACAGCTTCAACCAGCTGTCCCAGGCCACGGGTGTGGTCAAGCTGATGTTTGTAGGCAGCAGCGGCGACCCGGTGGAGCTGCACCGCCGTGAACTCCGTAAGGGAGACCCCTGGCTGCTGGCCACCAACGATGTTGAAGATGTCAAAGCCTGGGCTCACCGCTTTTTCCAGCGTGCCATTAACGAGAAACGGGATCTCTATCTGGGCCTGAAAGACACCGTTATCCCTGGCTACGACGGCGCCATGCGAACGGTGATTGAAGACATCTACCAAAGCGACTACCGCCATAAAATCAAGAACCTGGGGTTGAGCTACCACTACGAGCTCATCGACGCCCAAGCAGCACGCATCGTCTCTAACCCGCCAGAGCGCGCGCTCTGGGGTGTGCCTGACAACACCACAGGGCGCAAGCTGCTCAAGCTGGTTAATCAACTGCGGGAGGTTGGTATTCCCAGCCGCAGTGCCCATGTGTCTATTTCCCGCATGAGCGCCGGCGGTGGCGACCAGTACGGCAGCTTCAACATGCCTGCGCAGGAGGATGGCATCCTCAAGGTGATCGTAGACGGCGAAGAGAAACACGCACGCCGCGTCGGTAACGGCGACCCCATACTGTTCATGTCCAATGACCATGAAGCCATCAAGGACTGGGTGGCACAGGTGTTTCGTGACGCTTCCCGCAAGAACAAAGAGGTCTACTTCGGCCTCAAACGCGAGTATATGGAATACGACGAAGTGTTCAGCAACGTTATCACCGAAGTGAGGCGGGAATTGGCACGGGAGCACACGCCACCGCCGTCTTTCATGATCATGCGGCCCTCCAGTCAGCTCAAGAAGATGATCACCGATCCCCCGAGAAATGCGCTCTATCCGTCCCAGAATCTGGACGGCGATATCTTCTCGGACATCTCCGCCGCTCTCGGCGGCAGCCTGGCCACTGCCAGCTCCATCATCGAGAGCAAGGCCGGCACCATGCTTTTTGAGGCGCCCCACGGCACAGCTCATGATCTCTACCTGAAATATTTAGAGAGCGACGGCCGCGACGCCCACTTCAACCCCTCCGCGCTGATTTTCGCACTCGCTAACGCCCTGGAAAAACTGGGCGAGCGCGAAGGCAACGCGCCCCTGGCCGAATACGCGGTGAACCTCAAGGCAGCCCTGACCGACACCGTCGACAGGGGTATTGTCACCGCGGATCTCAAAGGCAAGACCGTCGACCCGGATTCAGAGCAGGTGGTGGACATGACAGGGTTTCTGGACGCTGTGGAAGGCGCGCTCAAGTAGTTTCCAGCCGACAGATGCGTCCTGACTTGAGGACGCAATTTATGATTCATATCGAATAGCCATTTAAAAAACGGCGGTGCCCGCCCGTTTTCAGTAGCAGTTCAGTTTGAGGTGTTATGGTTGAGAATATGGCAAAGACGTCACCCAAAAACTGAATCACCTGTATTTCATCGCTTTTGCCGACTGGCCTGCGGATAAAACAGGAGCACAGAATGAGTGAGCACCAGCACGATCATCATGGACATGAAAGCCACGACGAGCATTCTGCAAAAGACCCTGTCTGCGGGATGTCGGTAGACCCCCATACCGCAAAGCATCGTAGCGAGCATGCAGGTAAAACCTGGTATTTCTGTTCGTCTGGATGCCAGTCGAAGTTCGAAGGCGATCCGGACAAGTACCTCGGTGATAAGAGTGAGCCGGCAGAACCAGTAGCACCCGGCACCATGTACACCTGCCCGATGCATCCGGAAATTCGCCAGCAAGGCCCGGGAGATTGTCCGATCTGCGGCATGGGCCTGGAGCCTGAAGAGGTAAGCCTTAATGACGGACCCTCCGACGAACTCACGGATATGACTCGTCGGTTCTGGATCGGTCTGGCCTTGGCGCTTCCTGTTTTTTTGCTTGAAATGGGCGGCCACTTTTTCAAGATTGACCAGATTGTGGCGCCGCAAATATCCAACTGGATTCAGCTGGTTCTGGCGACGCCCGTGGTGGTCTGGTGCGGCGC
>Ga0307954_1000554_pt1 | contig 20152 bp, 15 predicted proteins | sample OrgLakmetagen437_FD_201822 | JGI IMG/M metagenome (GOLD analysis project Ga0307954, IMG submission 201822) | Saline water microbial communities from Organic Lake, Antarctica - #437 | ecosystem: Environmental > Aquatic > Non-marine Saline and Alkaline > Saline | place: Antarctica: Organic Lake... | reverse complement strand
TGGATGAACTCAGAGGGGAAGCGAGTCATTGCGGGATCACCGTTGAGCAGCTGATTAAACGATTTATTGGTAACGCGATGGAGGGGGATAGCGACAGCGAGAGTATCCCAGGCGAGACCCTGGAAGACTTTCTGGTTAAAAATGGGGCTATTAGCCCAAGAAAGTGATGGGAGAAATCGAATTTGTGGCCGCTATAACGTAACCGACTCCTCCGAAGTTCGAACGCTGATGGAACAACTTAGCCTAGCGGGCATCACACCCCGGCCCCAGCACAACATACCAACTGGCGGTATCGGTGAATTCGGGATGAAGGCTGCGGGCGACCGCTACCTGCTCCCGGGCATTTGGTCATTACTGATAGAGCCTCGGCCAGAAATGATCCCCGCTGATGAGTACCGGCAGCCTATTGCCAGCATGAGTTTGAGGCAAAAAACCAGTTTTCTGGCTTCCTCTATCAAGCTTGACTAGAGTGACGCCACAGAATCCGTTGTCTGCCCCGATGGAAAACCTGGCAAGGAAAGCACCATGTCCAACACCGCTGTCCGTTACCTCACGATGCTCCGAATGGTGCCTCGTTGCCCACGCTCAATCACAACCAGCGAACTTGCGGCTCGGTTGGAGGATCGAGAGTTCTCCGTGACCATGCGCTCAATTCAAAGGGATTTGGAAAAACTGAGCGCTTATTTTCCGTTACAGGTCGATGAGAACACTCGGCCTTATGGCTGGTCGTTCGATCGTGAGGCCACGATCAATGTTATCCCTGCACTGGACTTGCCCGCTGCACTCACGTTTGAACTGGCTAGAGCCTACCTGACCCCTATTTTGCCCCTGAGGGCACTTTCCCATCTGAAGCCCCACTTCGATGAGGCCCAAAAGTCACTGGTCAGGGGTAAGAACCCGCTTGGAAAATGGCCGGACCGTGTGCGGGTGATAAACCGAGGGCTCAGTGGCCAGCGCCCCGTGATCAATGCGGATGTTCTCGAAACGGTAACGGAGGCTCTGCTGAAGGATTACCAGTGCAGCCTGACCTACCAGGCGAGAACCTGGCCGGCACCGGAAGACATTCGCGTGCATCCGTTTGGATTGATATTTCGCGATCCCAACGTTTATCTCATTGGAATGATTGATGGCCGGGAAGGCTTCCGCCAGTTGGTACTTCACCGTGCGTCAGCTGGAGAACTGGTCGAAGAGCCTGTTGAACGGCCGGAAGATTTTGATCTGGACCTCTACATACATTCTGGCGCCATGGGCATACTCAAATCCAGGGAGCCGATATTTTTGCACCTTCGATGTGATAAACCGGCTCTAAACCAGCTGATGGAATCACCACTTGGCTTTGACCAGGTCACGAAGGATATCGACGAAGAGACCTTCGAAATCACCGTGACCGTTGGTGATACCCAGGATCTTCGCTGGTGGCTAACCGCACAAGCAGTCCATTGCGATATTGTTAAGCCAGACTGGTTACGTCAGGAGACTGCATCCACCCTAGAGCAAGGGCTCGCGCGCATACGGGGCTGACTAATCGTCAAAAAGCTATTATGTGGTTTTACCCCAAATACCGACGCCAGCCTACAGCTTTCTCGAACAGCATGGCCTGACAGAATTGTTTAACCTCGACCTGGCCGGCCTAACCCTAAACAATACGTATTACCGGGGTCCCGATGCTGCAATAAAAACTTCTGTTCTATTAATTGAGGCATCGTCTTTCCGCTTCGGTGTGGGCAACCTCCCAGCTTTCCTGATCAGTAGGCATGCCATTGTCACCCAGCGGCGAAACCCCCAACACTTTTCGACGATCGTTCACCTTGGCAACGTACTCAGCACGCATCGGGTTTTTGCCCCGGAGGCGGTCATTGGCATCTGAAATAGAATCCATTTGCTCGTCGTATTCCTCCGGAAACATCTCGAAGTGAACTTTCTTGGTGAGCAATTTGAGCTGATCTAGCTTAAAAACCTCCTCCACACTCAGGCCTTTGACTGCTTCTGCACGCTTCTTAGCCATTTCTTTTGCTACACGGTTCATACGTTTGCTCCTTATTTTTACGCTCTATTGCCAGACTAGCAGGACAAAGCGACCCCATGTGTCGCATATCCGTTTTAAGGTGGAGTTAATAGAGGAGGGTGAAATGAACACATACCTGACCACCGACCAAATCTCCAGAGCCTTATTTGAAAGCGATCCGATGCACACCTGCTGTAAAGAAAACGACTGTTACGACGAATACGATTACGTCGCCGAAGACGTGTCCAAGCGCTTGCAGGAAGGGCAGGACCTAGCGTCCGCCCTGGAAAAAGAAATCAGTCACTGGTTTTATGATGGCGGTCCTTTCAACACCGCCGCCTTGCAGCCAGTCATCAATGAACTGGAAGGAGCCAGCCATGATCAATAACTTCAAAACCGACCTGGTGGTGCGCACTGCTGCTATCCCGCCGGAGGAGATACTGAAGGCGATGGGTTATCAAAAGCCAACCTCAGCCAATTTTGAGCGGCTGCAGAACGTACTGGAAAGTCCGGAGTTTGGCCTGGACGATAGCGGCTTCGATTTCAAATACAGTAGCGAAGGTTTTTTGCGGGCGCTTTGCACCGTAACGGGAATGGGTATGCCGCTGGCAGATCAACGCATCACCCGAACCAAGAAAAATCTGCAAGAAGAGCGCACAGCTTTCAAGCCTTACATCTGGATTGATACCGCATTTCAGCGTAAGGGTCAGCCACTCTTTGCCCTTGCAGTCTGTGAACACCAGCGCTACCTGGATCTCCCCAAAGGCTTCTGGCGATTGTCGATGGACAGACAGCTTGGCAGAGTGCAGTGTAAGGTTCGGGAACATGTCTACGAAACGGGCGGTGACCTTGGGATCTGGGGTGAGATCCAGCAGTATTGGTTTTATTACAAAAAAGATGAAGCCTACCTATTAGCTCAAAATGGCGAGGTGCTGGGCAAGCGCGAAGGGCCAGTACCTAATAAAGCCTCCGCAAGTCAGGAACTAGAGCTCATTACTTCCAGCGACCACGAATCCACGCAGTAACCGGTGAAGGATCACTATCGATGTTCGACTTGATTGGCGATATTCACGGCTACGCCACAGAGCTGAAAGCGCTACTCACCAAAATGGATTATCAAGAAATCGATGGCGTTTGGCAGCATCCAGAACGCAAAGTTATCTTTTTGGGTGATTTTGTGGATCGCGGCCCGAAGCAAGTTGAAACGGTTCAGATTGCCAAAGCGATGGTCGATAAGGGCAAAGCATTGGCTGTGATGGGTAATCATGAATACAACGCGGTCGCCTGGGCTACGCCGGATCCGGAACAAAAGGGTGAGCATTTGCGCGCTCATACCGAGAAGAACCAGAGTCAGCACCAAGAATTTCTGGATCAGGTAGGCGAGGGCAGCGAACTCCACAAATGCTTCATTGACTGGTTTAAAACCTTGCCGATTTACCTAGACCTTCCGAAACTGCGCGTCGTTCACGCCTGCTGGCATCCTGAATACCTGAACAAAATCGCTCAATACACGGATGATGAAAACCGGTTGCTTTCGGATGCATGGGAGCAAGCCAGCCGCAAGGACAGCGAGGCCTATGACGCCATCGAAACCCTCCTAAAAGGCCTCGAAATACCTCTGCCGGAAGGCCACTACTTCCTTGATAAAGAAAAAAACAAACGTACCGACGTGCGAGCCAAGTGGTGGCAAACAGAAAAACTGACCTATCGCGATTTGGCTATGGTACCTGGCTCAGAGATCGACAAGATTCCTCACGACCCAGTGGAGGCGCACATTCTTCCTGGCTACGACGGGAAAAAGCCGGTGTTTGTCGGTCATTACTGGAGGACAGGAGAGCCTGCGCCATTGAGTGAGCATATTGCTTGTCTGGACTACAGTGTTGCAGGGGATCATGGGGGAAAGCTCTGTGCTTATAGGTTTGCAGGTGAGTCCAATCTCTCAGCGGAAAAATTTATCTGGGTAGAAGGTCCGACTGGAGGCTTAGGCTGAAATGCCCCGACGCAAACATATACTTGAGGGTTTAGTTATTTGGGGTAGGTCAATGGTTCTCGCTGATGAAGATTTGACGGTCTATTTCACGAAGACACATATCGCCGATCTTCAAGCCATTATTGCATCCAATGACGAGCATGATGAGTGACAAACCTTGGCGCAAAAAGTTTTTAGGAGCGACATTTGATTAGTCTGGCTGTGCGATGCCAAGTGGAGCAACGGTTAGTCTGTCGTGCTGCAATCGAACTACACTGCCTCCTCGGTTGTCACTCTCTCGTTGCCTGCCAAAGAGGCTCTGTCCTGATCTAACCGGTTGTGACCCTGTTACTTCCGCTATATGTTGGTGGCTTCACCTTGGATCTGGCCCATGGTGACCCATAAAACATGACAACACCCGCTGGTGGGGAGCATATACATGACCGAGATAGACGACCGCTGGTTATCGGTTGAGGAAATTGGCAAATACTTAGGTGTCAGTAACGACACCGTTTATCGCTGGATCGAAAAGCAGACAATGCCCGCTCACCGTGTAGGGCGCTTCTGGAAGTTTAAGAAGGACGAAGTGGATGATTGGGTTCGTCAAGGCGGTGCAGGTCACAGTAGTGGTGGTCATGACAAAAGAACTTAATCATCTGGCCCACTTCGGTTTCCGCTCAGCGCGTGGAGGTGCCCATAGCTCCCGCACGCTTATGCTCGATGAACTGACAGCCCTGTTGGGCTATGTCGATCGTCCTGGTGCCACAAAGGCCGACTATTTGTGCGCGATTGAAGAAGAGAATTGCCTGGGCAAGCGTTCGGGGAAAACCCGCCGGCTGACTTACAGGCACTTGGCAGAACTCTATTCGTTGGATACGGCACATGTGCTGTTTCGATCTTTACTTTATTTCTGGCATCGGGATGACGAAGGCCAGCCTATGCTGGCGTTACTGGCTACTTACGCAAGAGATTCGATTTTTCGCACCAGTGCCCCGATGATTCTCAAGGCGCCAGAGGGATCTATCATCACACGAGACTCGGTTGAAGAGTTGTTAGACAGTCTCGAACCAGGGCGCTTTAGCAAAGCTACGTTGAAATCAACGGCCCAAAACATTAATTCCAGCTGGACCAAATCTGGCCATTTGAGCGGGCGAAAGAAAAAGGTGCGTAGCCAGGCCAAGCCAACGGCAGGGAGCACCGCCTTCGCCCTATTGCTTGGCTATTTATCCGGCGCCAGAGGCCAGATATTGTTCGTTACCGAGTACGCAAAGCTGCTCGATTGTCCCAAAGATAAAGTCATTGAACTGGCAGAACAAGCTTCCCGTAAGGGCTGGGTCAACTATAAGAGGGTGGGCGATGTGATCGAGGTTCTGTTCCCCAAACTCATTAATCAAGAAGAGCAGGAGTGGTTGCGTGAGCAGGGTTAGGCGCTTGATACAGTCGTATAGTCGGCACATTTCCGTCCCCTGGAGGGATGATGTTGCTGCCGCTCAGCGAGTTATTTTCTGTGTGTACAACGAAAACGAAGAGCGTTGGCTCAGAGCCAGGGTAGACGAATTGGAAATTGTTACCCGGCAAGCAGACCATGATTGGGCGCTCTTTGATCTAACCAATAGCTTTGCGGGCTGGCTAAGCACGCAGCGTTACGCGAAGAGCTATTTCAAGAAGCCTCACCTGCTCTCAACTGTTTTGCCCAAGTACCTAGATTACATCGTGAGCGAGTTCGAGCTGTTCTTGGACGAAAACGGTGTTAATGAAAATGCTGTCGTGACTATCCAAGGCGTTGCCTCCCTGTTTGGTTTCCTCAAGGTCAAGGACGTAGTAGACAAGCTTGCCCCAAAGGTGCAAGGGCGTCTGCTGGTCTTGTTTCCTGGCAGCTATGAGAACAACAACTATCGGCTGTTGGATGGTTACGACGGGTGGAACTATCTCGCACTGCCGATAACCGCAGACAAGGATTACTGAACCAGAGGTTGTTAATGAAAAATCGTGACGTTTACCAGAAAGATCCGACCACTGTAAAGCTGGTCAATGAAGGGGTTGCCAATGTTAATGATGATTCGACAAGTGAGTCACTAGTTGTTCTTCGTTATGAACTGGAGACCTTTGTTTGTGACGGGCAGTACGAAAAAGGTACGTCGCATATTCTTGAGACCTACCTGAAAAATATTGACCAACCACAACAGCCAGCAGTTTGGGTCAGTGGTTTTTTTGGTTCTGGTAAGTCACACCTGGTCAAAATGCTTCGAGCGTTGTGGATTGATGCCGCGTTTGACGATGGAGCCACTGCACGCGGAATCGCCAGGTTGCCCCAGGGCGTGAGGGATCATCTGGCTGAACTTGGCACCCAAGGAAAGAGGCACGGGGGGTTGCACGCAGCCTCAGGAACACTCGGTTCTGGTGCTGAAGGTAGTGTTCGTCTCGCATTGTTAAGAATAATTTTTAAATCTGTTGGATTGCCCGAACAATATCCCGTCTCTCGGTTTGTTATGTGGCTGAAGTATGAGGGTATTCTGGATCAAGTTCGTCAGCATGTTGAATCTAAAGGATTCAGCTGGGACGAAGAGCTGAACAATTTCCATGTGGCTGAGGGATTGCCGCAAGCTCTGGTAGAAGTAAAACCAAAGCTATTTGCCTCAGCAGCCGCTTGTATGGAGGCGCTTAATAACCAGTACCCAAATGTGCAGGATATATCGAGTGATGACATGCTCAAGGCCATTCGCCAGGCTTTGACCCGAGATGGAAAATTCCCTCTAACTTTGATCGTTCTGGACGAAATTCAGCAATTTATTGGTGAAGAAAGCCAACGTTCGATAGCGGTTCAGGAAGTGGTAGAGGCGTGCTGCAAAAACTTCGGTGGTAAATTGCTGTTCATTGGTACCGGCCAGACAGCAGTAAGCGGAACCAGCAACCTTAAAAAACTTGAGGGTCGTTTTACCATCAGGGTAGAGCTGTCTGACGCTGACGTAGATGCTGTTGTCCGCCAGGTTATCTTAGCTAAGAAACCAGAAGCCAAGGCCCCCATAGATAGTGTTATGCAGACAAATCTTGGTGAGATATCAAGACATCTGACGGATACCACCATTGGCCACCGGCAAGATGATTTGAAGTATTTCCCCCAAGACTATCCGATTCTCCCCGTACGTCGTCGTTTTTGGGAAAATACCCTGCGCTCACTGGATCCCACTGGAACGGATAGCCAGCTCCGAAATCAATTGAGAATCGCCTACAAGGCTATTAAAACCAACTTAGATGCGGAGCTTGGGAACGTAATTCCGGCGGACTACATTTACTTTTACTCCGCAGAAGAACTTCAGCAGCATCGAATGTTGCCGAAAAAAGTCTATCAGAAGACCATGCTCTGGATTAATGGGTCGAGTGACGAAAAGCTTATGGCCCGTGCTTGCGGCCTGGTGTTCCTGATTAATAAACTGAGCAGTCAGAACGATGAAATCGGGATTCGTGCCAATGTGGATTCCCTGGCAGACCTACTTGTCGAGGACTTGGCCAGCGGCAGCAGCAGCCTTCGAAGTAAGCTTCCGGGGCTACTGGATAACTGCGAACTGCTAATGAAAGTTGGCGATGAATATCGTATTCAGACCGAAGAAAGCTCTGCCTGGACCGATGAATTCCTCAGCCAGCGGGCTGCGCTTTCCAACGAAGCTCACCGTATCCATGCGGATCGGGACGATCGCATTCGCCGCTTGTTCAGCGAAGTGGCCCGCAAGCTTTCCCTGGTTCAGGGCGACTCGAAGGTCACCCGAGACATACACCCAGTCCTCGATGCTCAGTTGCCGGATGATGCCAGCGAGCGCATTTGTGCATGGGTACGTGATGGTTGGAGCAGTGATGAGAACTCTGTGCGTGCCGATGCCCGGCAGGCAGGTAACCAGTCGCCTACCATCTTTGTGTTTATCCCAAAGCGGTCGGCGGATGATGTGCGCCACCACCTTATCGAATATAAAGCGGCTAGTGCCACCCTGGAGAAACGCGGTACGTCCAATACTCCGGAAGGCACAGAAGCTAAAGCTGCCATGGAGACCACTAAACAGACGGCAGAAGGAAAAATCCGGGAACTTTTAACCGAGGCCTTCGCAGGTGCCCGTGTGTTCCAGGGGGGTGGTAACGAGATTCTTGGCAATGACCTGCAAGACATGATCCTGGAATCGGCGAACAATGCGCTGCAGCGTCTTTACCCGAATTTCCACATTGCCGACCATAGCGGTTGGCAGAAAGCCTACGAAAAAGCGCAAAAAGGAGCGCCGGACGCTCTTAAGGCCGTTGGCGATGATGGCGAGCCCGCCAAAAACCCGGTATGTAAGACCATTATGGGCTTCATAGCCGGTGGCAAAAAAGGTGCAGACATTCGTACTCAGTTTGAGTCGTCACGTTATGGCTGGTCCCGCGATGCTATTGATGGCGGTCTTCAGGTACTGCTTGTTGTTGGGCTGATTCGTGCGCAGGATGAGCGTGGCCAATCCCTGGAGCCGTCTAGCCTGGATCGCAAGAGCATTGGCAAAACAATGTTCAAGGTTGAATCGGCCAATGTTACAACGCCGCAGCGCATTCAAATTCGAAAATTATTGCAAAAAGCGGGCCTCACAACCAAACAGGGTGAAGAACTGGCCCATGGTGCACTGTTCTTGCAGAGGGTATCTGAACTGGCAGAAAAGGCCGGTGGTGACGCACCCAAACCTGAACGCCCGGAAACTCAGTTTCTGGATGAAATTCGTCTCACCTCCGGCAATGAGCAATTGTTGTCTCTGTACAATCGTCGGGAAGAGCTCATCGAGTGCATTGCTAACTGGACATCACTGGCTCAGCTAATCCAGCAACGTTTGCCGGGCTGGATGGTACTTAAACCTTTGGTTAACCATGCAGCAGGGCTGGACGACGCCGATGTATTTCGCGCTCAGGTAAAAACTATTGAGCAGCAACGGCAATTACTGTCCGACCCGGACCCCATTGCACCTCTGATCACCAGCCTCACCCAGAGCCTGCGCGAAGCATTGAACAAACTGAACCAGGAATATCAGGCTCGGCACGACCAGGGAATGAAACGGTTGGATACCGATGGCAACTGGCAACAACTGGAACCGGAGCAGCGAAATCAGCTGCTTTCAGGGCAAAAGCTGACACTGGCCGACCAGCCAAAGGTAACCGTGCAGTCTACTGAAGAAGTGCTGAACACACTAGACCAATGCTCACTGGCCGGGTTTGCAGACCAGGTAGCCGCACTTTCCAGCCGCTTCGATAATGTAGCGGTTTCGGCTGCCGAACTGTGTGAACCGGAAATCCAGTTTGTGTCAGTACCTCGCCGCACTTTGAAAACGGAAGGTGAAATCGATGCCTGGGCCGAAGAGGTAAAGTACCAGCTCAAAACGGCTCTCGGAAAAGGCCCGATTTCCGTTAAATAAACGGTCGACAGTTTTCACCTGTTTCTAGCTGAGAATGGCAGGTATTGAAGTGAGCATTGGGTCAGTTCAATGCTCACTCTATCGCTTGATCCGCATCAAAGATCGATTGGATGGACGAAACATGCAGCCACTGGACAAAACTCTGAGAAACCAATTGGAACGTGCCGTTAAAGCGGCCCGGGATGCCGCCGAAAACGGCGCGCATGCGGCGCTGGAGCAGTTGGGTGTGGCTGATCCCGCCCCAGCCGCCCATCTGGCTAACGCCGACCGGGAGTTTCGCCGTCGGCTGCGAGCCCATGGCCGTCAGCTGGGCGACTCACTCAACGGAGGTAAAGTTCAGAGCATGGACAGAATGGTGGAAGAGGTAGCCTACGAACATTGGCATCGCATGCTCTTTGCCCGCTTCTTGGCCGAAAACGACCTGCTCATGTACCCCGACCCAGACGAGCCGGTAGCCATTACCCTGGAAGAATGCGAAGACCTGGCCGCCGACGAAGGCGCTGCCAACGGCTGGGAACTGGCCGCCCGCTATGCGGCCCAGATGCTACCGCAAATCTTCCGGCTGGATTCTCCGGTGTTCCAGCTCACCCTGCCGCCAGAGCACCAGCAAGCCCTGGAGCGGTTGGTCTCTGGTTTGCCACAGGAAACCTTCACTGCCTCCGACAGCTTAGGCTGGGTGTACCAATTCTGGCAGGCCAATAACAAAGAGCGCATCAATAAATCGGAAGTGAAAATCGGCGCCCGGGAACTACCTGCCGTTACCCAGTTGTTCACCGAGCCCTACATGGTCAGCTTTCTGCTCGATAACAGCCTCGGCGCCTGGTGGGCAGCCCGCAGGCTCACGGAAGATGACCTGAAAAACACCCAAAGCGAAGAGGAACTCCGCCAGAAGGCAGCCATCCCCGGCGTACCGCTAGAATACCTGCGGTTCGTTAAAGTCCCCCCTATCCCAGCGGGAGAGGGGGGAGATGAGATCTGGACTCCAGCCTCCGGTACCTTCGACGCTTGGCCAGAAAACCTAGCCGACCTGAAAACTTTGGACCCCTGCTGCGGCTCCGGCCATTTTCTGGTGGCCGCACTCCTGATGCTGGTACCCATGCGAATAGAGCGTGATGACTTGTCCGCTCGGGACGCCGTGGATGCTGTGCTGCGAGAGAACATTCATGGCCTCGAACTGGATCAGCGTTGTGTGGAACTGGCTGCCTTTGCGTTGGCGCTGACCGCCTGGAACTACCCGGGTGCTGGCGGTTTCCGCCCCCTGCCGGAGTTGCACCTAGCCTGTACCGGCCTGTCCGTCAGTGTTGCCAAAGAAGAGTGGAAGCAGCTTGGCCTTGGCAAGCATAACCTCACCATTGCGCTGGATTGGATGCACGATACGTTCAAGGACGCGCCGGTGCTGGGCAGCCTGCTTAACCCTGCCAAATCTGATGCCGCCAAACTGGTGAAGTGGGATGAATTGTCCGCCACCCTGAATCAGGCACTTGAAACAGAGAAATCAAAACAGGACGAAAGCCAGCAGGAAGCCGCCGTGGTGGCTCAGGGGTTGGCCAAGGCTGCCACACTGTTGTCCAGCCAATACCAATGGGTGATCACCAACGTGCCCTACCTGGCTCGGGGCAAACAAAGCGACCAATTGCGAAATTACTGCGAGCAACATCACTCGGAAGCAAAAAACGACCTGGCCACTGTATTCCTCGACCGCTGCCTGGAGTTGTGCGTTGAGGGCGGTACCTCCAGCATTGTGCTACCCCAGAACTGGCTGTTTTTGACCGGCTATAAGAAATTTCGCGAGAAGTTGTTGACGAACGATACCTGGCATTTGATTGCCCGGTTGGGCGAGGGTGGCTTTGATTCATCAGCCGCCGCCGGAGCATTTGTTGCAATGATTAGCCTTAGCCGAGGCAATCACGCTCAGACATCCGGCGGGCTGTTTGGTGAGGCGGAGCAGACCAACTGGCTACGTGGTGTGGATGTTTCCGAACCACGCACGGCGGGGGAGAAGGCTGCGCAGTTGTTGACGTCGGAAGTTAAGAGTGTGGCGCAGGCGAAGCAGTTGGAGAATCCAGATGCGCGAGTGGCATTGGAAGACGACTTGGGCGGAGAGTTACTCGAAGTTTCGGCTTATAGCCACGAGGGTCTGACCACAGGTGATATTGACAGGTTTGTCAGGCGTTTCTGGGAGATTCAAAAATCCCATGCATGGACAAACTACATTCAAAATACGACTGAATGTAATCACTATCATGGACGATCAGACATTATTCGTTGGGGATATAGTGGCGAGGTAATTGCTGACTTCCCTGGCTCTTTCATAAAAGGCAAAAACGCTTGGGGCTATGTTGGATTGCGCGTGACACAGATGAGGCACCTTCCTGTCACAATATACACTGGAGAGGTATTTGGGAAAAATGCGGCAACAGTCATCCCATACAACCCATTGCATCTCCCCGCCATTTGGTGCTACTGCTCCTCACCCGAATATAACGAGGCAGTGCGTCAAATCGACCAAAGTCTAAAGGTCACCAACGCCACTCTGGTCAAGGTCCCCTTCGACGTCGACCACTGGACAAAAGTCGCAGCCGAAAAATACCCCAACGGCCTACCGAAACCCTACACAAACGACCCCACCCAATGGGTCTTCCACGGCCACCCCTGCGGTTCAGTTGTCTGGGACGAAGAGAAAAAGTGGACTACACAAGGTTCCCTTCGAACCGACGATACCGTACTGCAAGTCGCTGTAGCCCGCCTACTCGGTTACCGCTGGCCAGCCGAACTGGATGAAGACATGGAGCTGGCCGACGAGCAGCGCGCTTGGGTAAAGCGTTGCGAGGCGCTGCTGCCGTTTGCCGATGAAGACGGAATTGTCTGCATTCCCCCGGTACGCGGTGAAGCCTCCGCCGCCGACCGCCTGCTCAACCTGCTGGCTGCCGCCAACGGCGAATCTTGGTCCACCGATGTGCTGACCGAACTCCTCAAACAGGCCGACCACGCCGGTAAATCCCTAGAAACCTGGCTGCGCGACAAGTTCTTCACTCAGCACTGCAAGCTCTTCCAACACCGCCCCTTCGTCTGGCAAATATGGGACGGCTTGCCAGACGGCTTCTCGGCCTTGGTGAACTACCACAAACTGGATCGCAAGAACCTGGAAACTCTGATTTACACTTATCTGGGTGACTGGATCAGCCGCCAAAAGCAGGATATGAACAACGGCATCGACGGCGCCGAAGAACGCCTCGCCGCCGCTGAAGCCCTCAAGAAAAAGCTGGAACAGATCCTCGAAGGCGAAGCCCCCTACGACATCTTCGTGCGCTGGAAACCCATTGAACAACAACCCATCGGCTGGACCCCAGACGTCAACGACGGCGTTCGTTTAAACATTCGCCCCTTTATGGCTGTAGCGGATGTAAAAAAGAAAGACGCCGGCATCCTGCGCGACAAACCCAACATCAAATGGACCAAAGACCGCGGTAAAGACGTGGAATCTGCACCTTGGTTTCACGCATTTGGCGGTGAACGGATTAATGATCATCACTTGAGCCTGGATGAAAAGCACGCTGCGCAAGAGCGAAACAACGTAATGAAGGGAGTCTGACATGGCCAAAAAAATCAGTGGTGCTGAGTTCCCGTTGGCGAAAATCTTCAGTTCCGAGTTTGAATATGCTATCCCTTCTTACCAGCGCCCCTACGCGTGGACAGTGGATCAGGTATCAGAGTTGTTTGATGACCTCTACGATTTTTATCGTTCAGAGCCAGGCGAGGGGTATTTCCTCGGCAGCATCGTGTTGATCAAGGAGGAAGGAAAGCCGGCCGCAGAAGTCATAGATGGCCAGCAGCGACTGACCACGCTCACCATACTGCTTGCGGCTCTAGCTGTGCGCTCCGCTGCCGATGACCGCGCCCTTCTGAAAACGTACCTTGTAGAGGCCGGGAACAAGTATGAGCAGTTGGCCGCAAAGCCACGTTTAACGCTTCGTGAGCGGGATAAAGAGTTTTTTGCCAGGTACGTGCAAACCCTTCAGTTTGACGAACTCTTAGAGCTCAATCCGGAGTCTCTACAAAACGAATCTCGGAAAAACATTCAGGCCAACGCCCGTTTATTGCTGAACCGTATTGACCGGTCCTTCGCTGGCGATACGTCTTCACTTGAGGATTTTGTTGGCTTCCTGCTGCAACGATGCTTCCTGGTGGCAGTTTCAACGCCCAGTCAACAGTCTGCATTTCGTGTTTTCTCGGTTATGAACAGTCGTGGCCTGGACCTGCAGCCCACTGACATCATTAAGGCCGACATTATTGGCGCGATTGAATCTACGGAGGAGCAGGAACTCTATAACGAGAAATGGGAAGACATGGAGGTTGAGCTAGGGCGCGGTGGCTTTAACGATTTGTTCGCCTACGTTCGGATGCTCTACGCCCGCGAAAAGGCTAAGAAGGCGCTGTTGGAAGAGTTTCGCCATCATGTCTTGCCCCAAGTGTCGTCATCTAAGGCTCTTGTGGATGATGTACTGGAACCCTACGCGGAGGCCTTATCAATTCTGCGTACTGCAAGCTATCAGGCTGAAGTGGATGCGCAGCAAATCAACACTTACCTGCGCTGGTTAAACCGGATAGATAATTCTGACTGGGTGCCATCGGCCATGCTGTTCCTGGCTCAGAAAAAGAATAAACCCGAATACGTTCTGTGGTTTATGGAAAAGCTAGAGCGGCTGGCAGCGTGCCTGCACCTGACTGCAAGGAATGTGAACGAGCGTATTGAGCGGTATTCGACTCTGATCTCAGGTTTGATGGATACCCATAGCATTGATAACCCCGTGCAGGCTGTTTTGCTGACTGAAAGCGAAAAGAAAACAATGCTCAAAGTGCTGGATGGGGACATCTACACGCTCACTGCCAGAAGAAGAAACTACCTTATTCTGCGTCTGGATTCGTTTTTGTCGGATGGAGCTGCAAGCTACGATGCGAGCCTGCTAACGATTGAGCATGTGCTACCACAGACCGTAGATGAGGATAGCCAATGGAAAATTGACTGGCCAGAATCGGACGAACGGGAGGCGTGGGTCCACAGGCTCGCAAACCTCGTGCCTTTGAATAAGCGCCGTAACTCACAGGCCCAGAATTACGATTTTGATCGCAAAAAGAATGCCTATTTTAGAGGCCGCTCGGGGGTTAGTTCCTATACGTTGACGACACAAGTTCTGAATGAACAGGAATGGACGCCGGACGTTTTATCGAGCAGGCAGACAGAACTTTTGGCGCTTCTTGCGGAGAAGTGGGAGCTGACAGCGTGTTGATAAATTCCCACAAAATTTTTGAGCTGGAAACCGTGAAGTGACTTCGGATGCCAAGCTTACTAAGTGGGCTCAAAAGAAACCTTTGATCTTGATCCGTTTCGATGAGGCACAATCTGAATCTTTGCACAATTCGAGACAGGGGTTCGAGCAACTGACGTTGGTAAAGTCTCATTCTGCACTTCAGGCTATTAAGCTGCCAACGCTATGCTTGATAGAGATTTACGAAGACGACGCAACCAAGTGTTACCTAGCCACTGCGACTCGCAAAGCTGCGGTGAGCACATTTGATACACGGCTAACTCTCAAAAAGTTGACAGCGGTGAAACCAGACTCACTGCAAACCTTGGAGACCTTAGTTACCGACGCTCGCATGAAGCGCTTGTTGAAGGATCGGCTCCCCGACGACGGGGAAATAAATAATCTCTCGCCCAAGCTCAGTGCATGCCTAGTCGAAATTCTGGCTGCTGACTCCCGCAACCAAGCTGCACTGGAAGTAGCCCTTTCCCAGCTTCCCCAGTTGGAGCCAAGAGCTGATACCAACTGGGCGCAGAACGATGCCATTCATACGGCAATGTCCGCTTTTGGAATCCGGAGCGGTGTCTTACCGGATCAGATTGTCCTGAAAAGTGGCACCTCATCTGGCCTAGGGCTAATCGGAACTCACCTCTACGAGGATAACGTCGTGCATCATGATGCATCGCGATTGCCTGGGTTCGATGCTATTTCATCTGACGTGACAGGAAGAGCAGTTTTTCGAAAAGGCGATGAGCAGCTTGTGATTTACACAGCCAATAAACTGCCTTTGGAAAAAATGCTTGGTGTTGATCTCATATATATCAACGAAACACGAGGCAACATTGTGATGGTCCAGTACAAGATGCTGGAGCAGGGTACACAACAAAAAAGCCGCGATTGGTTGTTTCGTCCTGACTCGCAATTATGCGCCGAAATGGATCGTATGCGTATTCCTGATATTGAAGGCGCCCCAGACGACTATAGGATGAGTCGCAATCCCTTTTTCTTTAAGTTTGTGAAGCGCAAGATCATAGATGACACACATCAGTCGTTTTTCGTCTCTCTCGATCATTTGAACCAGATCTTGGCATCCCGAAAAGCCAGAGGTCCGAGAGGTGGTGTTCGCATCAGTTACGAGGCTTTGAGTGGGACTTATCTCCGAGAAGCCGACATGCTCAGCTTGATCCGTTCCGGCTATGTTGGAACGCATAAGGGCGAGACAGAAGCATTGGCAACAATCATTCAAAAGGTGGCTAAGGGGAATGGAGCCATAGTGCTGGCATGGCAGCATAGAATTCAGGAGGAGTTTAAATGACCAAGCGGATTCGGCGTGTTGGCTCCATCAAAGGTGAGCTCCTCAAAAAATCTCGTGAGGCTGCTCTTGCTGCTGTCCAAATTTTTAATAACCCGAACATTAGCTTTAAGTCGGAATCCTATGTGGTCCTGATGGTTATTGCTTGGACTTATCTTTTTCATGCGTACTTCCGGGATCAAAAAATAGAGTATCGCTATTACCAACAACTAGGACAGCGGCGCGGATTCGATAAAACTAAACATGGTGCATATAAGTACTGGGAGCTTGAGCGGTGCCTGAATGATGTCAGCTCTCCACTCGACAAGGATACGGCTAATAACTTGCGTTTTTTAATCGGATTGCGCCATGAAATCGAACATCAGATGACAACACGAATAGACGATGTTTTGAGCGCCCGCTTTCAGGCATGTGGACTAAATTACAACGAATATATAAAAAAGATGTTCGGAGCTAACAACGGAATCGAAAAGCACCTTTCTTTTAGCCTGCAATTTTCAACGATATCTACCGAACAAAAAGAACTCCTTGAAGATCAGCCGGGCCTGCCGCCAAACATAGAGGGCTATATCAAGAGTTTTGACGATGGTCTGTCTGATGAGGAGTTTTCCAATGCACACTATGCATATCGGATTCTCTTTGTACCGAAAACCGCTAATCGAAAAGGTCAGGCAGACCGCGTGATTGAGTTCGTCAAGAGTGACTCTGCCTTGGCCGAAACTGTGAACAAGGAATATGCAGTTATAAAAGAAACTGAAAGGAGAAAATTTCTGCCTACACAAGTTGTAGAGTTAATGAAGGCAGAAGGATATCTGAGATTCTCAATCCGTCACCACTCGGAACTGTGGAGTACTCTCGATGCCAAGAGTGCCGATCAAGGTTTTGGAACCTTAGTGGCTGGCAAATACTGGCATTGGTACGAACGTTGGGTTGAGGAAGTGAGAAAGCATTGCCGAGAGAATAAGGAGCGTTATCTATGAATCGAGTAATCTTGGGCCATACTGCATGAAGCTGCTAGACCATCTCTTGAAAGCTGTACGAGGGGCTGGAGTTTACAATCCAGACATTCAAGCTGCCCCTGCCTGCATTCTCTGGCCAGACCGCGACCGCCAATGGGAGGCGGTGATTCCTGTGCTGCAAGCCGAGCTGCCCGAACTGATGGTGCTGGGTGACTACGCCCCTGAGAAGCGCACCGGGCCGGCTATCTGGCTGCGCTATGCCATTTCAGGCTTTGCAGACGACCTGGAACTTCCTGAAACAAAGATTCCGATTCTCTACCTGCCTGGCATCAGTCGCCAGGATTTGAGAGCGGTGGAAGACTGCCCGGACTTACTCAAACCTCTGGCTGAGCTCCAATACCGGGGCGTTATCTGGTCCCAGGTAAATGCCAAGGACTGGACAATATTGGCTTACCTTAAATCCGATCAGGGTGGCCTTGGCCTCGACGTGGCGCAGGACAGCGAAACCCGGCACGCCATGCAACTGGCTCTGTATCGCTTGCTGGATGAAGGCGTGGAGTTGCTCCGGGGGAAGCGTCTAGATAAAGATTACTTCAACACCTTGCTGACCGGGGGTGACCCGATTCGGGATCTGCTGCTTTGGTTGGATCAAGGCGAGACTTTCCAGTCCGCCCGGGGAGAAAACGAGTGGCAGGCCTTTGTTGCGGTGTGTCAGTCGCAACTGGCTTTCAATCCTCAACAGGAGGGTGTTTTGGCCGGTTGTACCAGGCTGGCAAACCATGATGGGCCGTGGCAGGCCGTATGGCAGCGTTTCTGTGAAGCACCCAAGCGTTACCCTCATATTCCGGACCAGATTCGTAAATGCAAACCGCCAACCTTTGACCTGTTCGCCGATGAATCCGCAGCTGGTGGCTGGCCCCAGTGGAACCAGACCCAGGAAGAGCAGCTGCGTCGGGATTTGTCAGCTCTAGGCAATGTGCCGGCTCACAAAGCCCGCGTGCAGCTCAAGGAGCTTGATCAAGTTCACCGCGGCCGGCGCTCGCTGGTATGGGCAGAGCTCGGTGAGGCTCATCTAGCGCTTGCAGTGGAACATCTGTCATCAATGGCCAGCCATGCCCAAAATGCACTGGCCGCCGGAACCGTTACCGATCTGGCCGATGGATATGCCAGCACCGGCTGGAAAGTGGATGATGGGGTGATGCGAGCGTTGGCCGAAGTGAATAACTCGGCAGATCTTCAGGCGGTCACCACAGCAATTCGATCGGTTTACCTGCCCTGGATGGAGGAATCTGCGCGTTACTTACAGAACATTGTGGATGGTGCGAGTTACCCGGGCGGTTCCTGCAAGAACGCACCGGCTTTCCCAGCCTCGTCGGGTGACTGCGTGCTTTTCGTTGATGGTTTGCGCTTTGATACCGGCAAGCGACTGGCCGAGCAACTGGAAGCCGCTGGGATGGAAGTTGCTGAATCGCCGACCTGGACGGCATTGCCCAGCGTAACCGCTACCGGAAAGGTGGCTGTTTCCCCGGTTCGAGATAAGGTTCAGGGAGAAGACAGCAGTTCGGATTTTGAGCCAGCGGTGGCTGAAACAGGACAATCCCTGAAAGGGGGGTATCACCTTAAGAAGCTGCTGAAAGAGGCTGGCTGGAGCGTACTGGATCGAACCGACAGCGGTGATGGTCAGGGCTTTTCCTGGTGTGAATTCGGTGATATTGACCACGAAGGCCATGACCGGGGCTGGAAGCTGGCTAAACACCTGGACAGCTTGCTACAAGAGGTCCAGAACCGGATTGCCGAGTTATTAGCTGCCGGCTGGAAGCGGATTCGGGTTGTGACCGACCATGGCTGGCTGATGCTGCCCGGGAGCTTGCCGAAAATCGAGCTGCCCAGTGTGCTGGCAGACAGCAAATGGGGCCGCTGCGCTGCTCTAAAACCCGGTGCAGTGACCCAAGAGCGACTGTTCCCTTGGTATTGGAACCCAAGCCATCATTTCGCACTGGCTGATGGCATTAGCTGCTTTAAGAAAGGCGAGGAATACGCCCACGGTGGTTTGAGTTTGCAGGAGTGCCTGACATTGCAGTTGGTTGTAACCGGCGGCGTATCGCCTCAGGCGGGAATTGAATTCACTGATGTGGTCTGGAAAGGACTGCGCTGCTCAGTCGTTGTAGATAGGGAATTCAAAGGCCTGAAGCTTGACGTTCGTACGCGGGCTGGTGAGGCATCCAGTAGTGTAGTGCTAAGCACTAAGCCACTGAAAGAAAGCGGTAGCGCATCGGTGGTGGTTGAGGACGAGGATCTAGAAGGACAAAACGCGGTGGTGGTTTTATTGGATGAAAATGGGGCTCTGGTAGCCCAAACCGACACAAGGATTGGCGGGGGAGGAGTTTGATGGAACTGGATGATATCGACAAAAAAGCGGTAACCGTTCTCGATGGGTATCTGGTGCGTAAAGATCTGGTGCGAACCTTTAGCCGACAGTTCCCGGTACCTACTTATGTTGTGGAGTTTTTGCTTGGGCGCTATTGCGCCAGTACCGACCAGGAAGAGATTGATGAAGGTTTGGAAATTGTTCAGCGGCAGCTTAAATCGCGCACGGTAAAAGCAGGCGAAGAAGAGCTGTTCAAATCCCGGGCCCGGGAAAATGGTGAGGTCAAGATCATCGACTTGATCACCGCTCGCGTGGATACCAAAACCGATAGCTATCTTGCCTCGCTGCCAAGCCTACGCCTGACAGATGTTCGCATCTCACCAGAGCTGGTGAATCAGCATGAACGGATGCTGACGGGTGGCTTCTACGCTGAGATTACCCTGAACTACGATGCTGCCATCGCCCAGGAAAGTAGTGGCAGACCGTTCGGAGTGGAGTCGCTGAGGGAAATTCAGCTATCCAAAAGGGATGTTTTGGATACATTGGTTGAGGCACGTAATGCTTTCACTACCGATGAATGGAAGGCGTTTTTGCTGCGCTCTGTGGGTATAGAGGCAAGCAGCATTTCTGACCGGCAGATGGACGCCCTCATTCTGCGGATGGTGCCGTTTGTGGAGCGTAACTATAACTTGGTAGAGCTTGGCCCGCGGGGTACCGGGAAAAGCCACTTGTTCCAGCAAATTTCGCCCTATGCGCATTTGATTTCCGGTGGCAAAGCGACAGTGGCAAAGATGTTCGTGGAGAATACGGCCAAGGCTC
>Ga0307954_1000540_pt1 | contig 20468 bp, 27 predicted proteins | sample OrgLakmetagen437_FD_201822 | JGI IMG/M metagenome (GOLD analysis project Ga0307954, IMG submission 201822) | Saline water microbial communities from Organic Lake, Antarctica - #437 | ecosystem: Environmental > Aquatic > Non-marine Saline and Alkaline > Saline | place: Antarctica: Organic Lake... | reverse complement strand
CATGATAGCAGGGTAGTGCACGCGATGACATTCCTGAAGCGGTCATCGAATCCGTATTAAGCAGTCCCCAGTTATGAGTTGACGACTGCACCGTAGGACTCGGGCTAATGGATCTCACCGCTTGCTCCTATAAACTGAGACCAAAAGAACCTCGGCGCTTTGCAGGCGAAAACCGAGGTTCTAAAATTGTCACTAGGACGGGAAAACTGTTCGTGCCTGCAAAGCTTCGAATCTTTTTGATACGCCTACAAATGCAGCAATCTACCCGCGTGTCAATACCTTATACGAAAAAAAAGCGCCCCACCGAATAAAGGGTGGGGCGCTTAACACACGAAAACGACTACGAAACCGTCTTTGCATCTGTCACTGTGTGTATTCAGAATCTAAATACAAGCCCTATTGCCATATTTCTTATTACAATGGCTTGACGCGCCGCATACCACGCTAGAAAGTGCCGTCATGGGACGACCGCGAATGACTGACTGGGAAAAGGCGACGAAGGCCGCCGAGCGCAAGCAACAGCGAGCCGACCGTGGGCTGCCGCCCGTCATTGATGGCTACATCGACCATGAACTCGTAGCCTACCAGGCGCAGCGGGCGAGCGAGGTCAAGGCCGCGCGGAAGAGCGAGGCGCGGAAGGCGTCGCAGCGGGCGGGCGCAATGGCGGCGATTCTGCGGATGCGGGGAATTACGGCTGAGTAGGGGTGCGAATATTTATTTGAGAAATATGCACACAAACGCTTGACACCTGTGCAGGTCGGCGCATGTTGGGGGCATGGCAGCCGGAAAGACGGCACCGTTCTTTACCACCATTTTACGGGCATTTACAGGCGAGGTTTTTATTTCCCTCCGCGCGATCTGCGCAGTCTGTCAATGCTCCCACCAGTAGCCCCCCGAAGGGTCTGTTAATCCCATATGCAGTACACCGCGAGGAAGTGCGGGGGAGCGCGGCTGGTGGACAATTTCACACACATACGAACTATGACCGACAAACAGCCACCCCCCACCGAGCAGCCCACACACTGCGCCCGCCTCAGCCCATACGGTCGCCCCGCGTTCATCGAGCGCGAGCCTGACCGCGACAGCGAGCGCATGGAGGCGCAGAGGGAAGGACGGCTTATGCCGAAGGCTCGGGTCAACTTCAAAGGGTAGCGAACGTGGAGGTGTATAATGACTGTAGTGAATAATGAACGAAAGGAATTAATACAACCGATTGGTTCTGATCCTCGCCGAAATCAACCGCGATTCTCTCAATTTGAGATAGCGGAATATGTCTGCGGCTGGCTACTGGATGGGCAAATCTTGTTTACCGTGGAAGACGCTGAAATGGCCATTGGTAACGCACTAGGCCAAATACGATGCGGACAAGATGGTTTGCTCGCTTCGCACAAAGGGAAAGCCCGTAGGTTTAATTGTCAGAACAAGGAAGGTGAGAGCAAGTGAGGCACGAACGCAGCCTCTCAGCCTGACTGGTTCTAGGATTTTTAACGCAACGATAACAAGGAAAAGGTAACATTATGAAAAGATTAATCTTTATAGTATTTTTTGGTAGTTTTTTTCTCCATGGAGATGGCAAGCTCCATCTCTCTGAGGTCTATATTTACGGACAGATTGCTCTCTGTCTTTATGCTCTTTATTTTTTGCTTAGACTCAGACAGGAGCCACATCGCTACCGTTTTCACATCGACATCAAGGGCAAATTTAAGCGCAATTACGAATTCGGCTGGGGTGATTTCGGCAGATCGGCAAATGACGGGCGGATCAAAATCTACGACAACTCCTTCGGGGGCAGATTCTTTAAGTATAAATCCGAGGTTTGGGTTAGAGCTGAAGATTTTCATTCTGAGAACCGTAGAGAGGACTCTTAAATGAGCCTAGCGAAATTTATTGAGTCGCTCGACTGGTTAGTCCCTTGGTTGTTAATGGGGTATGGATTGCTTATGATGGTAGTAAGTCATATAGCGTCAGTATCTTCCATAGTGCTCCAAAAACAAAGACAACAAAGCCCAGGGAAAAAGTCCAAGCTACGTAATTCAATTCCCTCTTCGGAGGATTCTCTATGTCGTTTAAAACATCACGACCATAAGAAGTAATGCGCATATTCCGCGAACACACCAGCACTATGAAAACACGCATCATCTACATCAGCGGCCCCATCACCGGTATCCCGCTCCACAATCGCCCCGCGTTCGCCTCTGCTGCTTACGAGTGGCGGCTGCTAGGCTACGCGGTCATCGACCCTGCGGTCAACTACGACGGCGATACTGCTGTCGCTCACGCGCAGTATATGCGGCTGTCGATCGCGCAGTTGCTCTGCGTCGATGTCGTCTACATGCTGCGGGGATGGGAGCACTCTAAGGGTGCGGTGGCTGAGCACGTAGTCGCGCAGGCGTTGGGATTGGATATTAGCTATCAGTAAATAAATACGAAACTTGCACACAATTGCTTGACAGACCTGCACACACCCCGCAGGGTCACACCAGCGGACGCACTCAGCTGACGCACACACACACCGAACCCACTACGAAAATGCTACACATGAATCACTCCCGCGAATCCCACTGCATGGATTACGCCCACAGCCTCAAGCTCAAGATGGAGCTTCTAATGCGCACTGGCGACGTTACAGATAGCGGCCGCCACCGCTCCGCATCCAGCACGGTTGACGCCGCAATGATCCGCGTCGGCAATGGCGAGCGTCCGTCTGCCGTCGCTGCCGACCTCGGCATCCATCCGCAAAGCATCAACAACCGCACAGCACGCGCGAGGAGAGCGGCGCACGCGTGATCTACACACTCGCACTCTACGCGCTCTGTGCGTGCCTGCTCGCCCCGTCTGCCGCTGCGCTCTACGTCGTGGTCATGTCGTGGCGGGCGGGCCTGTGAGCGTATCCACAAATCAACTACACACGACTATGAAAAACGAAACAATCAAAACATACGCGCTAGTCGCTAACATAGTGGCAGCACTGAGGCTTGCGGAAGCTGGCGAAAAGCTGGCATTTCGCGACAGTAAGACTCACGGAGATTACGAAATCCGCACACTTAGCGCGATCTACACGAGGAATAATCACTATCCTTACCAGGCAGGCGGTAGCTTTCGGCACTGCTACGCCGTGACCGAGCTTGACCCGTGCCGCGCGCCAGACGGCTGCCCCGAGCTGGAGCCGTGGATGGCGTATGTGGGACTTGGCAAAGACATCCCCGAGTCAGAAGGGCAATATTACATGGTGGATTCACGCAGTCAATGGGTTGGCGGATTTAACGCACCCTTCGGCATTCAAACCGCCCGTCGCCACTACGCCGTTGACGTGCGCACCGCATGGGCGCAGGAGCATTTCCCCGAGCACTGCCGCATCCGCGCATACGTTGCGCCGTGCGCGATCGATGTGGCGTGGATGGCTCACTCAAAAGGGGGCGCGTATTCGTTTCCCCATTTGAGTGAGCACTTCCGCGCAGGGTGGAAAGCCGCAATGTCGCACGCAATCACTAACCGTAAGGAGATTCTCGAATCACTATGAGCACGCCAACCACCACACCGCTGACCGACCGCCAGCTCATCGACGAGGGGCGCGGCTATGCGCACACGATCAACGCCGCGTTTTGCCGCAAGATCGAGCTGCGCATGCACGCCGCCGAGGCTGAGCTTGCTGCTGAGCGGGCGCGGCTGGACTGGCTGCTAAGCGAAAGCGCTCACTCCCTTGATCGGTTGGACTGCTGGAGCCGGTTTGACATTGACGCGATTTTAGATGCAGAGGGCGAACATGAGTGAAGCGCACAAATACAGATTCCGGCGCGTCAACGTGCCGAAGTTCGCGCTGACCCTAGACGGCATCGAGCTGGTGTTCACCGGCGAAAACACCGCGGGCGAGGCCATGCAGTTCTCGGCTGTCGTGACGTGGGCGTGGATCGGCGCGTTCGTGCGGGCTGCGCGGGCCTTCTGGTTTGTGGTTGATAAGCCGTCGCGGATTGCGGAGATGGCGCGGATTGAGAAAAACCTGTAAGTCACAGCGGCAACCGCAGAGACGGAAAAGCCGCCTTGACTAGCTCGTGGAGGCATAGTCGCAGGCGGCGTGCTTTGAGGTGCTGTTTCGCGCAATGCCAGTGCAGTTGTCGCTGCGTGGGCGCTGGCACTAGAGCTGGCCAGCTTTGAGTTTCTTGACGATCGTCTTGCTCTTGGTATCCATTTTGCGCGACAGGAGCGCCTTGAGCTCTTTGGCTTCGGTCGGGTTCTCGACCTCCCATTCGCTGATCGCCGATACCATCGCCGCACCGGTCTGCCGTAGCACTGCGCGCGAGGTCCCTGCTATGGTCTGCACGAGCTGTATGACGAGCGGGATTAGCGCGGGGACTAGCACGCACGCGACGACGATCAGTAGCACGACGACAAAGCCGCCTGCGCCCCATAGCGACAGTCCAGTGCCTTCCAGTGCGGTGCCTTCGCGCTTGTCGAGCCATGTCATCAAGTCAGCTAGATCATCCTCGTGCGCTTGGTTACCTTTAGTCAGTGCGGCGGAAACGTCGTTTGCTGCGTTGATAGGACGCTCAGGCGGGCCGACACGCTGCGAGAGGTCTATCGCTACGCCCTTTGCCTCGGTAGGCTCTTCTACGGACTTTGAGAGGTAGTCTGCTGCTTGGCGGATGTCCTCGGTAACCTCCTTGACCACGGGCGCGGCCACGGTGTCCTGGAAAATGCGTTTGCTCTGGAGTCCGACACTCGAACACCCTGCGCCCAGTATCAGGATTATGGATACAGTAAAAAGGGTTGTGATGTTTCGGAGTGTCATGGCGTTGGGATTGGTATCTTGGCGATTTCAATGGTCAGCTCGATCACGGCATCAGTCAGTTTTTCGGTGGCCTTTTTGCCGTCCGCTTGCGTTTGCAGGATCGCGTCAATCATCGCGTCTTGTCGCCCGTCTGCCATGCTGCTCGCCTGCACGGCTTTTTTGAGGTCGTGGGCTTCGTTGCCTGCGTAGATTGAGACCATTCCCAAAAATAGTAGCGATCCGACTAGCAGTAAGCTCGCGTATTTGTTCGGGATTTGGGTCGTGTCAGATTGGTTTGGCATGTTAGATTCCTTGCTCCTCGTTCCAGCCTTCCGGCAGCGTTTCAACCAGCGCCCGCACCTCGGCAGCGGTCAGGCAGTGATGCGTAAGATTTCCCGTCGCCTCGCCGTTATCATCAAACTCAGCGCGGGGCATGTCAGCAGCATCTACCATTAGCGCGGCGCGTCCATCGTCGGCTACCGACATGTGCCACCAATAAAGCGGGTCGCCTGGGATGGCTACGGTTAGCCCTGCGCGGTGCAGGTATTCGCTGTGGTTTCGCGCTTGGGCTGCGGTGACGTTGGGGAATGGTAGGTGCATTAGATTCCGTAAAGGCGGTTAAGATCGGCTTGAATGGCGGCTTGGTTTGCGTTGTCTGGCGCGATGATTACCGCCGTGATTTTGGTATAGGTTAGCGAGTCGAGCAGAGCGGTCATGGTCGTTATGCCGCTGATATCAAACGCCGTAATCGTATCGAGCGTGACGGTGCCGCCGTTGTCGGTGACGGCGTAAACGTTGGCGGCTGTGAGGCCAGTAAATGCAGTGGTAAACGTAAGCTCGTCCGTGCCATCCCACAGCGTCGAGGCGTTGCCATTGCCATCGACTACTCTTGCGCCAGCCACTACGGTCTTTGGCATGTTGGCAACGGTTGCTTGCGTTGCGTCGTTGGCTCCTGCGAGACCGTCGTAAAACTTGGCCTGCACGCTGCCAAACGGTTGCCCTGAGTATAGCGCGGGAGAGCCGTTGACTGTTAGATCGACTGACCCAGTTTGATCCTCTGCTCCAGAGGCAAGATTTGACGTAATGTTGTAAGACGAAACTAAAGTGTTATTCGTCCAGATTTCCGTAAATTTTGCAATACCGTTAAATGTGGTGTTTGCTACAGAATCTAAAAAACCAAATGTAACATCTACCGAGGGGGAGCCTGGAGTATAAGAATTGCTGCCAAAAGATACCGAAGAAGTTTCATACGCAAAACTGTTACCAGAATCAATTTCTCTCAACGCTACCCCTAATTGGTCATTTGTAAAATCTAGATATGCCCGATATTCATACGCTTTGCCAACTACTAAAATAGTCGCGTGCTCTAAAGAGTTAAACCCATCTGAAACTATACTTCTGCCAGCAATTCTAAATTTATTGTTGGTCGTAATCCCAGTGGCAACACCCGTACTAGTCGCTGACACTGCCTGAGAAAACAGGAAATTTGTTTGGCTATTAGAAAGTTTCCCTGCAATAAATGTTCCACGTAGTTCAATTTTTGTTTTTCCACTAAAGCCGTAAGGGTCACTAATTGAGGTGCCTGCTATGTGCCCAGTTTCTGTATCTGCGCCGCTAAAATACATTGTGTTACCATACAGCCCAGTAGTCCCGTTATTCACGTAGTCCAAAGCCGTGCCGCTCTTAATATCCGCTGCCGTAAACGCACGCAAGCCGCCGTCGCTATTGCGGCGATCACGGGACACTGGGTTCGTGGCTGAGTCCACCGTCCCGCGCTTGCTGCCGAGGTCGGCGAGGAAGTAGGCGGCGGTAAGGCCAGTGCCGAAGCGACTTACAAACGAACTGCCGAAACTGCGAACGATGCCGGCGACTGTCGGGCGGACGATGCTGCGGACTATGGGCTGCACTGGCATTAGCGGAGATCGCGGAAGGTTACGATTGAAACGATCACGCTGGAAGATGCGCCTGCGTCGGTCATGGTTGCGCGAAATAGGCACTTTGCCACATCGATGTTTTCGGCTTTGTTGGCCGTAGCTGCAAACGCCGTGCCGTTGGAGTCAGTCAAGTCGTGGTATGTGGTGCCGCCGTCCCATGACGCTTGCATGATTACGGTCGCGCTGTCGAACGTGCCAGCTGCGGAGAGTGTGTAAGCGCCGTTTGCGGCGATTGGTGTGGTGCTGCCGTTGGCAGTGAGTGCGGGAAGTTGGCTCATGGTAGTGTATTAGGATTATAGATACGTTTTGTCAAAGTGATTCGCGGCGGTCGGCTACACGGTGAATGCGGTGTTGGTGATAGCAGCGCCGCCTGTTATTAAAGCAATAATACCCGGGTAGTTTCTCGGGAAAGCTGTAGTCCGTATATCCTCTGCGGTAAGCACAGGACTAAAGGTTGAGTTAGATTTTCTTGCAGTAGTCATTACGCGGTGAAGTTGGGATTAATAAATAGATCGGCACCTGTCGGTGTTATGGTCGACTCCGCATCATGTGTGGATGCGCATGGTGTCTGTAGATATATTGTCTGTGCACTTGGGGATGCAATTGCGCGGGCGGTTCCGTTACCATTCTGTGCTGTGATAAGTGTGCAGTTCTTTAGCTGCACATCGCCCGTCACGCTAGTTCCGTAATTGATGCCCTTGGTTGCCTCGTTGGTTGCTACTGTAGTTGCGGTCAGGTTGCAGTCAACAAGCTTGAGCGAACCGCTCCAGCTATTAGCAATATCAACGACTACGCCGCCAGATTCTGTTGATTCAATGCGTCCTGTGATGGTGAGGCTGCCTGATCCTAACAATCTTACGGGGCGGTCTGTTGAGGTTAAATTTGCGTGAGTGACGGTTTGCACGCCGCCTGCGCAACCAATATAAGTGCCTGCGTTGCCTGCGGTCTGCACGCCGCCCCCGCAAATAATATAAGTGCCAGCGTTGCCTGCGGTTTGCTCGCCGCCGGTGAGGCAATAAATATAAGTGCCAGCGTTGCCTGCGGTCTGCATGCCGCCATCGCAAATAATATAAGTGCCAGCGTTGCCAGCAGTTTGCTCGCCGCCCTCGCAAGCAATATAAGTGCCAGCGTTGCCAGCGGTCTGCACGCCGCCATCGCAATAAATTAAAGTGCCAGCGTTGCCTGCGGTCTGCATGCCGCCATCGCAATAAATTAAAGTAACCGCATCCATCCGCGCAAAATTCATCATCGCGCTGGCATGATTGCAAGTGAGCGACTGCGCCAATCCGCTGCCGTAAACAGTAATCCCAGTCGTCACGTTAAACGCTGGCAACGTTGCGCCGTCCATCCCCTGATAATAAACGCCATCCACGCCACCGAGCGCGGTCTCTGCGCTGTAGTCGCCCGCAAACACCATAATCGTGTCGCCACTGCCCGCCACTGCCTGCGCTGCGTTGACCGTTAGAAACGGCTTGCGGATGTCGTGGTCGTCAAGTCCGGTGCGGGTGTCGGTGCCAGTCTTGGCGACGAATATCGTGTTGCCGATCAGCGTGAGGCTTGCGGTGATTGCCGCATCCGCAGCGGCTTGGGTGTAGCCGGTTGCGGTGGTGAGGATTGTGGCATCGGTGACGACGGCGTTGAGCTCGGCAATGGTGTCGATGTCTGTTGATTGAACGGCAGAGTCGGCGAGCGAGCCTTGAGCCGCTGTTGCATAGTCAGTGGTATCAAAAGCTTTGACTTGGGCCAAGTTAGTCACCTCAGAATCCATTAATGCACCTGCGGCTGTCACGTTAGTTGTGTCAGCGGTAAGTTTTGCAGTGTTGGCTGTAACAGCAGAATTATTTGCAACCTCAATGTCGAAGTCCGTTACTTCACTTGCAGTGTGAGTGTGAGCCGTGGGAGTCCGAGCATCACTGAGACGAAAGTCCCCGGTGTCGATGAGCGTTGCGTCTCCGACGATCGCATTCAGCTCGGCCAATGTGTCGATGTCTGTTGATTGTACGGCGGAGTCGGCGAGCGAGCCTTGAGCCGCTGTCGCGACCCCAGCTTCGGCCAAGGTCTGATTGATCCACGCGGAGCCGTTCCACTTGAGCAGCTCACCGGATGCGATCGAGGTGATCGTGACATCGGAGAGATCTGAGAGAGGTTCCCCGGTGATCCCGGTGATGTAAGCTCCGAGATCGCTGATGTCGGACTCGGTGATCGGGTCGACTGTGATGACCTGTCCGGCGATCGAGATATAAGTTCCCGCACCTCCGAGAGTTACGTCGGTCGAGTTGTCGGTTCCCGCCGCATCAACTCCGAGCGTCGCCCTTGCGGTCGCTGCGTCGGGGTCATCGATGAGAGTTCCTCCGAACGTCGAGACCGATGAAGCCGGAAGAGCCGCATCTGCAATGGCTGCGGTCACGTAAGCCTCGGTTACAGGGGTCGGAAGGCTTGCGCCGGTGAATGCGCTAGTGTCGGCTACGGCTGGCAGGATGCGGCAAGGGACGGAGCAAAGGATGGTGTCGTCGGCCTTGACCTCGAACACGACTTGCGCGCTTGAGTCGTCGTTGAGCAGTTGCGACACGCGGGCGGTTGATGCGTCTAGCGTGCCCGTAAACGTGGTGCCCGCTGCTGTCCAAGTCTCGCTGTAGATTGCGGGCTGCCGGGCTACGCGGATTATCTGCTGGCAACGTATGGTTGGCGTGCCGGTAACGTAGAGGTTTGGGATGACGCCAGACTCAGGGAATAGGTTGAGGCTTTCGGCGGCCAGCGCATCTTGAGCGCCAGCGGTGTCAAAGATAATGAGCCACATGCCGTCACCGAGTTTCTGCGCCTTCACTTTGTCACTGTATGGCCCTGCGCCGGAGTTCATGCGGTTTAGCGCCGCCTCAAGCGCAGAGGCCGATGCGCCGAAGCTGATAGCCTCTGATGTGATTGCGCCAGCGGTCAGGGTGAACTTGCCAGTCTTGGCGGTGCCGCCCCGCACCGACACGCCTACGCGCATTGCTACGGCTTCGTCACCGCTGCGGCTGTCGTAGCTACCGTCGGCATTGATCAGGTGCAAGATGTAGTCCTGATCGGCACCCTGCACGAACTCGCGGATTCGGGCGGACTCAGTGGGCCGCTTGGTGCCTGTTACGATTGCAGTTTCGAGGCTGCGGGCTTCGGTGTTGATGTAAAGGTCGATTGCCATTATGTATCCATAAAACGGATACGGCGGCAAATGTCAATCTTGCGTTTACTGCGGCGCAATGGCGAAAAGCACTTCCGTAGACGCCTCGCTCTTGATATGTATTACTGGACTGACTTCGCCTTGTTGGCTCGTAGTAATGCTTCCCTATCCCGTATCACCGTCAGTTGCGTCTGTGCGCGTGCTAGTGAGATGCCGCTGCGTATTGTGCTCATGGTGTGGGTGGGTTAAGTTGGTAGGCGTAGAAGTCTATCGAGGTTAAAGAAAACGATGAGTCATCATTCGACGCGGTCATGGCAGTAGCGTCGGCGGCGGGTGCGTTTGTAATGCCAGCGGTGCGCCATCTAGCATATGCCCACCCAATAACGTGAAGCCCCGAAACTGTGGTATATGCGATATCCTGAGCAATGGTCTGCCTACCTGGGGGAAGTGAAGAACTAGATTCAAATGTATGGTCGTCGGTATATGAAGATATAGTAGCTCTTACCGATGAAGCTTCACGTTGAAAACCTTGTAAAAACCAACTTGTAGAATATCTAATGCCACTGTCATAAGGATCTGATTTCAGACCGTAACCAACAAAATTAACCTCATCGGTAGTAACACCATTATACATGCGCACTATTCTTAGCCACATTCTTATATAGAGGGTCGTCTGGCCACCACCATCGCTAGTAATATCGACAAAATTATACAGACTACTCTCACATACTCTTTCTTTCGGATTCTCTATAAATGCAAGATGCGTTCCTGATGTTCCCACTGTAGTTGCGGTAAAACTCGTTTTTTCCATATTCCAAAACAAGTTCATTGCCAAAATGTATGACTCTTGGATTAGTGCATCAGATGTTGTTGGTGACACCTTGCTGACGCCTGACAGTGTGGTCCAAAAGTCGAAATTAGACACATACACCTTTTGCAAACACGACGTGAAACCGTTGCCTGCGCCTCTAGTCATGAAATGTTGTGAGATTGGTGCAGTCATTAGATTAAAATGTTAACCGGTTTGCCATCCACGCAGAGGATTTCTTCCCGAAATTGCCCGTAGTTGGAAATCGTTACGGGGTCGCCGTCGTCGTTGGGTGCAATCACACGCAAGCGGTAGAGAGTTTGATCAGTTCCAGTATCGTCCCACAAGTCTTCCCCGTCATCATAGCTTACCAATTCAGGGTCAAATGCGTTGTTTGAGACTGCCAGCACGATTGACCAATAATCTTCAGAATCATAATCTTCTAAGATGTCGGCAACGGGAATGAATGTTTCGGTGAGGTCTGCCCATATTATATTCACTCCACTTAGTCCAGAACTGCTAACGCCCGGACTTGATTCTTTTGATTTGGAAATATTGAGTATAATCGCATCACCGGAGTAAGTAACTCCGTCGTTGTAATCATTTCGGCTGATGGAAATCTTAGTCGTGCGATTGACTGAGCGTATCAGCTTTTTCAATACGCTTCGGAAGCTTCCCCATCCCTTCACTTCATCTTCGTTAATAATCATTTGGCTGCGGTCTTGTGGGTTTCCATAACGAAGATATTTCCCATATATCGATTGACCCTGACGTCAACATTTTTGAGGGTGCCACTTGCAACGGCTAAAGCGTAAGAAGAAGCACTCGGCGTAGTTTGTCCAACCGAATATGACCCTGTAAATGAGTCGCCATTTAAAGCCTTAGCATTAGAGAATGATCCGCTTCCGCCGTCGGTTACGAACCCCGTCTGTGATGATTTAAAAACAGTGCTAATCGTTGGAGGCGATGAGGCTAGGAAATATACGTAATCAATATACAGAGCCCCGGCGCTTGTGTCTGAAGCTTTATCTTCGCGAAATTCCCACAGGTTATCATCACTTTCAGCGGCGTCTTTCGTCGCGGGCGGCGTGTAGTATACTCCTTGAGTCGATGGGAACGGAAAGCTGATTGAACCGGAATAAACACCTGAGCGGTTTGCTGGCACTGTCGAAAATTGACGTGTGAACGTCATTAGACCGCCGTCCGAATCTGCAAAAGAAATGTCTCCAACAAAATAAGCGTTCCCGTTTGCGAATGGCGGATTGACTATTTTAGAGCTTGTTGCGTTTGCTAAGGTGTCGGTTAGCGCAGGGACTACGTAATCAGCCCGAAGGCATTTGCACTGGATATTATACACAACATGGGTTAGGTCATTTACGGACTGTAGCGGATACTGAGGGTATCCGCCTGTAGACTTAACGCCTGTCATTTGGTGATTGTATGGTATGCTCATTTGAGTAATTCCGTTTCAATGATTTTCAAGGATCTTGCTGACTCTTCAGCAACGGTCAACTGTTTGTCTGGCTTTGACCCCCCGCTTTTTGTAGATTGATTCATCCCACTTGCCCCTTGTGCAGCACGGCTGAAGCGTGACTCACGAGTGGCAGGCAGGATGCTCTTAATGCGGCCAGATCTGATTCCGCCGCCAGATCTGATTCCGCCGCTTGGTTGGTTGGATCTGCCACCCGTTGATAACTCAGCCTTGACCTGCTTGTTGGCTATGATGGTCGCCTCGCGCTGGGTCGCGCCAGTTTCCTTCATTATTTCGAGTATGCGCTCGGCTAGTTTTATTCGATTTCTTATTACCTCAGCCAATGCGTCTTCCCCTCGCGTCTCCGCTTTGAGCGCGGCAAGCTTCATGTCCATCAGCTTTTTTTGCCGCTCTATATCGCCTCCCGTTGATGGGCTGTCATCATCATCACCGATTGCGCCAGATCCTTTCGGTTTGACGGTCTCAATACCATTCAACTCTCCCGCTGCTTCAAGCAATGCCTTGTATGCTGATAGTCGTTGTTCAAGCGCCGCCTTTCTGGCAGGGTTGGTTTCGGCCTCGATCTGCTCATTTAACTCATCTGTTAGGTCTGACGCTTCTTTGATTTCTTTTTCTGATTTCTTTACCCTATCAACTTCGTTTTTCTCAGATTCCTTTCTTTCCTTGGCCAGTCCATCAATTATTAATTGAGTTCGCTCCTTAATCTTTCTCTTGTTTTCATCTAGCTTTTCAGACAGTCCCTTAGTCCATAAAGTCCCCTCAAACATCCCTTGTTTGTAGAGCTTTCCCTCGCTGGACAATTCCCTGGTCGCTTGCGCCTGCGCATCAAGTAACTGCTTCGATTTCCTTTGCCTTTCTAATGTTTCTTCTGTAGGTCCGTATATCAATTGCCCCACGGTAGATCCTGCAAAGTCTGTAAATTCTTTTGTTTTTCTCAGCAGAAAAAATATGCCTCTTGTTAGTTCAAGAACCGCTGGCAATGCAGTTACCCCTATGTCCGTCCCCATCTCGAAAATGCTTTTTTTCAAAAACTTGATTTGATTTGAGGCGCTATCGGCGGTCAGTGCAGCGTCTCCGTTGGCATCCCCCATGTCGCGTATCAGTATTGATTGGACTGCTAATGCTTTTTGAGCAGCGTTCATTTGACCTACGCCGTTGTAGATTTGAAGATTTAACGCTTCCTGCTTGAGCCTAGCCTGATTGATGACGATTCCCAATTGCTTCATCGGTTCAAATTCGCCACTGATCGCGCTCTGAATCTTAGTAAACGCATCTTCGATGGGTAGATCGTTAAAGCTTGCGATGTCGCCAGCGATTTTGACCATTTCCACGGAAAACATATTTGCGGCAGTCGAGTTCATTCCGAATGCAGTTGCCATTTGCGCAAATGTGGCTAGCGAATTTTGCATCTCTGCGGTAGTGCTCGGTATCGTTTTTCGCAACTCTTGCACTCGCTTATTCATTGCGGATGATGCAGGTCCAAATACCGATTTAAACTTAGATGCCGTTTCTGCTGCAGCAGTTCCAAGTCCAATTATATTTTTAATTAGCCCAACTGAAAACACACCTGCCAGCGCGATTCCGACCTTTCCGCTGATCTCTTTGCGAAATTTATTCATTGCTCGGCCAGCGCGCTTAATGCCATTTTTAAACCCTGATTCATCAAGATTAAATCTTACCGTTATATCTTCGCGTGCCATTAGTCTGTTCCTTCTGTTTGCGGTTCATTAAGTTTTTCAAGGATAGCGCTTGATATTTCTCGCAGCGATTCTGGCTCAAGTGGGTCATACTCTGGCACGGTCGCAATTCGCGCTGCCTTCTGGCACTGGAATATTTTACTCATAGGCCATTTGCAAATCGTGTCTGGCGTGCAACCGTAGCGGCTGGCCAGCTCGTCAGTCGCGCTAATGCATCCCTCGATCGCAGGCATCTTGTTACTGCGCTGCACGCCGCTACCCTTGGTTGCTGTTTGCGGTGACTCGTCGAATGCCTCAGCTACGTGCTCGTATACGGTTGTCAGGACTTCCACGAGGTCGGAACGGCGTATTGCCCTACGGACGCGGCGCTTAGCCCACCACGCGCTCACCGTCCTACGGGAATCGTATGCTGTGCTGTTTCGCCATAGATAAGCGAACACGTCTGGATCGCTGGGCTCGGTTGCGTTGACAAACGCGTTGCCGCTCACCTTGAGGTCAACCCAAGCTAGCATCGTCAACGGGTGTATCGAGATTCCCAATACAGACGAGACGCCGTAAACAGACGACCACGACATGAGGCGAGCCTCAATGATGCGCTCGCGCTCTGCGGTGTAATGCTCGCTGAGTTGGTTTATGGTTGGCATTATAGGTTACGAAAAACCCCCGCCCGCACTGGGCGAACGAGGGTTAAAAGCGGTTGTCGTTTGGTTACTTTACCGAGGCTGCGGGCTTCGGCGCGGGCTTTACTACCTTCGCGAACCCTCCGTCAATGAGCTGCTGTGCAACCCCGTCGGAGATGGTGTGAACTGTGCCGACTTTTTGCCAGACTCCGCGAATGCTGCGTGTTTGTGTTAGTTCGATTGTCATAGTGTTATGCTTGGTATTCGCTTAGGAGCACGGGCACCTCGAAAGTGTCGAACGTGTCCTTGTCGCGGTTATTGGTAACGCCAGTTGTAACGAGCGTAGAGGCAGTGCCGCTGCGATCGTAGTCGTAAGTGAAGCTTTCACCAGCGGGCGGAAAAGCGGTAGTAGTCAAGGCACGTTGCAGCGTTATAGATCCTTGGATCTTTCCGGCTGCGACCCGAAGCATGAAATCAGAGGCGTCACCGTTTTCGTCGGTGCGCTCAATGACTCGCGTTTCTTCGGATGCGAGAGACACGGCGTCAACCTTGTAGGCTACGCTGTCGATGGTGACGCTCTCAAAGCCTTGGGGCAGATTAGCGACTGATGGGAATGGAATGGCCATGGTATTACGTGGTTGGTTGTGAGTTTATAAAATGCGGTGTATCCAGAATCATGATACAGGCCACGCATTTGGCAAGATTGAAAATTGACCTGCAAAGTTGAGCGTCGTGATGTCCGTGTCGGGGGCTTCAACGTCGTATTCGGCAGCCTGCGGGACGAGGAACTGCAACTCGTAGAGAGTAAGAAAGCCTTCAAGGTTACCCCCGCCGCGCGCCTGCGAGACTGAAAGCCACTTGCGGACTAAGCCGACGCGCTCTTGATGCAGCGTGTTGATGCTTGCGGTTGAGCTCTCGTCCTCTGAGTGCCTGCGTGTGCGTATGACGATTGATACGGTGCAGGCGTATTGATCGTATTCCTGCGTGGTGCCGTCGGCCTTGTAGCCCACGTGCTCGGTGCTAGTGCCGACTTGGAACTGCGCGTAGATCAGGTTGTCGTCGGCGGTTTCGGTGGCTTCCGATACAGTCGTTTCGAGCGCTTTAGCCTGTAGCCATGCGCGAAACGATGCCTCCATGTTGCCCTCGAAATTGTAAAGTTGCTGCTCGGATGTTGCTGCCATTGTGTATCCGTTTTATGGATACAGAATTGAAAGTCAAGAACTCTACTTAAACCCTGATTTCTTTGCAGACTGCCGAGCGAGGTATTTCATCCGCTTAACCATAGACTTTAGCCGATTGCTCGTAACCCTTCTGATGCTGCGCAGCGGAACCTGTATGCCCGCAGCGCTTGCTGAGTATGTTGCTGTCGGGCCTTTGGAATCAACTACGATTCGCCCAGTGCCGCCAGATTTGGCGACGTGTTTTTTAACCCATACGGGCGCGCGCGTCTTGTTACCTGGGTCAAGCTTCTTTGCCGCCCCGAAAAACGACGCCTTTGCGGTGCCGATGGCAAGGATGCGCCATGCGATATAGTCGTCAAGCATGTCCTCGTCTACCCACATCGTATTGATGCTCTCCCTGTAGAACGTCCGCCCCGAGGACGGTTGTCGGTGCGACTCGTGCCATTGGTAGATGTCTTGCATCCCTCTGCCGATGCGGGCGTAGGAGTATCGGGTTATGCGCCCGCCACGGCCTCTAATCTCTTTGTCCGTGAATCCGACCCCGAATGTTTTGACGCAGAAATCAATTAGCCCGGCGTCTTTGGGTCGGCAGATATTGAGTAGGTCTTGGCTGATCGCTTCGACGCCCTGGATGTAATCAGCTTTCGTGCCGATGGACTTGCCGCCAGGGAACCGCACGAACGGCGGCGTGCGTTTGGCCATATCGATCGCGTGTAGAGCGCCTTGCTCTTGCACTAGGTCGCGCTCAACGATATTGAGTCGCCTAGCCATCTCCTTGATCTTACGGCGATAGACGCTATCGTCGAGCGTGATTCCTGTTTTACCCTTAGCCATTACCGCGTTTCGCTCCCTCGTCGGTAAGCGACAGCTCTACGTGTCCCGCGTCCGTGCTCACGCTGACGACGTAGTAGGTCTTCTGTGTCTTGTGGCGGTAAACGCGGCTCTTCTGCTTGGGCACGGTATTAAGGGAAGCCATCGCGACGACAGCGCGGGCCGTGATGCTTTCGGTATCGCCATATCGCTCGATCCCCGTAGACATTTCGAGCGCGTCAAACGTGCAATCAACCTTTGCTGCGGTGTCGCTGCCGAAGCTGATAGGATCGTCCATCTCAGCCGAGAATTCGGGTGCGGCGATGGAAAAGAAGTCGTCAAAATCGCTCATGCGTGTAGTTGTGGACTGGATACGCTGAAATGGCAAGACGCGAAAAAGCCCCGCATTGCTGCGGGGCTGTGGGGTAGCTAGGGGAATACAGACTCGATGAACTCAGCGAATACGCCGAGCTGACGGTAGTAATCACCTTTGCCATGTGAGTCTACGGGGAAGTGCTGCTCTACGAATGCGCGGGCTTCGGCAGTGAGCGCGGGCTTTGTGAAGCTGCGGGTAGGTTCTTCGGTAGCTTCTAGCGCGGGTGAGAGCGGCAAGGATGGTTTAAAGGTTGCGGGCGACTCTGCGGGCTGCTGGTCAAGATCGGTGGCTGCGGGCTGCTCGGGTTTGGCTGTGATTAGCTCCATGTGATGCACCCATATTGCGAGTCGCTCGCCTTCGTCGGTAATAACGAAAGGAACAGTGCTTTCGTCTTCGTCTATCGTTCCGGTCTGCCCAAGGATTTCGGGGGTGTGTGGTGGTGCCGATGTAAACCTTACGCGGTCGCCCTTCTTGAATTTGGATTTCGTGTCTGTGCTCATAATGTCTGTGTGTGTGCAGCGGAATTGCTACAGCTCGACCTTGCGGTGTGTGTGCAGGTCTGTCAAGGCGTGTGTGCATAAAAAAGGAGCGCCTCTTTCGAGACGCTCCTTCCGCTGTATTTACGATCTCGTTACCCCTAACGAAAATTATGCTGTTTGCGGTGATCCGATCAAGCTGATCGAGATCGGAAACGCGGGATCTGAGCCACCGGTGATCGTGCAGCGAGCGAACAAATAACGATCGGCTTTGCGCGTGTCAACCTCGGCAGTCTGCAAAGAGCCCACGTTGGTTGCTGTGATGGTGGTATCCAGCGTAGCGGCCGATGCATCGCCGATGCTAGTGGTAGCACCGGTCATCAGCGAAATCGGAAACGTTGAGTTTGTCGCGCCTGATGTGATGTTGCCGCTGTTGACGACGACTACGACTTTGCCATTAAATGGCAACAGGTCAATCGCGGCACCATCTACGGCGGCTACGCGAAGAAACGCTGGAAGGACTGACACATTGGTCAGCGAAGTTACTTTAGTAGGAATACTCATGGTCTTAGATTATTTTGTGGTTGAAGTTTTTGAACGGCTGACTTTGCGGCGAGGGGCCTTTGCTATACGGGATGGAATCAAAGGCCCCTGATCGTCATTGTCACTCGGCGTAGGCAGCGGCTCGCTGTATGTATCCGCTTTCCCGATACGGATTAACATACGAGCGTCTGATTCAGTTGCATCGATAACGTCGTCAATGGAGACGTGATTACCGCCGCAAACTGTCGGCTGAGTGATTATGATTTTCATGCTGCGAGGTCGGTCAGTGGTTACTGATTGCCAGCGTCAGATGAGACGGAGAACGATGCAGCGTGGCGGACTGCAAAGTCGGTAAGCAACTGGATAGTCACTTCGATTTGCCCGGTCTTTTTGAGGCTGTAAGGATCGACAACTACGTCCATCCCATCCCAATCCGCAAACATGGCATCATTAAAGTTTCCGTAGATCACCTTGTTGTCAGGCACCTGGTTGCTGGATTGGCAAGGACGACCGACTACTTGGCCTTCGTCGATGTTGCCCTTCCAGAGCCATTGTGCCGCGCCAGACTCTTCTGCGATGCCCATCCATGCGCCTGCAACTGCGGGCGATGTCAGGTAATTCAGGGAGCCGCGTGAAGCGTTTGCAGTGGCAACGTCAGTCTGGAATTCGATTGCCTTTGCACGTGTGGCAGTTGCGCCAAACGTTACGGAGCCGATACCGGTCGTGTTCATGATGCCTCTAGGCTGCCCGCTTACGCCGCTGCCTGTAATGCCCGCTAAGTCTTTTGCAAGAGCCAGCACGGTCATTAGGTCGTCGCGCACAAACGCTTCAACGCCGATACTAGACTGCGTAAGCAATTGCTTGCTGTATGCAGTATCACCAACTAGGCGCTTTGGCGTCATTCCGATCTGACCAAAGGCTTGATCAGAAGCGGTCACTTCGCCAGTTTCTGACAGCCAATAAGCAGTCGCGCCGCCTTCGACGGTTGGGATCGCGATGTCACCACGCAAGCCGCTAAGGGTGCGAACACCGAGAGCAGACAGCACCGACTTATTGCGAAGCAACTCGATAAGAGAGCCGCCAAGAACGTCCGTGCCGATCGTGTATCCGCCCTTAGCTGCCACACCTGCGGAGAGGTTGCGGTTCAATTCGCGTGTGACCTTTTCAGACTGGTGCTCGCTGATGTCGGTCGGAAGAAAAAAGCCTTTGGCTTCGCGGCCGATGAGCTTTTCCATTTCGCGCGAACACTCAGCTTCGAGTCCGTCAAATGCGCCGTGCTGGCCGTCCATTGCGCGGACGGTTTGCGAGAGTGCGCGGACAACCGAGAAGCTTTCCTTTTCTTTTTCGGAAAGACCAAGCTCACGGTTTTTCGTATTAACTGGTTTCGCGTTGTGGCGATTCGTCAGCACGTAGCCTTGGAATGCTTCCAGTGGCTTGTCGTTGTCGATGTGGTCGCGGACGACTGCTTCCTCAACCTGATAGCGATTAGCTAGGCTGTGGATTGCAGAGACGCGCTCACGCTCGGCTTTTTGGCTTCGCTCGATGTCTTTAGGATCGGTGCGGAATTCGATCACTGGCTTTGCAGTGGGTTCGGCGCGAGCGATTGGCTCGGGTGTTGCGGGTGTGGTTGGTTCACTCATAATATTACAAATTTTGATGTATTGGTCGTCGGGTTGGTTGGCTGCGGTTCTGTTGACTCCGACGGAAATGTCAGCAGAGACAGTGACAAGCGATGCTTCTAGCGGTTCCCACTTGGTAGCTCTGTAGGTGTCAACCCCGTCCGACCCGGACTCTTCCAGCTTAACTTCGTGGATCTTTGCAGACACGCTCACTTCCGTGAGTATGCCGTCTTGCACATCTTGAAATTTCTCGCGCGCTAGTTCGGAGTTGCCGAATCTAGCGATCACGTAAAGTTTACGATCTTCGACATATGCCCTCGTGACTTTGCCGAGGTGCATGTTTCGGTCGTGATTAAACAGCAATGGTGCCGCGGTGTTTAGGCGCTCAAGCATTACGGCATCGGTGCCGTGGTCGAGGATCGTAAACTCACCAGGGAAGTCTTGAATCGGCATTTCCGACGAAAGCGAAAGCGTGACTTCGCGAGCATCCACGTTTAAACCGCGCTCCAGCTCGACGTGAGCGATGCGGTTTAGGTGACGCGGGATTTGTTTAATCTTACTCATTGGCTTGCTGGTGATGTATCCAGTTTCTGGATACTTGTTAGTGATTTGTCAATCGGTTTCTCGATGCCTTTTTGAATCCGCAACTCTTCGTCTTCTGCTTGTTGATCGTAAAGTTCAGTCAAGTCGGAGCCTTGCTCGCTCACAATCTGGCTGTCAGATGTCCAATTGTTTTTGCGCGCAAGCTCCATAGCCTTCATGTCCTTGAGCGGGTCAACCCACTGCCAGCGGCGGGGGATAAACGAATGCTCGGCAAACTTTTCAATTTTTGCTAATGGCAACGGTGATCCAAGCCCGCGATTCATTTTAACCATTCCCATGTCGATTGACCATTTGAGCCACGCCAAATATATCGGGCGTTTGTAAGTGGCAATCATCCAGTCCTGTATGACCTTGTAGCCGTCGCGCTCGGTAATCTTGCCGTCGCGC
>Ga0307954_1000513_pt1 | contig 21046 bp, 20 predicted proteins | sample OrgLakmetagen437_FD_201822 | JGI IMG/M metagenome (GOLD analysis project Ga0307954, IMG submission 201822) | Saline water microbial communities from Organic Lake, Antarctica - #437 | ecosystem: Environmental > Aquatic > Non-marine Saline and Alkaline > Saline | place: Antarctica: Organic Lake... | reverse complement strand
ACACGTGCATTAAATTGCAACCAACTTAATTCTCTATTGATGTACTTGTTTTGTTTGTTCATTCTTAGCGAATATGTTTAGGAAATAAAAGTAAATTTAGTGTTGCTTTTTTGATTTCACTCCAGTTATCAGCTTGAAACTCCAATTCTGCCAGACCGGTAGTTGGCAAGTTATCAATCACTTCTTCTTGACAAAAATAATTTATGATTTGAGTATAGGCTGGATTATGACCTACTAGCATCATGTTTTCTACCGTATTGGGTAAATTCTTAATGAGCGATAAAAGTTCATTGACATCAAAAGTGTAGAATTCATCTTTTATTTTGAAATCATCTATCCTTGAATTCAATGTATTGCTTACTAATTCTGCAGTTGTTTTAGCTCGGTTCGCCTTACTGCTCCATAAGGTAAAATTGTAATCCGTCTTTTTATTGAAATCTTCTGCTATCAATTCCGCATCATTGTAAGCTCTTTTTTCTAAAGGGCGATCTACATCTTGGACATTGTGATTCCAAGAAGATTTTCCGTGTCTTAATAAGATTAATCGTTTCATAAATTAAGGTGCTAAACGTTCTATTTTCCAATCATAATCATCTGTAAGGCTAAACAAAAATCGGTCGTGTAACCGGTTTGGTCTTCCTTGCCAAAATTCTATAGATATAGGTCTAACCAAAAAACCACCCCAGTTTTCAGGTCGCTTTGGTTCTTGGTTTCTATATTTTTCTTCTAATGCACTCAATTCATCTTCGAGCACTTGTCGGTTTTCAATAACCCTGCTTTGGTTTGATGCCATTGCCCCTAATTGACTTCCTAATGGGCGGGAAGAAAAATAATTGTCAGATACTTCTGCTGGTACTTTTTCTGTTCTTCCTTTTATAATGACCTGCCTTTCGGTAATTGGCCAGAAAAAAGAAAGACACACATTTGGATTGGCTAAAATGGCTTTTCCTTTTTCACTATCATAATTGGTGTAAAACACAAAACCTTCTTCATTGTAAGATTTAAGTAAAACCACTCTTGTTTTTGGGAAACCGTCTTTTCCAATAGTGGAAATACTCATTGCATTAGCTTCATCAATACCATCTGAGTCATCTACTTCATGAAACCATTTCCTGAATTGTTGCAGCGGATTTTCATCTAAATTATCTCGCACCAAAGCAGCCTTTTCATAAGATTTTCTGTAGTCGTGTAAATTCTGTTTCATATCTCGCAATTTAAAAGAAAAATTAAAATTTTACTTCTAACTAGATGAGAAAATACTAAGGTTTTCAAAACAAATCTGTGCATACGCAAAACTTCAAAAGAAGTTATAAAAGTATTCTTAAATTATCACTTACCTAGGTTGTTTAGGTTTACTTTGTCATAAAAAATGCAGAAAAATGTTTTAGGTGAAACCTTACAATCATGTTCAACAGACCCGATGACTGGAGTAATGCGGGATGGATTTTGCAGTTACGTTCCTCAAGATTCTGGTTTGCATATAGTTGCAGCAAAAGTTACGGATAGTTTTTTAGAATGGAACAGAGCTCGAGGAAACGATTTAATTACCCCAAAACCACAATGGAATTTTCCTGGATTAAAAGATGGCGATTGGTGGTGTGTCTGTATGGGGGTTTGGTTGCGGTCTAGAGATGCGGGACATGGCTTACAGATTAAATTGGAGTCTTGTGATGAAAAAATGTTGGATTACATTAGTCTAGAAGAATTGAAAAAATGGGAAATTGAGTAGTTTACTACTACTTCTATGCTGAAAAAGGTTGCTTACCCTCTCTTAATATTAAGCTGCTCCTACAGTTATGCTACCTGCTCCTACAGTTATGCTACTGCTAACGTGCTTTTCGAAAGGGCATTCGGTTACATTAAATAATTATCCCAAACAAGTAAAAAATTTTGGACATAAGGACAAATTTGATAATTGAAATTCTTTAACTGATATCTACTTCAATTTATTTTTTTCATCTGTAAACTTCAAGTCAAATGTTTTGTAACAAATTAAATTTCTCCACTTACATAATTCATAATCAATTATTTTAGTATTTTAGTTGCTTTATATGAGCTACTTCTCTTTGCATTAAAATAAAGCATTGAATTGAGTGATTCGATTTTGCTTTTTTTGTGAAAAGTGATACAAAGTTGCTGATATCTATTAGTTGTGTGTAAGCTAAAAAAAAATCCGTTAAAGAAAAAAAATGGGGATATTTGATTTTATAAAAGGTAACAAAAAAGCCAAATCGGAAAAAACCGAAAAGCCTTCGCCTGAACAAAAGTCATTCTCTGAAAAAGCTATGGAAATTGTAATTCCGTCTTTTGAACAGTTCGGATTTAAAAAACACCGAATTGAAATCGGAAAACACTCATCGACCATAATTTACCGAAAGGAAAATCAATATCTGAAAATATCGAGCAACACTTATCCAAGAGATTATCCTTATCACTATAACATAATATTCGGAGAAGGAGATAGCGAAGATTTTTATGAATGGGATTGGAATTCAATCGCTCTATGGAAATTTAAAGAAAAAATTGAGCCGAAATTAAAAGCATCTGAATTTACCTTTCCAACGGAAAAAGGTTTAAAACCAAGTTTGGAAAATGCTAACTCTGAATTGCTTGAATTTGGACAAACTTTTCTGAATGGAGATTTGACTTTATTTCACGAAATTAGAAAAGAGCAAAATAAAAATAGAGAACCATACAAAATCCATTCGCCTAATGAAAATGGAAATTATAAAACGACAAACGAATCGAAAAGCGTTGAACAAAAGAAAAAATATAGTTGAATATAAAAGCCTACACACAACACAATGTATCTTCAATGGCGAGGTTTGGGAGCTAAAACCAAAATTTTGGGATTTATTTTCTAACTTTACGACTGAAAAACGAAGGTTATCGCTTCTTTGGTCGCCACTGAAAGATACACTAAACGTTAGCTGTAATTTAAACAATTGATAAATGATTTTTAAAGCATTCGAAATTGATTCAAAAATTGAATTTGATACTTGAAATTTTATCTTCATTAGTATTTATTAATATTTATTGGATACCTTGGAAAATCAGAATCTCATTAAATATTTGGATTGTGCGAATTATATGGCTATTGATTGCTATTGTAAGTGTTTTAAGCTACCTAAAACTAAAAAAATTGAAAATTAAAATATGAAACATTATACGAAAAAGGCAATAAAATCGGGGATTTCCGCTGGAATTGGCTTTGGCATTGTAACGGCCGGAATAGATTTATATGATAGAGATGACTTTGAATTATGGAAATTTATTTTAAAGATTTTATTATTTACTGTGTTTATGGGATTATATTTTAATTATAGCTTAAAAAAGCAATCCGATAAAAAATCTTAATAGAAAAAAATTATTTTATAAAAATAGAGTCTAATAATTAAAAACAAAAAACTGAACTGAATGCGGAATTTGACAAGTAGAGAAATTGCTTACTCAATCGGTATTTAAACAGTTAAGGATTGACACGTTAACTAAATTTATTCAAAACTGAAAATCGCAATATGGAAATTGACCAAATAAATTATACTCTGAAAAAACAACGAAATGGCAACAATAGCTATAAGCAATAGCGCGGGTTTGTGCTGAAACGAAAAGTTCGGGATTTATTTGGTAAATTTGTAAGTGAAAACAAAACTGAAAGGCTTTTTTAGGCGCTACTGCGTATAGCCAAACCGTTATAGCACATTAAAAACAAAATATGAGAAATACAAAATTAATTAAGTTATACATTACAGTAATTTTAGTTTGCATTACATTTAATAGTTTCGGACAAAATACACCTGAAGAAATAGTCTCTAAATTTTTTACTGAATATCAAAATGATGGAGCCTCAAAAGCATTGGATAATCTTTATTCAAACAATAAATGGATGAACCGCGCAACAGATTCAATTACAAAGTTAAAACAACAATTAGGGACATTAAACGAAGATTATGTTGGAAAATATTATGGTTATGAATTAATTGTAGAAAAAAGACTTTCGGATAGTTTCATTTTGATGAGTTTTTTGGTAAAATTTGACCGACAACCGATTCGTTTCACATTTCAATTCTATAAACCAGATAATGAATGGCGAACACATAGCTTCAAGTATGACGGAAATATTGATGATGAAATTGAAGAGTCAGCAAAAGTTTACTATTTAGATTTGAAAAAATAGCGTTTAAAAGAATGAATAATAAAGTAAAAGCATATTTAATCCCTGGAGTATTCTTAACATATTTTGGCTTAAAAGATGATTTCTTAATTTGGTATAATGGAATAGCACTTATTCTAGGACTGCCATCTTTTGTCTTTGCATAATTAGAGTACCGAAAAGCTAAAAAAGAAGAATAAAACGTTTTACAACACTATGTATCTTCAATGGCTAGGTTTGGGAGTTGAAACGAAAAGTTTGGGATTTATTTTCTAACTTTACGACTGAAAAACGAAGGGTATCGCTTCATTATTCGCTACTGAAATATATACTTCACTTTATTCACCATTTGAGACGAATAAAAATAAATACAACTAAAAGGTTAGCAAAATTAATAAAGAAACTTACTACAAATACATTCTCAAGCTATAATGTATTTATTAAAGCTTTAACTACATAAGCGGTTTTGATTAAATACCTTTAAACAAAAAATTTATGAGTAACAAACAAGCCTTATTACAACCTATGCAACTTGGTGCATTAGCATTAAAAAATAGAGTTATCATGGCGCCTATGACACGAAATAGAGCTGATAACCCCGATAAAGTACCAACCGATTTGCATGTGGAATATTACCGCCAGAGAGCATCCGCTGGACTCATTATTACAGAAGGTTCTCAAGTTTCTGATCGAGCTGTTGGGTACATCAACACACCTGGAATTCACAACGAGAAACAAGTAGCAGCATGGAAGAAAGTTACGGAAGCAGTACATGAGGAAGGGGGAATGATTTTTATACAATTGTGGCATGTAGGAAGAATTTCGCATCCTGATTTTCATGATGGTGAAAAACCTTGGGCACCAAGTGCGATTAACCCAAACGCAAAATCTTACACTCAAGATGGTTTTAAAGACACGGTTACACCACATGAAATGACCAACGATGAAGTGAAGAAAACCGTTCAAGATTTTAAAGCAGCTGCCAAATTCGCAGTAGATGCTGGTTTTGATGGGGTGGAAATTCACTCGTCTAACGGGTATTTATTTCATCAATTTTTCAATAATTCATCTAACCAACGTTCTGATGAATATGGAGGAAGCATGAAAAATAAAGCTCGCTTTTTATTTGAAGTTATAGAAGCAGTTAAAGTATTTTTTCCAGAAGATAGAATTGGTGTTCGCCTAAATCCATCTTTGCATGGAATTTTTGGTATGGAAGCAGATAAAGATACAATTCCTACATTTGAATATATTGTAAAACGACTAAATGATTATAATTTAGCTTACTTACACTTATCTGAACCATTTAATGATGTTAGCGAATATGATTTTCTGGTAAAAGATATCGCAAAGCATTTTAGACCATTATTTAATGGCAACCTAATGCTTAATGCTGGATTTGACAGAGAGAGCGGAAACGAGGTGATTAATAATGAAGAGGCTGATTGTGTAGCGTATGCAAAATACTTTATTTCTAATCCAGATCTGGTAGAACGATTTGAAAGTAAAGCTAAATTGGCAGATTGGGATGAGGATACATTTTACACACCAGGTGAGAAAGGTTATACAGATTATAAAAAGCTTCCTGTTAATCAAGATTAAATTAGTAATCTTATTCTGAAGAAACAAAAAAGCTCGCAAATTGCGAGCTTTTTAATTTTAACTTCTTAAGGTTTTTATTGACCTTGTCCTTGAAAATAAGTCATTAACCTTTGTTGCATGGCAGGGTCAGATTGTACTTTCTGTGCAATTTTCTGGTAAGTTTCCATCGACATACCTGCAGCTTTTATCTTTTCTTCCATTTGAAGTTGCAAATCTTTATTCATCATTTCTAATTTAGCGAGTGCAGATTCATATTTCTTTTTCTCTTTAGCAGTAGCATCAGATTTTGTTTCTGATGTTAATGTAGCTTGATGAATCTCATTGAAGCGTTGCGTAGTTAAACCTTCACCTTCAATTAACGTAGCCATTTCTTGTTGTGCTCCGTTGTTTGCTTGTTGTACGGTTTGAAAAGCTTTTGCAAATTTGGTGAACTGCTCATCTGTAATTTCCTGTGCAAACAATGCAGCTGATCCTAGTGCAAAAACGATTGCAAATGCGAATAATTTTTTCATTTTATCTAATTTTATTTTTGCTAATATATTAAATACTTAGATTAGAAAAAAACACTTGTTAAATAGATTTAGTATTTAACGCTTCTTTTCGATTCTAAAAAATTAAGATTTGTACTCAAATAGCTTGGCTTCATTCCAAAAAACATCCATTTCTTCCAAAGAAAGATTCTTGAAGTCTTTTCCATTTTCTTGAATTTTTTTCTCTAAAAATTGAAATCGATTAATAAATTTTTTATTGGTTCGCTCCAATGCATTTTCTGGGTCGATGTTTAAAAAGCGTGCATAATTAATCATTGAAAACAATACATCTCCAAATTCTGCTTCCATCTTTTCTTGATTCTGTGCACGTACTTCATCTTGAAATTCGCCCAATTCCTCTTGAAGTTTTTCAAAAACTTGTTCAGGCTTTTCCCAGTCAAACCCTACTCCTGCGGCTTTATCTTGAATTCGATTTGCCTTTACTAGAGCTGGCAAAGACTTTGGTACGCCACTCAAAACACTCTTATTTCCTTCTTTTAATTTTAACTTCTCCCAATTCCGTTTTACCTCAGCTTCATCTTTTACTTTTACATCTCCGTAAATATGTGGGTGTCTATTAATTAGTTTTTCACATAAACTGTGGCAAACGTCTGCAATATCAAAAGCTTTTTTTTCACTTCCTATTTTAGCATAAAATACCAAGTGTAAAAGGATATCACCTACTTCTTTCTTCACTTCATCCAAGTTCCCTTCTAAAATAGCTTCACCTAATTCGTAGGTTTCTTCAATAGTAAGGTGACGTAAACTTTCTAAAGTTTGTTTTTTATCCCAAGGACATTTTTCACGCAAATCGTCCATGATGTCCAAAAGACGACCAAAAGCTGCTAATTTTTCTTCTTTGGTATGCATATTATGTGGTTTCAATGGGATCAGAATTAATTGGTATTACCACTTGATTATGTATTAAATCTTCAAAAGTCTCTCTTTTTCTTATTAAATGGGCTTCTCCATTGTACCATAAAACTTCCGCTGGACGGTATCTCGAGTTATAATTGCTTGCCATAGAAAAACAATAAGCACCAGCATTTTTAAAAGCTAGAACATCACTTTCACTTATTTCATTAATCATTTTATTGTTCGCGAAAGTATCTGTCTCACAAATGTAACCAACTACTGAATAAAATCGTTTTTTTGCACCTGGATTAGAAATGTTTTCAATTTCATGTTGAGAACCATACAACATTGGTCTAATTAGGTGATTAAAGCCTGAGTCTACATGAGCAAATACGGTTGAAGTGGTTTGTTTAACTACATTTACTTTGGCTAAAAAAAAGCCAGCTTCACTCACTAAAAATTTACCCGGCTCAAAGGCTAAGGTTAAATCTCTTCCATAAGATTCGCAAAATTCATTGAATCGTATGCTTAATTTCTCTCCTAATTCTTCCACATCAGTTTCTATGTCATTTTCATGATAAGGTACTTTAAAACCACTACCGAAGTCTAGAAAATCTAAGTTTTTGAAATTCTGAGCAGCTTCAAATAAAATTTCTGCAGCATAAAGAAACACTCCAATATCAAGAATATCACTTCCTGTGTGCATGTGAATACCATTGATATGCATTCCAGTATTTTCAACAATACGTAAGATATGTGGCATCTGATGGATTGAAATTCCAAATTTCGAATCTATATGACCTACTGAAATGTTGGTATTCCCTCCTGCCATAACATGCGGATTAATACGTATACAAACTGGAACTTCTGGATATTTCGTACCAAATTGTTCTAAAATAATTAGGTTGTCTATATTAATTTGAACACCTAACATCATTGCTTCTTCGAGTTCCTCAACGGAAACCCCATTTGGAGTATAGATAATTTTACTTGCAGGTACACCTGCTTGAATTCCTAATTTTACTTCTTGGATAGAAACTGTATCCAAAGCACTTCCTAAACTATTGAATAATTTTAAAACTGAGAGATTAGAAAGAGCCTTCACTGCGTAATGCAAACGAAGCTGTTTGACTTTTTGAAAAGCATTTTGAAGACGTTTATATTGCGAAATCATCTTTTCGCTGTCGTATACATAAATAGGACTTCCATGCGTAGATGCAATTTTCAATAAGTCTGTTCTTTCCATTGAAGTAATTATTAATTAATTTATCATTTAAAAGTTTAAAATAAGATTTACAAAAGTGAGAAAAGTTTAATTACTTTTGAATATAATGCAAAAAAAAATCCCGCTTATTAGCGGGATATATATTTTTATGCATTAAAAAATTTACTCCGCCATATCGCTGTGTTAAAATTCTTCCCCTTAGCAAAGCCATAAAACAATGCGATGCCGCCAATCCATTTAAACATAAATAGAAATAGCAAAAAGAACTCTACTCCAGAATTTTGATCCATAAAGAAACCTTTAGGTACTATATAAGTAAAGAGTAAGCTGGTTAAAAGGATGGTAAACATAAAAGTCTCAAATGTCTTAAATGGCCACATCATTATTTTTCGAAGAGGATGTAAATCTGAACCCCATTTATGAATGAAATAATAATATCCGTTACCCATTGGAGCAAATAATAGAGGATCATCGGCATTTTCTAATTTGAATAGTTTTGATGGAGCCATCATTTTGAAACCATCTAATTCGATACCGTGCTTGTTTTCTAATTTTTTAATTTTAGTAATTGCCTCATAAGGAAGTTTAGCTTTATATAATTTAGAATCTAAAAAACGCAAACGGTAATCAATGCAAATTCTTCCGATTTGAGAAATGTGATAAATGTTCTCTGATTCTAATAAATCGAAATCAAAATGATTAATTATTTCTTTATCAGAATTTTCAATTCGATCTACAATTTCTTGATCAACAGCATTTGTGTTTTCAATAAGTTGTTTTAATTCGATTAAATTTTGCTCAATACCTGTACTAGATTTATCTCTCACAACATCCAATCTACTTTTAATATTCGTACTTTCTAGCATAGCTTTGTTTTTTCGAATATAAAAGTAAGAAGCATCTTTCATTATATGCAAATACAATTGGAATTTTAACTTCTGTTAAGCAAATATTGAAGCTTGAATGGAAAATTACCTCAAAATAGCGCTCAAATCATTTTCAAATTGCTTTAAAAATTTATCCATTGTTTTATCTATTTGCTTATCTGTTAATGTTTTATGAGCATCCTGAAAAATAAAACTTACAGCGTAGCTTTTTTTACCTTCAGGTAAATTTTCTCCCTGATAAACATCAAATAAATTGACAGCTTTCAATATCTTTTTATCGGTTTGATAAGCTATTTCTGCAATAGCATTAAAACTAACCGATTCATCTACTAATAAAGCAAAGTCTCTTCTTACACTTGGAAACTTTGGAATTTCTTGAAATGTAAAGCTGTTTTTCTTCGCTAATTTCAAAATCAATTTCCAATTGAAATCAGCATACAACACATTTTGGTCAATATTAAATTTCTTTAATATTTGCTGATTCACTCTACCAAAAGTAACTAAATCTGCTTTATTCTTATGAAAACTCAAAGCTTCTGAAAAAACTCCTGAACTAATTTTAGAAAAACTAAAATCAGATATACCTAATCGTAAAAGAATACTTTCTATTATTCCTTTAAAATAGAAGAAATCAGCGTGTGCTTGTGTAAACGTCCAATTTTCTGATTTTGTATAACCTGTAACTAACAAACTAAGGTGCTTATATTCTTCTCTTAATTCCTTTTGATGATAGGTTTTTCCGAATTCAAAAAACTTAAGATCTGAATTTTGTCTGTTTAAATTATAGGCCAAACTTTCCAAACCGGAGAAAAGCATACTTTGGCGCAATACTGATAAATCTTGACTAAGTGGATTTAAGATTTCAATATTTTCAGCTTCACTTAAGTCGGAGGAATATCCTGTATATTTTGGAGTAGTTAGAGAATTTGCCATCGTTTCATAAAACCCTTTAGCTACCAAAAGTTGTGCTGTTACTTGTTGAATTTTATGGTCTTCAAATTTATCTGAAATGGCTATCGAAACATTAAATTTATCATTCAGTTTAATCTTGTTGTAACCATATACTCTCAAAATTTCTTCAATAACATCTACTTCTCGCTGAACATCAACTCGATAGGCTGGTATAGTTAAGCCCATACCACTTTCTGAAACATTATTTACTTTGATTTCTAAAGAAGATAAAATGGATTTAATGATACCAGAATCTATAACTTCACCAATTAACTGATTGATTTTATCGAACGTTAGAAAGACCTGAAAATCTTCTATTTTTTTAGGATAAATATCATCTAAGTCGCTAGTGATTTTCCCACCGGTTAGTTCTTCAACTAAAATGGCAGCACGCTGGAGCGCATATTCTGTGATGTTTGGATCAATTCCTCTTTCAAAGCGGAAAGATGCGTCTGTATTTAAGCCGTGTCTCTTAGCTGTTTTTCGAATACTAATTGGATTAAAGTAAGCACTCTCTAAAAAGATACTGGTTGTAGATTCTGTTACACCAGAATGCAAACCGCCAAAAACACCAGCGATACAAAGCGGTTTAGACTCATCGCAAATCATTAAATCTTCTTCGTGTAACTCACGCTCTACTTCATCTAAAGTGGTGAATTTTGTTCCATTAGGTAAGGTTTTTACAATGATTTTACCGCCCTTTATTTTATCTGCATCAAACGCATGCAAGGGTTGTCCTAAATCGTGCAACACAAAATTAGTAGCATCTACCACATTATTTATAGGCTTTAATCCAATGGCTTTCAGCCTGTTTTGCAACCATAAAGGGGATTGCTTAACTTGAATATCGCTGATTGTTAACCCACAATACCTAGGAGCCAACTTCGATTTTTCAACTTGAATATTGATTCTCTTACTTCTATCTGTTACATGAAAACTACTTACTGGAGCAGTATTTACAGGTGCATTTTTTTCAATTTGAATCAAGGCTGCTCGTAAATCTCGTGCAACTCCCCAATGACTCATAGCATCTGCTCGATTGGGAGTTAATCCTATTTCAAAAACCTTGTCATTTTCTACCTCAAAAATTTCGCTTAAATGAGTTCCTGGTTTTAGGTCTGCTTCTAAAACCATGATTCCATCGTGGCTTTTTCCTAGGCCAATTTCATCTTCCGCACATATCATTCCATGGCTAGCTTCTCCTCTAATTTTACCTTTGTTGATTTTCCAAGCCTCGCCTTTTTCATCATACAATGTAGTTCCTATAGTTGCGACAGGAACTTTTTGACCTGCTGCAACATTCGGAGCTCCACAAACTATTTGTAGGTTTTGATCAGTGCCAATATTCACTTCTGTAAGTTTTAAGCGGTCTGCATTTGGATGTGGCTTGCAAGTGATTACTTCGCCAACAATAATTCCTTCCAATCCACCTTTAACAGATACAAAGTCTGAAATACCTTCTACTTCTAGACCTAAATCGGTAAGCATTTCGCCTACTGCTTCTGCACTTAGTTTGGTGTTGATAAATTGTTTTAGCCAGTTGTATGAAATCTTCATTAATACAGTTTTAGCGGTTGTAAAGAATTACTGTAAATGGATTGATTCAGAAACTCAAAACCGCAATTTTGAATTTGCAAATATAAACATCCTAAGATTGTATGGAACAAGATTTTCAACTCTATTTGATTGTTTTTCAATTTTAAAAATGATTCTACTAAACTATATTTTTTCCACAAAATTCAGCTAAAATAAGACCTAAACCAAACTTAAAGAAAAATCAAAAAATAATCAGAAAATATGAAATTGCGAATTTTTTGTATATTGAAAATTATTAAATTTAATTTATGAGACATATTTACATAATATTTATTGCCATATTACTAAGCTGTTCTTCAAATAACGAAAAAAATGATGACGATCTTGCAGCCTTAAAATCACAAGTGAAATTAGACCTTGAGGGAATTAAAAAACGAGGTAAGTTAAGAGCGTTAACAACCTACAGTGGTACCACCTATTTTTTGTATAAGGGTAGAACCATGGGTTTTGAATATGAATTATTACAGCGTTTATGTGAAGCTTTGGAAGTGGATTTAGAAATGGTTATAGCTAGAGATGAAAACGAATTAATGGACATGTTAATTCGCGGTGAAGGAGACATTATCGCTTACGGATATACCATTTTGAATGAACGGAAGGGCAAAATTGCATTTACAGAGCCGTTGTATCTTTCCAATCAAGTTCTCGTGCAAAGGAAACCTTCCAATTGGAGGAGAATGAAATTGCATCAAATTAAAAAACAGATGATAACAGACCCAATTCAACTAATTGGTGATACCGTTTCTGTGAAAAAAAATTCCTCTTATGCTTCTAGATTAAGAAACTTAAATACAGAACTAGGAGGGACAATACATATTGATACGATTGATGGAAGACTTACCACAGAAGAAATTATTAAAAAAGTAGCCGATGGCGATTTAAAGTATACGGTTGTAGATCAGAATATAGGCTACATCAACGCTAGTTATTATCCAAATTTAGATGTTTCTACAAAAATTAGTTTTTCTCAGCAAATTGCATGGGGGACTCGTAAAAATTCACCTAAATTACTTGTTGAAGTAAATAAATGGATAGAAGATTTTACTAAGACGGTTGATTATCATGTGATTTACAATAAATACTACAAAAATAAAAGAAGGTATAAAGCAAGGGTAGCAAGTGAGTTTTACAGCATAAGTGATAATAAAATTAGTCCTTATGATGATATGATTAAAAAATATGCTGACAAGATTGGTTGGGATTGGCGTCTTGTTGCTTCAGTAGCTTATCAAGAATCTCAATTTGAACCAGAATCCAAATCATGGGCTGGCGCTAGAGGACTTATGCAAATTATGCCTGCAACTGCCAGAGAATTAAACATTAGTGATCCAAGTGACCCTTACGAAAGTATTCGCGGTGGTACAGCCTACCTACAACAAGTTTGGGGAAAACATGAGAATGTAACTGATTCTATACAACGCATCAAATTTACATTGGCTTCTTATAATTGTGGTTATGCACATTTAAAAGATGCACAACGGATTGCAAAACGAAAAGATTGGGATCCCATCGTATGGGATGATAATGTTGAATTGGCTATTTTAGATTTAGCAAGCCCAGAATATTACAATAGCGAGGGAATACGATATGGTTACGTTAGAGGCACTGAACCTTATAATTATGTGCGTCAAATTTTTGAACGCTATGAACACTATAAAGTCTTTATTGAAGAATAATTTTTCAGTACTGTATAAATAGATGAATTTTCAGGAAAACATTTGTTTTACTTAAAGTTTGTAAGTTTTATTAATAAAAACTTAACTGGTTTTTGTAATATTGAATTCAAATACAATTGAAAATATTTATAACACATCGCTCTGGAATTATTTAATTGATATCAGCCTATGAAAAAGTTTTTTACCCTATCGCCTTTTATCTGTTTATTCCTTTTTAGTTTCACTATTACAGCCCAATTATCAGAAACTTTATTACCTAAAGGTCTCAATAATGCAGAAAAAAGTCTTGTAGCTGATTTTGAATTTAAAAGTAATGAAGCTACATCAGCTCCTAGTACCACTGTAAGAACTGCTGCTGAATGGGAAGAAATTGAATACCTAGTCATCCGATGGACAAATTCATTTCAAAATATATTGCTTCAAATTGTGCAAGCTTCTGTTCTAGAATGTAAAGTTTTAATTACCACTCAAAATTCTTCTGCGGTTTCTTCCTACCTTTCTTCAAATGGAGTAGATATGACTCAAGTTGAGTTTCTGAATGAACCTAGCAATTCCATTTGGATAAGAGATTATGCTGGAAATACAATATACTCTAATGATGTGGAGGATTTAGCTTTAGTAGATTGGATTTATAATCGCCCTAGACCAGACGATAATGAAATGCCTGTTGCTCATGCAAATTTTGCAGGAGTTCCAAATTTTAGAACTAACTCAGGTACAAACGATTTGGTAAATACAGGGGGGAATTTTATGTCTGATGGTATGGGTACTGCTTTTGCCTCTAATTTAGTCCTAAATGAAAATCAAGCTGGTAATCCTTATGGTGTTTCTGCTAAAACGGAAACACAGGTAGATGATATCATGTTTGCTTACCAAGGAATTACCAACTACATTAAGATGGAGGAAACACCATTTGATCCCATAAGCCACATAGATATGCACATGAAATTATTGGATGAACAAACCATATTGGTAAGTAGATATCCTGATGGAGTGGCAGATGGACCCCAAATAGAAGATAATATCAATTATGTTACTTCTAATTTTCAAACACCCTTTGGAACGGATTATAAAGTTGAATGGATTGATGCTCCACCAAGTACTTCTGGTTTGTATCCAGATGCAGGAGGATATTATAGAACTTATACCAACTCTGTTTTTGTAAACGGTACTGTTTTGGTGCCAACCTATAGACCTGAGGTAGACGATGATGCACTAGAATTATATGAAGAATTACTTCCTGGCTACAACATAGTTGGAATAGATGTAGATGATGCACCAGAACTGCTGATTTCATTAAGTGGTGCAATTCATTGTATTACTCATGGAATTGGTGTGGCAAATCCGCTTTTAATTATTCATCAGCCAGTAGAGGAGTCCAACACCAATTTGGATATTCCCCTTAGTGCATTAATAAAACACAGCTCAGACATCAATCAGGCAAAAGTTTTTTGGAGAGCATCTGGAGATACCGCATTTGAAGAGACAAATATGACTTTAACAACAGAAGATAATTGGATTAGCTCTTTAAGTGTGCCATCAAGTGCATCTGAAATAGAATACTACATTTGGGCTGAAGCCAATTCTGGAAAAACAATGACTAGACCTATGGTAGCACCAGAAGGATTTTGGACCTTCAACATTTCAAGTCTTTCAGTCGCAGATTGGGCAGAGAAAAATATCATTGGTCCCTTTCCTAATCCAGCAAGGGAAAAGGTTTCTTTTAATTTGAAATCGATTTCAGGTAAAATTGACATTGCAATTCACAATATGCAAGGACAAAGATTATTTGAAAATACACTAGAAAACGCAAACGGTACAATCACTCTAAATTTAAAACCAGAATGGAAAGGAACTTTGTTGGTTTCCTTTTCTGGTGAATTCGGAAAAATAGTAAAGAAAGTGATTAAGTTTTAGTAAGTTTGAAGGAATTTGGATTTCAATTTTTCTTTCTATTTTGAACTTGCTACTAGACTTTGCCATTCACTTGTTGGTGATATAAATCAAGTTTCACTAATAAACAATTAGAAGAAAAAATTCTTATAGAAGAGAAACAAGCAAAACTATTTTCAGAAAAAATATTGGGAAAATGGACTCATAAACATTTTATATATTTACCACCACCTCCAGAATATAATCTTTCAAATGCTAAAACAACGGAATCTTATTATCATATAATCAAAAAGCAGATTAAATTTTTATTCTACTTAGAGGATTCTGTAAATTATTTTTTAATAAGCAGAGATAAATCAATAGATTTTAATAATCCCATACAAGATTTTAATGGATGCCAAAAAAAATGGCGTATATTAAATGTATCAGATTCAATAATTACCATAGAAAGAAAATATAACACAGCCCATCCTTATTTACGACCTTACAATGATATCATAGATACAATTAGCCCTGAAAAAAACATTAGCTAACAATCCAAAAAAAAACCCAAACCCTGTTTTATACCAAAAAATTTATAAATCAAAGGTTGCTACAATAAGAAAATAATCACGTTACTTTGTGTTTTGATAAACAGGAGAATAAGACATGATACTAACTTTTATTTTAATAATTATTGGATTTCTAAGTTTAATTTTTGGAGCTAATTGGCTTGTTGATGGAGCTTCATCTCTTGCAAAAAAAAATAATATTTCAGATTTAGTTATTGGATTGACCATTGTCGCTTTTGGTACCTCAGCACCTGAATTAGTTGTTAATTCTGTGGCAGCCTATGAAGGTCTTTCAGATATTGTTTTAGGAAATGTAATAGGCAGTAATAATTTTAATTTGTTTATAATCCTTGGAATCGCTGGTTTAATTTATCCCATTACAGTTCAGTCCTCGACCGCTTGGAAAGAAATTCCTATATCTTTAGTGGTAACCATATTGCTATTCTTACTTGCTAATAATTTTTTTTTGAATCAAAATCTTGTAATCTCAAAAGTGGATGGTATCATTTTACTAGTTTGCTTCTGTTGTTTTTTATATTACGTTTTTAATCAGCTTAAGCAAGAAAAAAATGAGGTTGTTGCTTATGAAAATAAATCTAATTTTAAAGTTTGGGGACTAATCCTAATTGGAATAGCTGGCTTAATAATTGGCGGGAAATTAGTAGTTGATAATAGTATAAATGTTGCAACTGAATTTGGAGTGAGTCAAAAAATAATTGGTCTTACCATAATTGCAGCAGGCACTTCTTTACCAGAACTCGTAACTTCAATAGTTGCAGCCTTTAAAAAGAATAGCGATATCGCAATTGGTAACGTAATCGGTTCAAATATTTTTAATGTATTGTTGGTACTTTCAATTAGTTCATTTATAAATCCAATTAGCTTTAGCACCAGTTTCAATCAAAATATTTTAATCTTAATCGGAGGGACGCTATTTTTAATTTTGGCCATGTTTACAGGAAAAAGAAAAAAACTTGACCGTTGGGAGGCATTGATCTTGTTGAGTTTTTATTTGGTATATACAACATATTTAGTTTCCAAAGAAATGTAATTATGATTGACTAGCCAAGCTGATAAGCATTTTCTTACTCTTACATTAGTTGACATAGAAAACTTAGAAATAATCCAGAAAAAATGAATACAATAGCCTTGCCAGAAATACAAACAAACAGACTACTATTGAGAAAAATAGTTGAATCTGACAGTAGTATTATTTTATTCCTACGATCTGATGAAAGGATAAACAAAAACAGAAAGACCAAAAACATAGCTGACGCTATAAATCACATCAAAAAAATAAATGCAGAAGCTGAAAATAACTCCTCTTTTTCTTGGGGAATCACATTACAAAACCATCCTGAAATCATAGGAAGCATTTGCTTATGGAATTTTTCTAAAGACCGTAAAATCGCAGAAGTGGGATATGATTTGATTCCAAAACATCAAAACAAAGGAATCATGAGTGAAGCACTTGCTAGCGTACTAGATTTTGGATTTAGTAAACTCGATGTAGATAAAATAGAAGCTTTTACACATGCTCAAAATCAAAATTCAATAAAACTGTTAGAAAAAAATGGATTTAACGTGGTACCAGACAAAAAAGATATGGATAATCTTTCTAACCTAATTTTCGAAATTAAAAAAGACAAGAGTATATACGAGTAAGCGTTTTGAAATATGATAATTTTAATTTCTAATATTTAAAAATTTAAGATTAAGAGAAATCCACTTACATAAACGAAAAACCAAACACTTTTCTTGAGCAAGTCGCTTTAAAATAGTTTATATTCGTAATGAAATTCTAAAATTCAACTGTGTTTTTTAAATACCATAAGAAGCCTTACTACAGCGAATTACTTTTAAGTACCATTTTAATAATAATAAGCCTTGTTTTTACACCAATTTTTACTGAAGAATTGGTAGCAAAGCACAATATCAAAATCGTAGAGAAACTTACTAAAACTACTAATAATCAACATGTTTTTCAATCTAATCATGTAGATAAAATTTTAGACACAGAAGCGAAAAACAAAGAACCAAATCATCAATTCTCTATTATACAAAATCCAGATCCTATTGATTCAGATGGAGATGGTATAGATGATTTTACAGATCTTGACAATGATAATGATGGTATATTGAACCAATTTGAGTGCGGTCAAGTGCAGTCTAATGCGTTTAATGTGGTTGATGGCAATAGCGAAGTTTTTACACTTCCTTCAGCAGACGGTGGCTTTGTAATTGATTTTTCCAGTATAGACAATAGTTTTAATTTAGTTATCAACGGTGTAAATTTAGTCCCAGATGAGCTTCAATTTGAACTTGCCGCTCTTGTAAATGCAGAATCTTTTGTATTGTTTGCTTCAGATAATACAGCTTTTGGAGAAAACGACAATTCTCAGATTTACCAGATGAATCAGTTTAATGCCAACCCTAATGTGGTGATTATACGATTAACTATTAACCCAAATGGATCTATTGCTTTGCAAGGTAAAAGAACCTTGACTTCACCATTAGAAGACTTGATAATTGAAGCTACAGACCCTCAATTTAACGCAATTGCCTGGAATGCTAACGGGTCCAATACAGTTCAAGTTAGTCAAAAAATATTTGGAACAACTTTTTTATATGCTAGAGGATTTGGTCTTGACTGTAGTGATGATATTGATGGAGATGGCATCTCAAACGATTTAGATTTAGATTCTGATGGCGACGGTTGTTTAGATGTTGTCGAATCTGGAGGTGTTGATGCTAATAACGATGGAATTTTAGATGGCCAAGGCATCGATTCAGATGGATTAGTAACAGGCGGCTCGGGAGGTTATGATGAAATTACAGGAAATGAGTTTATAGCACATCAATCTGCTATTAGTAGCACTCCAATAGACCAAACAGCAATAGAAGGCAATTCTACTTTTTTTTCAGTCGAGGCTATTGCAGACGAAGCCACAAGTTATAATAATGGTACATCTGTTTTCGAAACATCAGGGAATGCAAATTCAGGTTTGGAATACCAATGGTTTTTGGGAGATCCAGATACAAATGGTACACCTTTAACAGATACAACTATTTACAGCGGAACAACATCATCTACTTTAACGATAAATGATGTTGCAGGTCTCGATGCTAGCACTTATTGTGTTATCGTTACACACGAAGATTTTGAATGTTTTGAAGAGGTTGCTTGTGCACAACTTACAACTATAAGTGCGTGTATAACTGCTTCTGGAAATATAGATACAGATGGTGATGGGATAACTGATGTTTGTGATATAGACGATGATAATGATGGTATTTTAGATTCTTCAGAAAGCGAAAACCAAGATCAGGACAATGATGGAATTCCAAATCGACTTGATATTGACAGTGATAATGACGGTATTCCAGATAATGTAGAAGCACAATCAACTTTGGATTACATAGCACCAAGTGGAATTTCTGCAAACATCGTTGATGTAGATAGGGATGGGCTAGATGACAATTATGATGACGATATTACAAGTAATAGCTCAGAAACTTCTTTAGGCATAATACCTGAGAATACAGATGCTGAAGATAATCCTGACTTTTTAGACACTGATTCGGACAATGATAATATTCCAGACATCGAAGAAAATGGTAGTGCTACCAGTATAAGTACTCCATTTTCAGATAATGATGCTGATGGTCTAGATGATGTTTTTGATACTGTTATTGGCTATGATGTTAATGATAATTTTACAACACCATCTTTAGATTTACCAGATTGTGATAACGATGTGGATACAGGTGGAAATGTAGATTATAGAGATGCACCAACTATTCCTTCATTTAATGTGCCTTCATCAATTTGTGAAGGTGATTTGATAAATCTGCCAGCGATTTCGGTTAATGAGGTAACAGGGAATTGGTCTCCAGAAATAAATACTAATGAAACAACAACTTATACCTTTACTCCAAATCCAAATCAATGTGCCTTGCTAACGGAACTTACTATTAGTGTGGAACCGATTAATATAATCAGCCTAAATGCTACTATCATATCAGACCTGTTTACCGAAACGCTTAGCATTGAATTAAACGTAATAGGTGGTAATGGCGATTACGAATATAAAATAGATAATGCAGCCTGGCAATCTTCAACTATATTTGAAGATTTAGAAAATGAGATTGTGTATACTTTTTCAGCAAGACAAATCAATGGCTGTAGCAATATAGCTGTGGCATCAGCACAAGGGCTTTCTTTTCCAACTTTCTTTACCCCAAATGGAGATGGTTTTAATGATTATTGGAACATCCGTAGTTTAAAAAATCAGCAAAATGCAGTTATACACATTTTTGATAGATACGGTAAACTTCTGGTTGAACTAAACCCCTCACAAATAGGATGGGATGGTATTTATAATGGTAAACCTTTGCCATCTAATGATTATTGGTTTAATGTAAAATTTACAGATCCACGAACAGGTAATTTAGTAAACTATGTGAATCATTTTACTTTGAGAAGATAAATAGCTAATATATTTAGCCTCGCTTAAGCTTCCCCAACACAATAGTTGTTGAATCAAAAATAATCATTTCTACTCAACTAAATAAGTAGAGCGATTAAGTAAGCATTTAGATTCCTAGCAAAAGTTTCTATTCAGTTTTTAATTACTAAATTAGGCACTTAAAAGAAACTCTAAAAGAACAATATCTCCCAAATTAATAATGAAACTACTACTCCACTCCTACTCCCGATTAACTTACGTATTACTAGCATTATTCATCTACTCCAATTGCTTAGCTCAAACCTATGGCAAAAATGGAATGGTAGTATCTGATAACACACTTGCGTCTCAAGTGGGTACAGATATTCTAAAAATGGGAGGAAATGCTATTGATGCATCTATAGCTACTGCTTTTGCACTAGCCGTAACCCATCCCCAAGCAGGAAATATTGGAGGTGGTGGTTTTTTAGTATATATGGATTCTGATGGAAGATCAACCAGTATAGACTTTAGGGAAAAAGCACCTATTCTTGCTACATCAGATATGTACTTAGATGAAAATGGATTACTCATAGGAGGCAGTAATCATTGGGGACCAAAATCAATTGGTGTTCCGGGTACAGTAGCTGGACTTCATTTAGCCCATCAAAAATATGGC
>Ga0307954_1000507_pt1 | contig 21142 bp, 17 predicted proteins | sample OrgLakmetagen437_FD_201822 | JGI IMG/M metagenome (GOLD analysis project Ga0307954, IMG submission 201822) | Saline water microbial communities from Organic Lake, Antarctica - #437 | ecosystem: Environmental > Aquatic > Non-marine Saline and Alkaline > Saline | place: Antarctica: Organic Lake... | reverse complement strand
GAAGACAGCTGGGGCGTTGAAATCAAAAAAGGCGAATTCAAATATCTGGGCGGCGACCGTGAAACGGTCCTCCGCAACCAACTCGAAGGCCCAAAAAAGGATTGGGCCGCCGTGATTCGCGCACTGGTAAAAAAGACCTGGGCAGACGGGAAGCCCCGCGACATGGGCGAAATGGTCCGAAAGCTAAAAGCTTCTGGCGTTGACATCAAAATCCGGAAAAACCTGGAAGGCCAGCCTGAGGGCATAAGTTACTGCGCCCGAGGTTCGGATGTCTGGATATCCGGCTCCAAGGTAATGGCCAAGAGACTGACGTGGCAGAACCTGGTCGGACGCGAAGGCATTCACTACAACCCATTAAAGCACAACGAAGCTCTGGGTCTGCCACCCTCCCAAGATGGACTGCTGATCCGAGTGGATGCATATCAACAGCTTAATCGCCGCCAGATTGTTGTTATCAAGAAAACCAAGCTGTCGGTGCGGATATATCGACAGGGGCCGCATTACTTTGCGGGCTTGGGCTTCGATCAGACGCTGCAAACCGGGAAAGAACGCTACGAAGCCATGGTTCACGAACAGCTGTTCAAGCTCGTACTCGCGCTGCTCAATATGCTGTTCGGCACCGAGATTGGCCGAGCCCCACCCCCAATCATGACCCGAGACTATGAAGTGCCTGAGGGCCTTGAAGAATTGCGGAACGACGTCGGTACTGATGGCTGGGAGGTGCCCGAGTCGGACGGCAACCGGCTCAGTTTTGGAGAAAAGAAACAGATCGCCGAAGAATTACATGATGAGATATATGAGGAACACAACGAATGGATCGATCCAAAATTTGAAACAATCGGCAAAACGCTGGACAACGATGACGTCGCACCCACGTTTCGAACAAAAGCATCATGATAAAAGGTTTGTTGCTGGTGTAGTGTTCCACCGCAAACATTCTCTAAAGTGAATTAGGATATCCAATATAGGACGAACCTTGGTCTTGCAGGTACTTTGCTATTGCCGAATCGAGCATTCGCAGGAATAAATCTCGGCTTTGGGGTGTAGTCTGGGTGCCTAAACCTACCAGAGATCTCTCATGCGGGATCATGCTATATCGTCGACCTTAGGTCAGTATTGGATTCAATCTCTTCAATTAATTTATAAATAATAAATTATTAAATTTATAATTTTCGTTATTAAAATAATTTTATTAATTTGACGATAAATAATAATTTTTAATTAATTAAAGGTTAATTAGTAGTATAAAATTCAGAGCTTTACAAAATCAATTTAATAGATTATATTTTGTTCGGACTTTCAAAATACGATCATAGAGCTGAGGATGCTAGATACAATAATGAGAGACAAGGATTTAGTAAATAGCAATGTTGAGCCTAATAGTTAATTAAATTGACTAAAGGTATTGACCTGGAAAGTATTGATTAGCTGGGTTTATGTGTATTGAAGTGGTAATTTGGTGTGCCAAAGGAGTTTAGGTCGTCAAATTCTAAACACTCAGGTTAAACGCTGAGGTCTGAAATGACGGAATTAACACGAAAATTGGCATTAGAAAATCTGAAAGTTGAGCTTAAAGAAAACGGCTACGAGGTAACTGAAAAAGCGCTGGAGAGCTGTTTTGATAGTGTTCGACGTAAATACCGTCTGCCGAGTTGGCGTCACATGCCGATGGAACAAAAAGAGGAAACACTTTCGACGGTAAGAAACAAGCAGATAGATAGCGTTGAAAACGACATGCATCGCCAAAAAAATTGGATTTTGGACGGGGAAGGATACACCACCAGGAAACTTTATCGCCTAGTCAGGAAGGATTCGCGAATACACGGTAGCGAAATTCAACTACCTACAGAGCAGAATTTTGGTAGGAGCCTTACAAGGCTCAGGGCCTCGGAGTCAAAGGTCATTGACCGAAATAGCGTAATAGCTAGCTACCAATCGCTGGTTGATTCTACGATACACTTCGCAAAAACAGCTCTTTGTAACATCTACCAGCTTGAGTTCACACAAGGGCCTCATGAGGGTAAAAGATACGTGGGGATTACTCAATGTTCAGTATCTGAGCGACTACGGTGGCACTTTATCAATGCTACGCGTCCAGAAAGTTCCGAGAGAAACCCAAAAAATAGGCTTTATGAAGCTTTGAGAGATTCTCTTATTTTCTCAGGTAATAGCGAGTCATGGCTCAACATTAGCGTTCTAGAGAGTGATGTTAAACCTGCCACAGCGAAGATTATCGAAAGCTACTATTGTGAAATCGTTGCGGCCGAAATTGGGAACGAGAAGGTATTAAATGTTGCTACGCCTGGTTCCAGTGGCGGCCGCAGCGGGACCAGAACCGTAGCGTATAAAAAAAAGAGTATTACTTGAGCGATGGTGTGCGCGCAGTAGCCAGGGATTTAAAAGTTGCTGACAGAGATATTGTAAAATTTCGATCCATATTCCTTTACCATTTCAGAAAACAGCGAATGTGTGATCAGAACAAGTTAGATGCGGTGGCAGAAAAAATGGCCCGAATCGCTCCCATCGCAGGTCGAAGTTACCGCGACGACGCTGTTTGTTATCTCCTAAATGATAAAAAAGTCTGCATTCGCGAAGCTGCCAACATCACTGGGCGAGAACCGGATCAGATAAGAAGTGCACTGTTAAGTAGGGGTCTTCTTGGCACCGAAGGCACTGACCTTACTCCCGTATTGTCTGGAGATCTCCCGGCTATTCCAATTCAGACCCCAGCCACGTCACATTTTTATCAGAGGCCCGACGATATCGCTGACGAAATGTGGAAAAAAGTAGAGTGTGTTCAAAGTAACTGTTTCGGGAAATCGTGGGCGAAATTGGCTTTGTATTTGGGAGCTAAAGAAAGCAGCTTAAGATATACGGCCCGCAAGTTCGAAAACGATGTAACTGCGTTTTGGAATAAGTTTCTGTCAAACAACATTTAAGGCTAAGTTACCGGCGCACGGCTTTATCAGGAGACTGGGGTGCATAGTATGTGACAACATTTAAAGCCATGTCGAGCATCCCATCGCCGACAGCAACCACGATTTCAGGTATATCGTCACCGTCAAAGTCATGTTCGGCGACCTGCACGTAGCAGCCCTGATTAATCTCACCCGCCTTACCGGCGATGGTTGATAATCGCCCGAGCGAACCGACTGCTTTACCACGGTCCAGTGGCCGCCCTATACCCAGGTGGGCAACTCCTCGATGGTCATGTCATCGATACCCGATGCTCCCTTGTTGACTCGAACCTGCTTCCAGGCTTTTTGGAAATTAGCCTGGCGCAGTGCAGCATCGAGTAGATCATTGCTAAAAGCTGGCTTCGTGGCTTTACGCTGAGTCACGTCATTGCCGGACGGCATTTATGCGTTCAAGTCGACCAAGGCTCCTTCTTTGTTCCCGGTGTTAGGCCCTTAACCCTGTCCCGACCATTACGACGGGCGTTTGGCTACTATGGCCGCTGCTGACCTCTGCTAAATTACCGGCAGTGTTATCCCTGTCGGTGCTACCGGTGTCCATCTCGTTCGCGCGCAACCGCCGATGGCAACGGCTGCGCCCAGGCTTGATTGGATAGTGGCCTGACTACTGGTTATTGACCGATCGCGCGTTGGGCAGATCTCCCCAGATAAGGTCATGCACTGTCACTGCACTGCTGAATCGTTTACGGTGGCCGTAATATCATATGACTTCGTCGTCTTGTGCGAACCCGCCTTTGGCCTACGCCTCACATGATGTTCTTGTTCATCAGCTCGCAGTTTTGCTAGCGGTTTCCGCCAGACCAAACCTCGCGGATTTGCGCTTGCCATTCGATAGTGGTTAGCTTTCAATCGGGTGAAACCAGCTGAACGGTGATCTTCCCACAGGGAACTTTCACCCCATTAGTTTATGCCCATGCTGGGCGGACACCACTCCATGCACCGGATGTCACAGCCTTCGCTTTGCTGCGTTTCTGTCACCGGTGATGAAAGACGTTATGCAAATAAAGGAGAGGGCAAATGGGAGCAATTTTCAAGATTCCTGCTCTTATCATCTATCTGGCGGCTGGTCTATGGGGGTTCTTTTTACGCCTTGGGATAGTTGTTCAGAATTTGGGCTTTATTGGGGGAGCGATCGCACTCGTCCTCTTCCCAGTTACACTGGCTTTCGCACCATAGTATGAAGCTTTGGCCCATCCTAATTGGTTTCCGCTACTGCTTGTTTATGGTGGCGGCATCGGCGCATCAATTTTGTATGGCATTGGGGCATCCATCGATGGCGATTAATTTCTAAAGCTGGAATCGACGTTAATGTCCGATCCAAGAGGGATATCGACTGTCCGTTTAAGCATTGCGAATGCATAACAAGGCCAGTCACGGCGACGTCGACTACATTGCGGCTTCGCCTTCATTCCTAAGCCGCACGTGCTGAGCGGCGTTAGCACTCCGAGTTACCCACGAACAGTAGACACCTTCTATAGTTAGGGTTGCCCCTGACACGGAGGTGCTCCATGAGCCGCAAGAAGACCCAGGCATACACCGAAGAGTTCCGTCGAGAAGCTGTTCGGAGAGCCGATCAACTCGACAATACGGCAGCGTCCGTTGCCCGTGAATTGGGCATACATTCCGGCCAGATTTACAACTGGCGTCGTCAGTTCACCCGGTTGTCGGAGAGACAGTTCAACAGCGTCGATGGCGTGGATTATTCCAAGGCCGAGAGCGAAGCCATGCGCAAGCTCAAACGCGAAATGGACACATTGAAAAAGGAAAACGAATTTCTAAAAAAGGTGTCTGCGTACTTCGCGAAGTCCCAAGAGTGAAGTACGCGCTGATTGAGAAATTCTGTCAGTGCTACGCGGTGCGCCTGATGTGCCGGGTGATGGAGGTGTCGGCCAGTGGCTATTATCGCTGGAAACAGTGCCCGATCAGTCTCAGGGAACAACGCAGGGCTGAGACAGAAGCCGCCATAATGGAGACTTACGAGAGTTTTAAAGCACGCTACGGTGCCCCGCGCATCGCCCAGGAGCTGACCGCAACTGGCAAGCCCTGTTCGGTGAACTATGTGGCCGGGATCATGCGGGAAAAGGACATTCGTGCCCGCAATGGCGAGGCGTTCAAGTACAGTCGCTCGTCAGAAGCGATGACAAATGTGGCAGACAACCTGCTATGGCGTCAGTTTGCTGCCGCAAAGCCCAACGAAAAATGGACCACTGATATCACTTATATCTGGGTGAAAGACCGTTGGTTGTATCTGGCCACCGTTATGGACCTGCACTCCCGCTATATCGTTGGTTGGTCGCTGGATATGAGCATGACCGAGGCGTTGATTACGGATGCGCTGAGCATGGCGTATGGCCGTCGGGAAGCGACCCCAGGGCTGATTGTGCATTCGGATCGAGGGGTTCAGTACCGGTGTACCGGTCAACCGGGTATCAGGATTACTTGCGTTCAAGGCAGTGCGTACCCAGCATGAGCCGCAAAGGCAATTGCTGGGACACTCATTTGTCATAAAGCTTTTGAGAACATTCTTTCGCTATCGGGTTTGTGGACAATCAATCAGCTAATGTTGCAGAGTTGGCACCGTGCTGCCTGTTTTCGCTTGGTAGAGCACGACAAACTAGGCAAAGGAGATTGCGTTATGAGCTTTTGGTCCAATTTATTTGGTGGAAAATCTAAGAGTGCAGAGGATAATCCGGCGGTCTATGGCGGAGATGGTCTAACCGATGAGACTCCCGCGATCATCAATTGCGGAAGTATGCGTGTAGCCCAAGAGTTGATGAATCAATTGATAACAAGCCACTGTGGGAAGGGATGGCTTAAGGAAATTGAATTTTCTCTTCGCGACAAGATTGATCCTCAAAAATCGATAAAAATGATTTCCGTGGCCACATCAGGTGGAGATAAGCGAAGCTTTTACTTTGATCTATCGCGACCGGTTAGGACTTCGATGAAGTTACAGGAAATGTTGAATCCGAAAAAATAAGGAATTTTCACATGCTTGGTTGGTTCAAAGAAAGATCAAAGTTTGCCAAACTTGCAGGAATTTGGATCGACGTTACAGGCTTAAACCCAGGCGACAGTGGTCAAATTGCAGTGTATGCGTCCGGTATTTTGAAACAATCTCCGATGACCCCAGAGGATGCCTGGTTATCAGCATTAATGAACTGGACTTACAACATGCCGGATGTGGAGTCTAAAGTCATGTTGGCCGACGGGTTGCTCAAGTTTCTGGTGGACGGACGTCAGCAAAGTTTGTTTAGCGCCGAGGCTCGGGGTCATGCTTTGATGTTAGCCAGAGAGATCACTGGTAAGTAATAAATGGTCCGCCACCTATAGATAGGCAGCCTCATTTGCCTTGCGTCATTTCTATGGCCAGAGGGCTTGCCGAACACTGTATTAAATGTGAGTCTCTTCATAATTCGAATTTTAGTAAAAGGCGTTCATGGATGACAATATGCCCGCTCGGCGACCTCAAATCTGGCAATAATTTTCTTGTTCAGCATGACTTGAGACAACCACAGCACAAATCACGCGCTATTGCATGCCTTTTCGATGAGTCAAGCGTTGAATTTTCTCCCTCTGTTCTTGCTCCGCCTTTCAGACCATCGACCAACGTCGATACGTCAAATCTCTCAAGTTTTCTTTAAATGTCTAATTACGCTGCTGACCTAACCGGCGACCCAACAAGCATTGTGCAGGAGTAACACATGGATGAGACCAAACTAGAATCCACAGACGCAGAAGCAGAAGCTATGCGGGATTCGGTGCTGAGCATGGCTGTTGAAGCATGGCGATTTGGAAGAGTCTTTGATCGGCTATTGGGGCGTCTTGATGCTGGTGAGACCAACCGTTATCGGAGTCAATTTAACTGGTTCATGAAAAAAGTGGAGGACTCTCTCAATGGCGCAGGACTTCGCATTGTCAACGTCGAGGGTCAGCCATTTGACCCAGGTATGGCTGCAACGCCACTGAATATCGAAGAATTCGATGTGTCAGAGCCATTGGTGGTCGACCAGATGCTAGAGCCGATCATAATGGGCGGAAACGGGATTGTTAAAACCGGAACTGTAACTTTAAGGAAGGCTGAGCAATGAATCATTTTGTAGGCATTGATCTGGGAACAACAAATAGTGCTATCTGCTCATATGACGGCTCCGAGACGCGTATTTGGAAAAGCCCTGAGCAGAATGATGTGACACCTTCGGTGATCTACATAGATCGTCGCGGAAACAAGTATATCGGCAAAAGAGCTTACGATTCTGCGCCACATAGCCCGGACAATTCAGCCAGCCTGTTCAAGCGTTTAATGGGCACGAGCACGCCGGTCGAGCTGCCTGCTGTTAACCAAACGAAAACTCCAGAAGAATGCTCAGCAGAAGTGCTTAAAACGCTATATGGCTACTTACCTGAAGAAGTCAGAAGTGATCCGGACACAGGAACTGTCATTACCGTTCCCGCTGCTTTTAACCAAATGCAGCGGGATGCGACTATGCAGGCTGCCAATATGGCGGGTATCGGAAATGTCGCTTTGATGCAAGAGCCTGTTGCCGCAGTGATGAGTGTAATGCGCAAAAAAAATGTTGACGGCATGTTTCTTATTTATGACCTCGGTGGTGGCACATTAGATATTGCTGTTGCTGAAAGTATTGGTGGTCGGATTAATCTCCATGCGCATGGAGGCATTTCGATGTGCGGAGGGAGGGATTTTGACCGGGTTCTTTTGGATAACGTCGTAAAGCCGTGGCTGACTGAGAATTTTAATTTACCAGAGAATTTCTCGTCCAATCCCGACTATAAATCACTCATCAGACTGGCCACCTGGGCCACCGAGCGGGCAAAAATTGAGCTTTCCTCCAGCGAGCAGGCGGCGATCAGTCTTACAGAGGTAGAAGCCAGGGCAAAAGACCTTGACGGTGAAGAGATATACTTAGATGTCTCCTTGACCAGGCAAATTATGGATGAACTTATTGCCGATCGGCTTTCGGAGACTATTAGCGCTGCACGGGAGACTCTATCAAATGCGAGTCTTAATCCTCATGATCTTGAGCGGGTGGTTTTTGTTGGGGGCCCAACTAATTATAAGCCTCTTCGGGATAAGGTCGCATTTGAATTGGGAATTCCAGGCAATACCGACGTCAATCCAATGACTGCTGTTGCAGAGGGCGCGTCTATATTTGCCGAGTCGATTGACTGGAGCACGCAAACAAGAGGGCGAAAAGGGAATCGAGGGACTCTTTCAAATACTGGTAATTTGGACATTTCATTTAACTACATCTCCCGTACGCCAGACCTTAAAGCCAAGATGGCAGTCAAGATCCCGGGAGAGATTCCCGAAGGGTCTGAGTTCCAAGTAGACAGTGTCGACACTGGGTGGACGTCGGGTCGAGTCCCACTGGCTAACGGTGTAACATTAACTTTGAACTTGGCAAAACCGGGTGAGAATAATTTCAAAGTCGCTGTTTTCGATGCGAGCGGGGGCCCAGTTTCACTCGCCCAGGACACAATCATCATTACAAGGACCGCCGCGTCGGTAGACGCTATTCCTGCTTCTTATTCGATAGCAGTGGAAGTTTTGAACAAGTTGGGTGGTCGTCCTGAGCCCGATTATTTGGTTCGCGCTGGTGATCACCTTCCCGCCAAAGGTAAACGGATATATAAGGCCGCCGAATCGTTGAAGGCCGGTGCTTCAGGGTCTTTAAACTTTATTCTTTGGGAGGGCGAGATCGGAGATCCAATTCGCGATAACCGTCCTGTTGGCTCGTTGAAGATATCTGGCAACGACTTTGATGAGGGTGTTATACCGGCGGGTGCTGACCTGGAATGTGAATACGAAATTCTTGATTCGGGTAATATAATCTTCAATATTTCCATCCCTTCCATTGGCGGAACCTTCCATTCCGATCGTAATTTCTACTCTCCACAAGGTGGCATGCAGGACTATTCGGCATCAGCAGACGCTATCGTTGAGGAAGGAGAAAAAACACGTTCGCGAGTCGATGATTTCAGCGCGCGGATTGATGACCCCAGGCTCACTCAGGCTAGAGATAAACTCCAACAAGTAGAAAGCATCGATGAAACCTCCGACCCTGAGTCTGCCAAGCAGGCAATGGAGAACATCCTCGATGCAAAACGGCTAATTGCCGATGTCAAAAAAGCGCACCTCAAAGAAACGAGAACAATTGAACTTGAGCATGTTGTAGATTTCTTCGATAACTATGTACGCGGAAATGCCAGGCCATCCGAGGCTTCTTCCTTCGACGCGCTGGCCCATACGGCTCGCTCTGCTATTCAGGACAATGACACTAGTTTTGATAACCACCTTGATGAATTAAGGGGGAAGAACTTTGAGATTCTTTGGCGGCAAGATTGGTTTGTCGTTGAGAAGTTCAAATCCATGGCAAAAGCGCCGCAGCAGTTTACAGATCGACAAATGTTTACCCAGTTGGTGCAGGCCGGCATGGACGCAATGGAGAAAGACGATATTGATCGGCTCCGAGCAGTCATTGCAGAGATTTCTCAGATACAAGCGGGTATAGGGGCGGGCGATGAGCTGTTTGATGTTGCGAACATCATAAAGGGTTAGAGGATGTCTTCTGAACAATGGCTACCCAACGGTTTCAAAATAGAAACCGATTTCAAGGTCCGTTCGTTGGTGCAAGCCGGTGAGCATTGGCAAATATACAAGTCTGGAGGAAGAACTCTTCTCCTGGTGGTAACCAATGCACTCCTGGACTGGTGGTCTGACGAAGGCCTGATTGAAAAGGAGTTGTTTTCTTTACTTAGGGCCGATGAGCAAGATTTTTTTTATCTATACTCAGGTTCTGACAACACCATTGAGCCAGTTTACGGTGGAGAGGGCCCACAAACGAAAGCTGACGCAATAAGCTTTGTGCATGCTTTAAAAGACACGAGGAAGCTTTTTCCTGAAGGATCGTTATATTCATCTCTATTTGTTGAGCGGTATTCTCGCTTGCTACCGCTTACACCCAAAGACGAGGGGTTTGCAGATGAGATAGTCCTTGGCACATGGTTGTCCGGCGGGGTAACTGTGTCGGTGTTGTCTTTCAGGCGACTAAATGATCTGTGTGGTTGGATGCCTACACACGATCTAATTGACGTTGTGGAGTTCGCCGGATTTGACGTTCCGCCTGACTCGGGCCTTCTTCAAAAACCGCCAAGCCCTGGGTCATCGCTGCTGCGTTCTGACGAGGTGGGACGAACGCCTCAAGAAAAAGAAGTCTCGGCCAATTCTTCTACTCCGGTCAGCGGTCCTTCCAACGATTCACGCAGATCCTTTAGCTTACCGGGAAGGAAGGCACTTCAGGATTTTTTCAACGAACATGTTGTCGACATCATTTTCAATCCCGAGCGTTATCAAATGATGGGGATTGAGTTTCCCTCCGCCATAATTCTCCATGGACCTCCGGGCTGCGGGAAAACCTTTGCTGTCGATCAGTTAGTTGAGTTTATTGGCTGGCCCAGTTATTCAATAGATTCCAATAGCATTGGGAGCCCTTACATTCATGAGACCAGCAAGAAGATATCTGAAGTTTTCGATAAGGCATTAGACAATGCCCCGTCAATCGTCGTCATCGATGAAATGGAGTCTTTCCTGACCGACCGACGTGCTGGCAACAGTTCAGGACTTCATCATGTCGAAGAAGTGGCGGAATTTCTCCGGCGGATTCCCGAGGCGATTAAGAATCGCGTTTTGGTGATTGGGATGACCAATATGATTGATACGATTGATCCGGCCATCCTTCGGCGCGGACGTTTCGATCATGTAATTGAGGTCGGTATGCCCTCTGCTGAAGAGATTAGGTCGCTACTGGATTCATTGCTCCAAAACATTCCCAAGTCTTCAGATTTGGCTGTCGAACGTTATGTGGATTTGCTTTCGGGTAAGCCACTTTCGGATGCTGCATTTGTTGTTCGTGAGGCGGCAAGGCTAGCTGCAAAGACCGGAAAGACAGCACTCGATGACGTATGCCTTGAGGCAGCATTATCAAGCCTGCCAAAAGAACAAGAAAAACGTCGGGAGCGGATTGGTTTTATATGGGATGAGGAAAAGGATTAAATATGGACTTGTTTGATAATCCTTTCAGAGTGCTGGGCGCAACACCAAGGGATGACCGTCAAAAAATTATGGAGTTGGCGGAAGAGGGTTCCCTGCTGTTAGATCCCCAGGAATGTTCTGAGGCTCGCTCTATTTTGACGATGCCAAGAAAACGCATAAGCGCGGAGCTGGCTTGGCTGCCGGGGGTTGGTCCAAAAAAGGCCTCGGATATATTGTCCATTGTTGAGCGTAATCCGGACGATTTATTTTCTTTGGAAAATATGCTTCCCGTTGCGCGCTGCAATGCCGTTGCTGCTGCTATTAGTCGCTCCGTAAACTTGGAACCAAGTGTATTAGCCGACTGGTTTCTTGAGCTTGGTTGGGCGTTTGAAGAAATCGAATCCGAGCCGCTTCGGCGCGTAATAAACGAAGAGCGAGTTGTATCTGGTTTCGCTGAGGTCTCAGAAGTATCGTTAGTTGAGTCGGGTATTGCGGACAGGAGGCAGTACTACCGCCAGGTTATGAAAACTGCCTTGAACCAAATGAAGCCGAGGGACCTTGTTGAAGCAATTACAGTAGCCGTAGAGGCAGGAACTGAGGTAGGCCACGCGCCTGGGCCAAAGTTGTTCGCAGACCTCGTTGAAGCGTATGAGGTCGAAGCTCAGGATTTTTTGGAAAGAGAACAGGCAAATATATCTCTTCTCATCAATCGTGTTGAAGAAGGGCTTGACCAAGAATTTGGAGACAAAGATTTAGAAGTAATTGTTGATAGGCTTTGCCAGGTTGTGCGGAATTGGGATTATGTCGCGCAGCCAATTCAAGTGAGTAGAAAGAGCAGGGGTCTGCCCCACGAGGCAAGCCAGGAGGCGGCTTATGCTGTGCGGTCTCTAGCTATCACGATGGTCAACGACTTTAATAAGATCGAACCTGCCCAACAGATAACCGAGATGCTTCAAGCGGTTTTTGCAGAAGTAGTCGATGTTGCCGAGAGAACTGCTGATGACGCTGGAGCGCTCGATGATCTTGCGGAGCAACGAATCCGTCTGATGGAGGATGCTGCGCGCCACGAAGAGAAATGGCAGAAAGAGATCACCTATGAAACTGAGGTAGGGGTCGTCTTTAAGGATAAGCTTCGGATTTCTCCAGACGGTGTGGAGTGGAAACGGCAAAAAATCCCGCTTGATAGTGTAGTCGGAGTTCGTTGGGGTGGCGTTAGTAAGTCTGTGAATGGTATTCCAAGCGGAACGACCTATACCATAATGGTCACTAGCAATTCTCAATCCATAGAAATTGAGACAAAAAAACAAGAGATTTACTCAAGTTTTGTTGATCGCTTGTGGCGCTCTGTCGGTGTCAGATTATTAACCGAGTTTCTCGCTAGCTTAAGCGCTGGTCAAACATTTCGGTTCGGCTCAGTTGTCGTAAGCGATTCAGGCGTGCATTTAAGAAGGCACGGATTCTTTTCAAAGCCTGAGGCCGTATTTTGCCGATGGGACGAACTTGTGACCGGAAATGCCAATGGCGCATTTCATATTGGACATAGGCACGATAAAAAACTTTCTGAAAGCTTATCGTATCTTGCTGAGAGCAATGTCCATATTTTGGAAACAGCGATGAGCATTCTGTGGAAGCAAGGCGGCGACAGGCTCAGCAGTATTTTGAATTCCTAGGCCAAAAGGTTCTGAATCGATGGATTCTGATAGCAAGGAAAGCAAAGGTTTTACTGGATTAGTGGGTCTCGTTTCAGATCTATCGGATTTAAAAGCGCGGGATGATATCGAAAGCCAGAAAGCGGCTAAGGTTCCGGTGGAGGAAAGAGAAACCAAATCCGGATCTAACAGCGGTAAGAGTCAAAATTCCACGACTACGTCGTCAAAGAAACCAGAGGTTAAGCCCTCCGATAACGCCTCAAATGCCGCATTTTCTGAGCCTCCAGCTGACAAAGGCATGGACAAGCAATTCATATTTTGGATAACAGTAGCTATTTTTATTGTGGCTATATTGTATTTGTCGTCACAGTCTTCCCAGAAAACACCGACGACCACTTCATCGCCCGGTTCTTATAGCACTCAGGCGGACAATAATTCCGGAACCTCTCAAAGCGGTAATAGCGTCGGGGGTGAGCCAGACTATTCAGACCTTTCCTTTGAAGACCTAAATGGTGAATCAACGCAGACAAATCAGGCACCCGCAACTTCTCCAGAGCCAAGCAGGTATGATGGCGACCCTTATCCGTATGACAAACCGCTAGTTGGTTCCAATGAGGTTCTGTCGATACCCCAGATTCGGTGGTGTGTCAGGGAAAGTATCCTTATTGAGGCAATGCGAGACAGAGGTAAATTTGCAACGAATGAAGGCATCGACGAGTTCAACGATATTGTTGATGATTATAATCGGCGCTGCGCAAGTTACCGATATCGCGAAGGAGACCTTAGTCTTGCTCAACGCCAGGTTGAGGAGCAGCGGGCCGCGATAGAACTAGATGCGGTAATGAAAGCGTACGTGGACGAACCAGCGGCCTCTGAGTCTGCCAAGTCAACACCCATTTCTGGCGGGGCAGCGCCAGATTCAGACACTGTTAAAGAAGTTCAACTTTTATTGAGAGCGCTTAGATACAGCCCCGGAGTTGCAGACGGTATAGTCGGTCCAAAAACGAGAATAGCGATCAGGATGTTTCAGCGAGACAAGGGAATATTGGCTACTGGGACAGTTAACAAAGGGTTGCTAGAAGTCTTGCGCCGCGAGTACCGGTCGACATATTAGGCGTAACGTACAAAAAGGTCTGAAGATTTGGCTTGGCAGAATGAGTTATACCCAATTTAGAGGACAGCAGGGCACCGTGATTGAGGGCGAGCCAGAGAGCCTCAATCACAAGTATGAGGAACTGAGCAATCACGAAGCTTTGCAAGTTGACCTGGAACTTAAGGCCGCACCGGCGAAATGGCCACTCTGTTGGGAAAATTACCCATGTATGATCTCATCGGTCTGATTCGGAATATGATTCGAGAAATGTTTTGATTCCATGCCTTGCTGGCGTCGAAGCTTACGAAACGGATTCAGCACCCTAAGCCAAGTAAGGTCCATAAGGATATCGTGATGAGGGTTTTTCGTCAGGTGTGGTTCCTGAGGCTGTTTGGGGGTGCTCCTCTAAAGCTAACAGTCTCGGAGGCAGGGATTGGTTTACAAAACAAGAAAGAGCCTGAACGGTTCATCCATTGGAACAATGTTTCGTCGCCTCCTGTTATCCGCAAGGGGCTTCTCCTTACGAGAATTGAACTCGCGGTCAATAATCAGCAAGAGACCTTTACCTGGCTGAGCAAGACCACAGGTCGAAAGCTACGGGAGGCTCTTTTTAACCGGCTTTTGGAGCTTCATGGCGTTCGCGCAGCGGCGTCGCTGTCGAAGGTTCATTCATTGGTGACGAAATCAGGTTATCTTCGAACAAGTCACGCTACTGCAATAGCGCACTTTGCAGATTCACAGAGAAAACGCTTAATCCTGCCTCCCGACGATATCGATTTGCCTCAGGATAAAGTCCAGCCCTTTGAAGCACTTCAGCAATGGGCCGAGTCTAACCCTACGCTTATTCAACAAGTAAGAGACGAATTTCTGACCAGTGAGTTGCGCCGGTTCAAAGGCTTATTCGATTCAGTCGAATCAAATCCTCTTACCACGAAGCAACGTGAGGCTTGCGTGGTCGATGAGGACAATAATCTGGTCCTGGCTGGTGCCGGGACCGGAAAAACTAGCACTATGATCGGCCGAACAGCCTATCTGCTCGAAAGTAAAAGAGCCGTAGACAGTGACATTTTAATGCTGGCCTTCGGGCGCAAAGCAGCGGAGGAAATGGAGGTGCGGGTTGCTGAAAAGATCCCGGGGGCCAAAGTGGAAGCTGCAACCTTTCACTCTCTGGGGTTGAAAATTATCGGGGATGTCGAAGACGGTAAACCGCAGATCAGCAAATTGGCGGAAGATGAGAATGCGTTGGCCAAGACGGTCGATGATTGGCTCAAATTGCTTCTGGAAGACAAGAACTACCAAAGCCAAGTAGTCCGTTATTTTTCCAACTATTTATACCCTGAAAAGAACAGCTTCGACTTCTCATCGGAAGGTGAGTACTTCGAGTACATTCGGGCCAACAAGATCTATTCCCTTAAGGGAGAGAACGTAAAAAGTCTCGAAGAGGCGCTGATTGCCAATTGGCTATTTCTCATGGGGGTCGAGTATCAGTACGAAGCCCCATACAAGGCGGCGCAGACACAGACACCCGACTTTCGCGCGTATCTCCCTGACTTCTACTTACCCGATCATGACATTTATCTGGAACACTTTGGGATTGGGCGAGACGGCACCACAGCACCGTATGTTGATGCCAATAAGTACCAGGAAGGCATTCGCTGGAAGCGCGAATTGCACAAGGCGCATCAGACCACGCTCGTTGAGACATTCTCTTACGAGCGAAGTGAGGGATGTTTACTCAGTGCACTTGAGCAGAAGCTTTCCGCGGTCGGCGTAAAGTTTGAGCCTTTACCCAACGAAGCAATACTAGACACGCTCAGGGAGAGGGGAGTGATCAGCGAATTCTCCCGACTGATGAGCCAGTTGGTTGGCGCTTTCAAAGGAAGTCATGAGACGTGGGACGAGGTCAAAATACGCGCCAATCGGATTTCAAATCCAGGCCAGTTTCTTGCAGCCATGGAATTATTAAAACCTGTCTTGGATCGATACGAAGCACATTTAAAGGCAAGCGACAGCATCGATTTCAACGACATGATTGGCAAAGCGATTGATTACGTGGAGTCCGGACGTTTTAAGCCCACATGGCGCTATATTTTGGTGGATGAGTTCCAGGATATATCCCGTCCACGCGCGAGATTGGTTAAAGCGTTACGGGATAGAACAAAAAATTGCTCAGTGTTCTGCGTCGGTGACGATTGGCAGGCGATTTATCGATTTGCGGGGAGTGATGTGACTCTCACCACTGGATTCAAGGAAGAGTTCGGTCCGACAAAAACAACATCGTTGGACAAGACCTTTCGGTTTAACAACCGAATTTGCGACGTTGCTTCACAATTTGTCATGAAAAACCCAGCTCAGGTAAGGAAGCAACTTACAACTCATTCGGTAGTTTCCCAGCCAGCTGTGTCGGTGCTCCGACGGGGGCAATCTCAGCAGGGGCAGATTTCTGAGTTGGAGGAAGTGTGTCAGGCGATATCCGATCGAGTGGAGGGCGGGGCGACGGTCTATATACTGGGAAGATTTTGGTTCCGGCTCCCCGATAACTCAGTCGTGCGAGGACTCGAGCGCAAGTTCCTAAAGCTGAAAATAGAGCGGCTCACGTTCCATGCCTCTAAAGGCAAAGAAGCAGACTGCGTCATATTAATGGGACTCGACGTGGGGCGTAACGGCTTCCCTTCGACCAAAGAAACGCACCCATTGCTAAACGCTTTGCTGCCATCCGAAGAGCCTTACGAATTTGCAGAAGAGCGCAGGGCTTCTTTACGTGGCATTGACCCGCGCTCGTCATAGAGCCTATTTAATAACGGATATGAGTGTTGCATCGGGCTTCGTCAAAGAACTTATCAAGGAGAACTACTCAGTGGAGTTGGATGAGTTCACCACATCCATCCACCAGCTCCAGGTAACTGAGCTGTCATGTCCCGCATGTAAATCGGGAACCATGGTGCCGAGGATTTCAGGTGCCTCAACGTTCTTTGGTTGTTCGAATTATCCCCTCTGCACAAACACAGAACCGGGATGCGCCTTATGTGGCGGTGCGATGAAGAAGCAGGGTGGTTACAAGATTTGTATTAATGAAGCTTGCCGAACCTGGGTTCCACTTTGTTCCGTCTGTGGTGCTCCAATGAAAAGACGGCACGGACAATACGGTGAATTCTGGGGCTGTAGTAACTATCGAAGCACTGGGCATAGCTGCTCTAATACGATGAATCATGTATCGCCGCCATCCAAGTCACAGGAGGCTACTACCCAAGTAGGTTTTCAGTCATAGGGGTGGAATCCCGGCGTTTAGGCCACGTTTGGCATTCAGTTCATTCTGTGCGTATAGTTATATTCATACGTTTGCCCGGGGAGAGGTTTATGGTTGGTCCCAGAGTCTACTAAATCGAATATCAGGAACGGTCGCAGTTTCGCTGTGTCCGGAGCGCCTTGCAGAACTCGTGGGCGTTTGAGGCGCGGATAAAATGGGTTTTGGCCGACCAAGGAATATGACAAAGTCATGCGATATGGCGGTCAGCTGGGCAATATGTTTGCTGTAATGAAGGGCGAGAAACTACCTGCCGGGAGTCGCAGCGTCGATTGGGCTTTCTAAATTTGAAGGTATTTCCCCACCGTTAATCGTTTGGATTTAGTCGCGTCTACTTTTTCTGCACCTTCTGTAAAAATACCTATCGCGCCCGATGGCATTATCGTCGCGAGCATGAACCAGTCCACCTACTAAGGGAGCTACAATCAGAGTACGGAGTTAGCTTTCTTCGGTCTTTCCAAGAATTTTAGGATAATATTTTGATATTAGGAAACTAACTACTAAGACTGCGACAAAGCCCGCAACACCAATATCAACCATTCCCCCCTGCGTAACCAATGCAAAAATTAGAAAAAAACCGACAATGAAAACCAGCGTTTGTTTCATTTATGCTCCTTGGGGTGCGACTATATAGTTAGTTAGGAAGCTGGCGTAAAAAGTAAGACCACAAATATTTAACTACATTCGCAAGGTTAGTAGACAAAATGGCCCTTCGCACCATTCCAATTGAACTTTTAAATCAGCCCATCCTGATATTGTTTAGTTTCATCCGGGTCGGCAACAGTCGTCCATTTTTTGATGTTACCGGGGATGGGAGTAGTACCCAAACAAGGAGCCGTTAGAATGACGATGAACAAATTTCTCGCCCCACTCTTGACCTTCGGTCTCGCGATGTCCGTGACTGGTTGCTTCGACCAATCCGGTCAGCAGGTGCGGCAATCATGGAAGATGCATGAAGTGAAAGGCACCCCAATTGTTGTCAACGAGCAAACTGGTGAATTTTTTGCCCTCAATGATGGCAATCTGATCGAGGTGCCAAAAATCAGCCAAAAGGATCTTGCAGCCAGAACCCTTGGGCTTAAGAGTCTTTTGAGCCTACCGATGGATGTCCATGCATCAATGAAGTATTCGGCGGATGACCTTAAAATGGTTCTCACCGTCGACCCTCATACTGTTACAAATGAAAAGCTAGCTGTGACCGCCCCGACTAAGGCTGGTCTCGATGCCGTTCGACGCCTGGCTAAAATTGTTCGTGATGAAGATGATGAGTACACCAAGGTTGTCCTTTCACTTAGGGATGACATGGGCATTGAAGTGCGTGAGATCGACTTATCCGACGGCGAGCTAAGAACTATAGTCGACAGCAAAGGCAACATTACTGGATTGGTATTTAATGTGTCCAAACGAATCAAACCACACGACTACGCCGCGATAGATAGCCTCGGCTACTTCTGGAATAACTAGTAAGTTCGCACCAGGCACCTGCCGAGCCCCGGTTTGTAGAGGATAGAGACATTGCCGTCGACTCGATAGTGATGCATCGTTTATTGGCGATATTGGCTCACTTCCTTTGGGGCAAGTCCTTAGACTATTGATAGGCTTCTTCGTTCTGAGTGATCTTAGCCTTTACAAGTCTCGCCCAGTTAGCCCGTTTGTTTAAATACGACGGCAGGATTTTGGGCCAACTCAGAGGCTATAGGGAATACCTTAAAAACAGAGGAATGGATGATCGAAAACACTAATTATTATGGGCCCACGGCGTTTTTTCGCAAACACTTGAATGGAGATTATTCGCTAGCGCGCTCATATTGGGTAAATACACTTCTGGTTTCACTCTTTGCGCCGGCGCTTGGCCTTCTATTTTTCCCCCTCGTTCAAGACTTACCCGCTCGGTACTCTTCGGCAGCGGTTCTTGCCCTCACAGTGCTTGGTTTAGTCATCTGGGTATGGGCGATCAGCGGAACTTGGGTTTCAGCCAATAAACATGTTGAACGAGGAGGGAAGCCGGGCTGGGCGAGCGCAGCAAAGCTGGTAATTATTCTGAGCATCATCCGGACCATTGGTGATGTGGGGGACTTAGGCAAGAGTCTTGAAGAGCATTGGCGGGTAGCTTTGGGTGAGCAAGCCGGACCCCAATACTCCGTCCAAGTGAGTGCTGATGGAAAATCAGTTGTCTTCAGTGGTGGAATGAATGACGGTGCTTCCGACGCTCTGTCGAGCGCCCTTGATATGGCTCCCGCCGTCAATAATGTCATTTTCAGTTCAATGGGAGGTTGGGTTCGAGAAGGGAATCTTGTAGCGGATATTATCTCGCGACATAAGCTCTCTACCTACGTTGAAGGGGAGTGTACCTCTGCATGTACCATTGCGTTTCTGGCAGGCAAAGATCGAGTCCTAGGTCCAAACGCAAAAGTTGGGTTTCACCAATTTAAGTCTGTAGGTGAGACTTTCGGTGAGAATAACGATCAAACGACGGCGCGCGACGTTTACGAGCGGTCAGGTATTTCGAATGAGTTTATAAATAGGATTGTCTCTATCCCTTCGGATGAAGTTTGGTATCCAGAGAGAGAGGAACTCTGGGCCGCAAATGTAATTACTCATGAGAGTAGGAAACAAAAGATTGCATCCGTTGTGTCGGGTCCGCCCAAGAGAGACTTTGAAAATCAGGACATTGAAAGTGGGTTAATCGAAGGTTTCAAACAGGCAGCTGAGAAGATCAACCAAAGCACGCCTACTATGGTTGATAGCGAAACCCGTCTGGACAGAGCAACGGTAGGTCCCGGAGCGGCATTGACCTATCACTATACTTTTCCGAACTACACATCTGACGGGGTGGACGGAGCATGGATAAAGTCTCAGCTACGTGAGAGCGTGACCAGCAATGTCTGTAAAAACGAAACGATGAAACCTGCTCTCGAATACGGTGGCATATACATCTATTCTTATGCGGGCAGTGACCAGAATGTTATTGGGTCATTCCAGATAACACGACGAGACTGTGGTTACGGGCCTAAAGCTTCCGCTTCCAAGAACTTCTTACCAGTGAAGCTTCCTCATGGGCTCCAAATTGAACTTCCTAAAAACTGGGTAGTTTTGAGCGAGAATCAACGTATTACCCTCGATTCCGCCGTGCAATCGCGAGAAGAGCTTGCGGGCGAAGTGTTCGACGCATCTTCTGATTTGAATTTTGGTGCGAACTACTACGATGATGCAGGGAAAACGGCTGCAATCATAAATGTTCGATACTACCCAAATTCGGAAATATCACAGGCTGACGTTCGCGCCTCCGGCATTTCTGATATAAGCGAACTTGATAGCGCAATACGTGACTCTATTATCGACGCAGGCCAGATTAATGGGTTTTCTGTTCTGGCATGGAACGGAACATCCAAGAAGACGATCAATGGTATCACCGCATTTGTTACGGAATATCAGCGATCTTCAATGTACACTGACGGCAATTTCAAGGTCCGCCTCGTGCGGGTGTTCAATAAAGAGAGGTCTTTCACGATGACTGTTTCGTATCGAGAAGACCAAGAGCATCTCTTGCGACCGATTTGCGATCGTATTATTTCCTCGCTCAGCATTTGAACTATCCACTGAGCCTCTTCGGTACATTAGAAACACTTGTTCTCTGTTCCAGGCTAGGGCATGTCATGCGTATCGGGGGAAGTCCAGCCTCTTTTTAGGAATGTCCGCAGTAACGGGGTAGAACCCCACTTTAGGATTTTCATTTAAAACACACTCTCTGACAGCTCACACTTAAAGCTCTGAATTAGCCTAACGTACCTACCGGCCCCAATTAGGGTTCTCCGCGCGCAACCTTTTCTCTCTTTCCACATCATCGGGGAAAAGCCTGTCCAAGAACCCTGGAAGCCACGGTAATCCCCCCTAAAAACCAAGGTGCTCAAAAGTAGAATTTTCCGTAAGCTAAACGCAGGGTAAGCGCCGATAAACCGCCGTACTTCCATCCCGCACTGGCAGCCTGAACACTAGTCCTCGTGATCAACCCAACCCCACGAGGCACATATGACCCTTCCCGAACAAGACGCACCAGACCATTGGCCG
>Ga0307954_1000484_pt1 | contig 21639 bp, 24 predicted proteins | sample OrgLakmetagen437_FD_201822 | JGI IMG/M metagenome (GOLD analysis project Ga0307954, IMG submission 201822) | Saline water microbial communities from Organic Lake, Antarctica - #437 | ecosystem: Environmental > Aquatic > Non-marine Saline and Alkaline > Saline | place: Antarctica: Organic Lake... | reverse complement strand
TACAATCCTCGCCTTCAACCATTGCCATGGAACCGGAACTCTTCATGCCAGCAGCAACGAGCGATCTTTCCCAGCACACGCCAATGATGCCTGTACATTGGCGGTATATGCAGCTGAGCCCCCCTGTAACAGGTCTTTTGAGCGGCTCTCCATTTTAAGGGCTTCCACCAAACAGGGTAAAACACGGTATAACTAATACAGTTTTGCCCCAAGATTGCCCCAAGTGACCCGCCTCTATTCACATAGCTTTCAACTTATGCAAGGTAGTTCTTCAGGTCAACCGTGCGTGGCCTTCATTCGTCCATTAACCTTCTCAAACTCCAGCTCGTCGCCGTAGTAAAACTGCGGTGGGCCGATGGACCTCAACATTGTGAGGCGACTAAACCCGGGACATATCTGCAATCCCATATTCGCGCCATTCGAGGTGCCATTGAACAGTACCTGCATGGGATCGACCCGCAAGGTGATTCGAGAGTCGGAATTGGAGGCGATGTTAATGTCTGGGATCGCCCACACTAATAGTCGAGCTAGATTACTATTACAGATTCCATCGTTATAGCCGCCTGGCGTGGGTCTTCACAGGACCAGATTGGATTCTTAGGGATCACCGTTTATTAAGCTTATCCATCTAGCTTTGCGGAAATAGCTCAATTGCGACACCAGTATGATCAGATACTCGGTTATCTGGCTTGCCTGACAAAGGCCACCGAGTGATGCTACCGATACGAATGTCGGACGATTCAGTGGTGCAAATGTGGTCAATGCAGGCGTGCCGTTCTGTTGGTTTCCAATTGATGGGGTCATTCGCCTCAGATGTTCTGGCAACCAAACCAGCAGCAGCCAGCTTTTGTTCAAGTACTCGACGCTGATATTTAGAGCCATAGTAGTGATAAGGCGCAAAGTCTTGGTTGAAGTCCCCAGCGATAACACAAAGCGCGTTCGGAAAGGCAGCACGCAGTCTTTGCCAATCGAGACTATATTTTGTGAGCGCAGCTTCAAACGCTGCCCCACCAGCTGATGCAAAGCCGCCCCACTCACTACCCAGCCACGGCAAAACAGTGGCATAGACAACTATCTCGCCAATGTCAGGGTGCATAATGAGCGCAGCACTGCATCTTGAAGTATCGGAAACAGAGGATGTTAAATGCCTAATTGGGTAGCAGGACCAGATACCTGCCCAGCGCTCGCCCGGTTTCGATTCTCTATCGGGTTCTCCGCTCATCACAGAACGAAAGTCGCCACCGGGACCAATAAGCTCATGGGTTTCCGTAAGCACTCAGATATCTGCGCAAACGTTAGAGAAGTGACGGTTAATTATCGAAACACGACTTTCTGCTGGTAAAGCACGACTGAGATTCCAGTTAGCTATCTTCATATAAAGTAACCTGACCCCGGTGCAGTGAACACTTCTAACCTATGGACGAAGGCCGTTACAAAACTCACCCGTATTGGATCCTGCTCAACAACCCGGATACCGCGACCACAGCTCTGCATCATCCATAAAGCTGGTCCAGGCACGGCAATTAAGTAGGTCTGAAGCCACCGCTTCAACAACCTGGCGCAACTCCAGTGGCACCAGCCAACGCTCAGGGATCATCGCCGTTCCGTGCAGAGCACCGAGGATATTACCGGTGATCGCGCCGGTAGAATCCGAATCGCCGTCATGATTCACCGCCAGCACAATCGCGTTTTCAAAACTCTCTGCCACCAGGGCGCAATATACGGAATTGCCAAGGCTTCCTCAGCTACCCAGCCCTCGCCCAGTTTTTTGATGACTTCATGGTGCGGAAGGCCCGAGGTACTCAGATCAACTGCCTCATCCAATGCAGCCCTTGCTATCATTGCCAGCAATTTCCCCAGCGCCCTCATAATCGCGTAAAGCACTTAGACAAGTCATCCCCGGTGCCCGCTGGCTGTGAAGCTCCGGCTGTTGATAAAGCCAGCCGTCCAACATCACAGGAAGGTGATAATTCTCATACCCCTGAGTAGCCAGCCACCTGAGATAGGCACCGGCAACGGTATGCTCAAAACTCTTTATACCCTTACTCACTCCACGCATTTGCCCCCGCAACAAACCCTCTGCGGTAAACAGCGTCATCTGGGTGTCATCGGTTATTTTAACTTTGCCACCGTACGCCTCCGCGTAATTGGCGATACCATCCGGGTCAAAGCGATCCAGAATCTCGGTGCGAGACATGAACTCCACTGCGCCACCCAAAGCATCGCCTTCGGTGCCGCCTAGCAGGCAACCTTTAAAATGATCTTGGGCTTCCCGCTCTGAACGCAATTTTGATGTCTATTTATAAGAGTTATTCATAATACAACTCACTTATCGATAAGATCGCGGAACTCCATAAATACCTCTATCTACGTTGCCACAAACCACGCATCTATCGGGTGCCGTGCTCTCTGCGCATTCCAATTATCTACCCTTGACCCGTCTGCCGAGATACCCAGGCCGAACTCCCAGCGAGAGGAATAATACGCACCACTTTTAGATGCATAATGGTTGCCATTGCCAGCCGAAAAGTCCGACGCATACTCCCAGTTGTTAGGGCGCATACAAACTGTGCCATCGGAGGCAGGTTTAAGCGCGAGCCCCAGGGCATAACTAATGGCCTTGGCATCCAAAGGCTGGTAGGTTGCAAAACGCAAAGTACCGTCTTCGCGACTCTGAGATGCGCACACCAGCTCTTCGTCCCGCTGAGTCGTCACGATATCGCCTGAGAGTATATTCACCTCACATAGCTCCAGCCAGAATCGCTCCCCTTCAATCCCAATCACTTCCATGGCAGGCTTTTCTGTTATCAGCTCTGCCAGCAAAAGCGACCGGATAGGCAATATTCGGCAGGCCAAACTCTGCCATGGTTTCAGCATTCCAGTTGAGATCGCTAAATGCCTTTTTCTCCGAAGGGCCGTAAATCTCTTTCAGACCAAAGCCCGAAGGAACCCTGAAAGACTCTTCTTTGCGCCGAGGCCCAGATCTGATCGGAAGTTCGAAGTTCTTGTTGAGCCACTCGTCCGTCAGCCCCATCAACAACACCAACTGCTCGGTCCCCAAAATCCGGGCTAACAGGAAATGCTCGCTACGCTCGATCGTCTGTATGGAATACTCTTTGTCACGAACACCACCTGCATAAGCAGAATGATAAAACGCCAGTTTAAAGCAACGTTTACCGCCACCCGCAGGCCTCAAGGAATGAAACTGAATGGGCGAGCAGTGTCGAACCTCCGCTCCAAATGTAGGACCGAAGATTTCCATGGCATACCAGTGGTCATTAATTAGAGTGAAACGAATCTTGTTTCAACTGGCCTGTGATCCGTAATTCAAATGAAAACCGTCGAAATCACCCAAATTTACGCAGCCAGTCAAATGGCTTAACTCTAGAACGCAAAAAATAAATTAATCGATAAGTTCTCTGATTTTGCGATACAGGGCTTTCGGCTTATCTTTTTTCTTCCATTTCTGACCATCATGGTGGCTAAGAACCCGGATCGCCAGATCTGCGAGGGCCTGACGCTCACCCAGCGACCACGCATTCGCGCCTTCAACCGCCTCCCGCAACATGCGTTTGCAATCCCCCCCAGGCTCGCACCGATTGGCAACTTGATCCCTGGCGAGGTAGTGCTCGATGGCCACTAAATCTCTCTGTCCCGGCGTCATACTGGCAAGCTTAGACTCTTCGTTAGCCTGCTCTAGTTTGGCCTGCGCACTCTTTTGGCGCTTGAGGGTGTCTTCTTCATCCAGCGTCATGTGGCCATACCCTGACGCGGTCTTGGCGCCTGCCCCCAGCCAAGCTAGCGCCTGACTCAGATGCTCAAAAGCATCTTTGACGAAATGGGCAGCTGTTGGTGTACGCGGCGCGATTGAGAACAGAAAACGGGCATCTGACGTTACGAGGAACGAGACGGGTACTGGGTTGTGCCAGTCTCCAGGGATACTATCTTCGGTATAGGCCTCACCGCCCTGCTCGTACCATTTGCCCATGTGTGGCGTCATGATGTCGACTGCGACTATAGGTCTCTCGACGGGTATCGCATCGAAAAAAACAAGATCACCCGATTTGCCTGAGTCAGCTTTGCTATTTGCACCGGCATTCCTGCCAAACCACTCATCTAATCGTTCACGCTTCTCGTCACCTTGGCCCTCATCGTAGACGCAGGTTTCCATCCAAGCGCGAAGCAGACCTTTGACCCCAGCACCAGGCAAGTAGGGGGTACCCAAAACGGGGTGCCAGCTAAAACCATTTTCAGCAGGATGGCTGTTGCCCATACCTGTAATAAAGTGCCAGTCGGTAGCAAACACCGCAAACTCTCCGCCCAAAGCCGAAACCATTTGTATACGACGATGCGCAGCTTCTTTGATGTCCGCATCGTCTCCGGATAGGCCAACAAGGTCATTCAGCTGCTGGTTGTCTGCCTGCTGATCAGCTTTAAAATCCAGATCGTAACCATCGTAAAACCTTTCAAATAGAAGCCCTTTGTGGCCTTTATCTTTGATTTCGACTTTGCGCTTCGTGAAGCAGGCTCTCGTCAATTCCGTCAATGGCTGCATATCACTCGACCTCTTTCTCAACGGTGATTTGTGCGCGCGCAAAGTCTTTTATCCATGCCAGTAGAGCTTGCGCTTCAGCCTGGGCAAGCTGGTATTGGTGTTGCGTGCCAGCCGTTAGCGCCTGAAGCACGCCATTCTTGCCACTATTCCCCCACAGTTCGCGCTCTTGAACCAGCCACTCACTCACTGTCTGGAATAAAAGCCGCCAGGCTTTGGCTTCACTTTGCCGACTTCCATTACTTTTCTGCCAGGCAAAGGCAAGTGCCTGGCCAATACCATTCATCTGGATCATAGCCGGCAGACTGTTGCTATAGGCCTTGAAGCATTTCTGTACGTCGCTTTCCTGTTCAGCTACAGCGGCTACTGCCATCAATGCATAATGAGCCCGCTGTTGCTGAATACTGCGATTATCAGATGGGCTGGTCATACCACACCCCTCGGCTGAACCTGTACCTTGCACCAACCCATGCCGGTGGTCTCATTGCCACCCAACTGTAAATAAGGATGTGAACCGAAAAGGTCTGTGGAAAACAGGTCCAGAAGTTCCTCTGCACTCTTGTCTACCGATTTCTTGTTGCGGGAATCTTGAGCCGCAATAACACTGTACATAATTGTTTCGGCAGGCAGACTTTCTTCGTACCAGAGCGCTCCCGGCTTTACCGTTTTAGTCTCGTTGTTAATCGCAATGTGCGCGTTCACGGGAATCGCGGCGCGACACAGCAGGCTAAACTGATCGTCGCTCACAATAGTGAGCTTGGCGGCCAACTCTGCTTCGGTTCGGTCTGAAAGACTTGCCAGCGCTGAAATCAATGCACTCAGATCCTGACTGCCATCGCATTGGTACACGTACTCTTCTAGAAACAAATCACTGATATTGCAGCCTGGACCCACGATCGCGGAATCCGCAGCGGGCTGTTCAATTTCAACAGGCGTGACTGGCAAACCTGCCCGAGCCTGATCGCGCTGCCACCGTCGGAGCAAATCCGGACTCGTGACATATCGGAACTGTGTTGTTAGTGAACGCACTGGCAGTATCAGCAGGCGCGCATCAGCCACAAGCAAACTGCCCGCATGGTCACTGGCATTCTCTGTGTCCGGTCCAAAAAGCGTAAATAGTCGTTGGCGTTCCATGCTCGCTGTCTCGGCACGGGCTCTAAGCGCCCCTTTTACAGCCGACCCGAATACTACCGGCCAACCGGTATTATGCTCACGCATAATAGGCAAATCGATCACGTGGTTAGCTGTGCTAGCGCCGGCATGAATAGAGGTTTCTGCAGTCAGGCCGAGTAACATTGCATGCTGTGTCATGATGGTAATTCCTTATCGTGAATCAGAGTCAGGCTGCACACAGTAATGTGCCAAACCCAAAATCAGTGCGGCGCCCAATTTGTTTGCCATGCAACGCACGCAAATCGTCTCCCGAACTCTTCAGTTGCACATAGAAGCAGCTGCCAGCGGGAATATAGCTCTGGATGGGTCGCGGCCGGTTATGCCGGATATCCCAGCCCCCGAAACGATGGGGTTTTCCGCTAGCGACACCGAGCACGTATAAAGAAATACCCTCAATCGATCCCTCCCAGCACTTAACTCCATCCGCCAGAGTGGTCGGAACAAAACCGGGTAGCGGTGCCTCTTTGAAATCACTCTGTGGCAACATATCGGTAAGCAGCATCAATATGTTGGGTTGGGCTGGAGCATCAAGCGCAATCAACCGTTGTTCAACGGTTGTCGAACTCAAGGCAGCCATCCGGCCTTCGCCACCAAAGCGCTGCAGTGGATTCGTTCGAATACTCTCCTGCAACAGCGCCGCAGCTGAGCTTGGGAGCGTGACACAAATAGAAAACTCCACGTTCGGCTCAAGCCTCAAGTGCTCGGTTTGATATAGCAGACCTGACATCACAGTTCCTAACCGGGCATCCCTGCCTATACCAAGACGGCTTTCAAATTGGACAAGCTGATCCCGCCTGATGATTTGGTCAGCCCCTGGAACGTCACCATTTAAATACTGCTGAATACCTTTATGGGTCAACCAGCAGTTATCAATTGGCTTTGCGTTATGCACACTTTCTGGCAAGACCGGCAGCCGTACGAAGCCCAGGTCAGTTCGTACTGCATTGCCCAATGACATTCTTACCAGCTCGCGATCAGCCCTCATCAACACCGATGGCACGGGATACAGGGGCTGCCCGTTTATCCGGACGTTGGGTGCACTGAATTCTAACAAGCCGGTGTCGTCTGCTGTGCCCATGAGACTTGCAAGATCTGTATCGTGCAGTTCGGGGCCCGTCTGACGGTATACCCCCTTACGAAGAGCCGCCCAGTCCATGCCCAACGCATCACCAATGCGTGTTCTTATGCTGCCACTAAAGGTGGTTGCCTGCGGCGGAAAATCACTGATCAACGCACTGGCGCCCGCAGCGGCGTGGGGGCGACTTCCTCTGAAATACAAGCTATCTACAGCCCCGAAGACTACTTCAAGCGTGGTAGTGGTCATTCAGTTTTACCTCCGTTACGGCGCTCAATGCGGGCTTGATAAACATCTGGTTTTCAGTTGCCAGGAATTGCAGTAAGCGCAGCGCTCCGGGTGAGAACTGATTGGTTTTATGCTCAACACCCCATTCATTTTTATCGACTTTTCGTGTAACGGTCCGGCAGGCCTCCAGTAGTATCAGGTCCATCTCTTTCGGTAACGACTCCAACGATGTGCCGGTATGTACCCAGGCAGCTCGAACCAACGAGCGAATCGTCTGCTCATCAAACTGATGACTTCCCTCTAGCCCTAATTGCTCGATCAAAGCTTCCAGCTTAAAGAAGAAAGATCGTGATAGATCGCCTTTAAGGTGCGCGGCCACCTGCTCTGCCGCAGCGGACAGGCTATCCACAACAGACCAGGGAGCAGACCATTGAGCAAAAAGCCCCCCAGGCTTCCACGCACGAATGGCCAGACTGTTACGGCCCGTCTGATCTTTGGCAACGTCATCGAGTAACTGGTGTGCGTCTTCGAGTACACGAGTCAACGGCGCTTTATAATGGCTGTACTCAATTGCCCCAGATAAGCTGGTAAAAATATCCAAACCTGGATTGGCAGCGTTTTGCTCATCAAAACACCGTGCATAATGTTGCTGCAACTTATTAGCACAGGCGATGGCATCTGGCTGCGGCAATAGCGCCAGCACGTCATCGCCACCGGCATAGACCAAAAATCCGTTATGAGCCTGCACGATGGGCGGTACACCCTGATTAAAAGTGTTTAGCGCGGTGCTAATGCCTTTTTGCTTAGCAGGATTACTCATCTGTGCACCCAGAGAGTCGCCATCCATCAATAGCACGGCAAAAAAAGGTGATGGTTCGGCAAGCTCGGTTTGCTGTTTAAGCGCCCGCAAGTGTTTCTGAACACGTTCAAGGTACTCGACATCATCGTTCAGCAAAGAGTCGGATCTTCTGGCTTCTTTTACAAGCTGATGAACGGCAGGGGCAAATAAATACTGGCCATTAACCTGAGACCAACGCCAACCAGTCCGATCGGCTTCTGTGCAGGCATCATCTATGCATTTGAGCGCACTGCTTTCCCAAGGCGCATCTAGACGCTGGAGATCTTTCTGAAGAGTTTTGATGGTGATCAGAGCTTGAGGATTTTCGACAGCAATACGAATACTGGCAGCCAGCCAGGGGGCTGCCGCCAGGTAAGCAATAGACGGTACCGATTTCGGAACTTGCCACCCCATGATTGGTTTACTGGCCTTTCCAGCCGCAGCGGGTAAAGTCATTTCAAACTGGTCGAAGTAATGAGCGAAACGACGTTTGACCAGTGCGATAGCGCATAAATGCTCATCATCGCGAAGATCGCGAGCTAAAGAGGTGCTTTGTGCTCGGACATGCCGCCAAAACTCGCGCACACCGTCCCCAGGTCTCTCCGCACCCGACAGTTCTTGATAACCTTCCATCAGGCTGCATTTAACGCCGGGCTCATCGGCAGGCACATGACTACGCCAGTTTTTTCTGCGATCCAGCAAATTGGAGACGTCACGGTCTTTTGTTAAGCACCAGCTTATATCCCAGAAATGGTTGATCTGTCGTTCCCAGATCTGGCGCTGAATGCTGCTTTTTTCGGCGACGGGCGCAAGGTCAGACTCCCAGATGAGTTCGGCCAAGCCCTGCCAAGCTTTGTCTATCGCTGATACTACGAGCTCTGGCTGGAAATCCTGATCGACCAAAACCTCTAGAGCCTTGAAACGATTAGGAACAGAGCCTTGAAGTGGCTTAGGAGCATTCGGCTTGTTCGTGCCTTCGAGCCAGCTGAGGTAGTTGTTATCTGGAACGGGAAACTGAATTTCACCGCCCTGCTGCCTCACCGCTGACATGGCGACGGATGATAAAAATGAGAGCACAAACGATCCCGCCCAGAAGTCACGTGTTCTTCTGGCCTGAGCAACAAAAGCCTGAACCGGGCCAATAGTGAGGTGAAAATACTGTTCAGACATCAATCACCTCCCGGTTGTTAAAACGCCGCAAAAATGTATCAATCACAGACCAATCCACCTGTTTGTTGACGTCTCGTATTTCAAAGGGCCTACCTTTACTTTTTACTTTCACGCTCGCCTGACCGGGCAGGAACAGTGAACGGTACAAAGTATGAACCAGCAGGCACTGTCCATCGGGAAGTCGATGAACGTGAGCCACAAGCGGTGTAGCGCGGCGCCCTGTTGAGGCATCGACTGCCACCCCGCCTCTTGTGCTCAAATGGTAGGGATGCGGCAACCCAAAAACGGCACGTTTCGGCAAAGTAGACTCGCTTCGTCCGCCTGCAACTTCATACGCCCAGTCATGGTCTGCTTTAAAGTTTGCCTCCGATGGCCTGCCGAAGGTCTGATGTTCGCCACGAACATCGCGACCGTAGCCGCGATACATGCCAAGCTCATTGCCGTGCAACTCCAGCAACTGCATCGCATCCTGGCCTTTGCCGGATATTTGCATCGTCGTATGCCTACTAAACGCTGTGAACGGTGGAAAATCATCAATAAGGTCACTGCCAATTAAGCGCTGCAGAGCTGCTTTGTATTCATCAACTGTTTCGGGTAACTCGGGCATTGATTGACCTTGAGGTTCTGATAACGTGAGTTCGGTCAAGGCAACCGACCCAAAACCTTTGCGTGCGCGACTCCCGAGATTACCGATAAGCCCAAATAATCTTATGGTGTCGAGCAACTGAGCTTTTTGCGCCTTCGTTACAACAGGCTTCAGGGCAAGTTCCAGTTTGAACTCAGTACCGGTTGGGATATGGTCACGAAGCGAGCCGTCCCTGAAGTGGAACAACCCCATCCCGAGTAAGTACTCAATTTGGGGGCTTTTTCGAGGCAAGCTGCTCTGAGGTCGGATCTTGTCACCTTTAACTCTGAGTAAAAATTTTGCTTGTCCACCGGACTTGTCTTTTGCCGCAGCCCCAAAAAGATCGGCTTCTTCTTTATGTAGTATTTTCAACGCGTCTTGATCGCTATGCTGCTGCCTTCGAATACGACTCCAGTTTAACGAGCGAAATACTGAACGAAGCGCGCCCTTAACGGATGCTGCCCGAATTTGCTCGGCACATTTTGGTTTGCCCTGGCTAGAACCATCACTGCTTCCACCCAAATACATGGGGGTGACGACCACCATCTTTGCACTTATGATCTCCACGTAACTTCTCCGTTAGAGGTAGATTACCGACTGCTCAATGCAATCTTGCATGGGCCTGAACGACTAGTCCCCCCAGACCAAAACTAACTTTGCCGCCACCGTGCAGCCACTGACTTCTATTAAGCAGAGCACTCAGGCTCTCAAGCCCTTTTTCTTGGCGGGAATGAAGCTCAAGAGTGCCGACAATGCCGCTGAGCGGATGAACTTTCCCTTGGCGATTGGATCTCCGCACACCGCTGACATCGTGCACCTGAAAACGTCCATCCAAGGTATCCGCCAGCGCCAGAAGCTCGGGGTTTTCGGGAACATGCATTTCAATAAGCTTTTCTCGAACCAGCGTGCGTTGACGCTGGGCTACAGCGATCAGAAAAGAATGAACCGTTAACTCACTGGCCCGAACTGGGCGACCACCGTATTTGATAAACCAAGGTGTAGACAGTGTTAGAAATGCACTTTGTTCAAGTGACAGAATTTCTGATAAAACAGGGATGGTTTCATAAAGTTGGCAAGGTGTTTTATTCACACCTAATCCATTTTTGAGCCCTATGGCTAGGCAGTTGAAGAAGGCTTCCACGTGTTCCGGATCGTCTCTGAGAAGCGTCACATGGAACTCAAAAGGCTCTCCTGGCTGAATCGTTCCCTCCGTTGGAGGTGTGATCACAAACGTGTTCCCAGCACCGGTTTCAAACAGAGAGGCATAAAGGCAGTCATCTTGGTGCAGTAGTGCTCCGTTCCCACAACGGCAGTAACGATGAAGCAGAGCATGGCCGATTGCACCGCGGATCATGCTTCCGCAGAACACAGGAAGATCCAGCCTCAATTCAGGTACCACGGCAATTCTATAGCGACGGATTCTTCCCGATTTAAGGATCACTTTTCCGTCCCCTTACGCGCAAACAAGTTATTGTTCTAACATCCAAATTAAGATTCAGCAAACCATTAAGGGAACGATCAGCTCCCATCGTCATAGCTGTTCAGATAATCGGCTAGAACGTCACCGTGACAAAGTGCCGGTTTGCAAAAGCAACCCAGACGCTTTCCTGCCAGTTCATGGACACGGCTTGTATCAATGTTCAGGAACTTATTAAACGTGAAGTCGTACTCGTACTTCCGAATAACTTCCTCTCGGCTCTCTCCAGTTTCCATGGCGTGGGGATTCCCCCAGTAGGAGCCACGGCCAATATACTCATAGCCTCCCCCACCACTCAGGCTTTGATGTTGAGGCTCACGCTTGATGTTCACCACCCTGGTCAAAAAGACTTTAATCCACCTGAGCGGAATACCTCGGGCGGCAAGCGTTTGCCTAGCCTCTTCAAACTCCTCACCGTCGTCAAAGACTACAGCATGGGTAATGCAGGCGTCATCAAACGCCGTGACCTTGGAAATATTCCCGACTCGCTGATTTTCGCCAAAATAGCCGTTGATAAACCCATGTGGGTCGCCAGCGTGCATGATGTTAAACGCTCCCAAACTGCGGGTTATTTTTTCGAGCTTGCGCTCAAATTTAGCCTGACAGGTGAATAATGGTGGATACAGGATCAAAACAGTTTTCATGTTAATACAAGTGCTCCACTTTCAAAGCCGTTTGCCAGTTCGTATTCAGATACTCCACAACCAGGCGTCGATGGCAATAATGTGGTTGAGCTTCACTGCACAATAGACATGCGCCTTCAAAATCTGCGGGGCGCAACTGTTTCTCGATGTTCCGTTGCGCCATCAGATTCAGAAAAGACTCTTCGTAAACACGCCAGGGCACTCCGTGCTTTTTGTATCCGTCCAACATTATTTTGGTAGGCGCCAATTCTGGCAGATGCCAGTAATCTGCGTTGCAAAGTTCTCTGAGAAAGAAGGCCAAATCATCACGCTTGGCAAAGGCCGCAAGCTGCGAAACGTTGTTCAGCCGAACATCAATGAGGATCTTGATCTGCGCCTTGCGCAGCATTCCAAAGAACTCTTCAGCTTTTTTCTGAGTAAAGCCAATAGTGTAGGTGTTCATCCATATGCCCTGTTCAGATAGCCAGTATGATCAATGACAGCCGCCACCAAAACATAATGGTGTGCGGGTGTACCAAACTCCAGAGACAAACTGAGAGTGAGCCAGTAGTTGTCGTTGTGGTTCAGCGTCTTCTGAACCACGGTGCCCGGCACAGACGGGAATTGATTGCAGAACACGGCACAGACCGAAGGGTCTGTCACCGGGATGCGCTGAAAGGCTTGCCCTTGATGTACAAAGGACGCAAAAATCCGTTTGCGAAGCCCTTTGGCTGTTCGAGACAGCTCCAACGTGAACACCAAATTCTGCGGGGCCACCAGCATCAACGAGCTGTCGATTTCTTGGCTTTTGGCATAGCTCGTCGAGATCTGATCATCCCGCTCTGTCGCAGGATCAAACCAGATGGGCTCTACACTGTTGGCGAATGGCCGCAGTACCTGCGGATTCACGTTGCTGCGGGTGAGGCGGATATTGCTTTCCCGCCAGAGCCAGTTTTCAGGCTGAGCAATAATTGGACGTGGCGCTACGAGATCCAGTTGTACAACATCCCCCACGCGAAAGTCCTCGCAGGCTCCCTTAGGGATAGGGCCTATGCACTCATTACTGCTATTGGCCGACACTGGGCGCAACCAGTTTCTTTTCAGAACCTGGGTACCATTTACTGAATTGCCCACTTCTACACCGGCAATACAGAAATCACCCCCTTTGAAGGACTTTGCCAATACCAGCATCTGTTTTTGCATTGTGCTCTCCGCCTGTGAACAACGGAGAGCACTTTATGAAGAAACCCAGTGGCTGGGGGTGTTGCCAAGCTTGTGAGCCACGGAGACCAAATCACTAAGCCAAGAATGATCATTATCATGGATGACGGTCATAATCAGATAAGTTGATGTTTGTATCCAATCGCCAAAAAGTCACTAATTAAATGCTAGCCAGGTACTGAACACACTTCTTGGCGAGGTCTTGATTACAAAGCATTCTGAAGTGCAGACTTTATTACATATGGATTCAACACCAAAAATCGTTCAAATATTAGCCAACTCTGTGATTAAAAAACGATCAGTAAATCAGACCTTTTATCCAACTGATTTTAGTGCTAATTTTTTAACCTTGGAGTTTGAGGACTGCCCCGATATTGGAGGGGATTAAGACGCGAAGATAGTAGCGAACATCTTGAACATAAGGTTTGAGGACTGCCCCGATATTGGAGGGGATTAAGACATTGATACGTTCATGATATTACCTTTTTAATGGGTTTGAGGACTGCCCCGATATTGGAGGGGATTAAGACTTTTTCGCATTGTCTTTGATCAGCGCCTTTAGGGTTTGAGGACTGCCCCGATATTGGAGGGGATTAAGACGCTGGTGTAAGCGCACTAAAGTCGGACAGTGAGTTTGAGGACTGCCCCGATATTGGAGGGGATTAAGACAGCTGTGAACATGGGAGTACTCTGTTGATTGGGTTTGAGGACTGCCCCGATATTGGAGGGGATTAAGACTCATCAGTAGCGGTCCCGCGTGAGGCTAGTAGGTCTGAGGACTGCCCCGATGTTGGAGGGGATTAAGACGCATACTCTTCGGCGTACCGGACGTAATGATGTCTGAGGACTGCCCCGATATTGGAGGGGATTAAAGCTGTCTGAGATCAGTTGACCACTACATTGTGATACGCAACGTCCGAGGACTACCCCGGCGATGAAATGAATCAAAGCGGTGTTAGCTGCTCACGCCCCACAGGCTCACGGAGAGGCCCCGCTGAAAAGTTGAGTTCAAAGTCATTTGCCTTCCCAAATATGGCAACGGCACAAGTCAGCTTTATGATGCTTAAATACATTTCTTCAAATATATTTTGGCGTGCCTGACTGTTTATGAGCAATCTTTACTTATTGAATTCGCCGGTGCTGCCGGGGTTTGGTCGCTATGAATTCGAAGGGCCGGTCAGTGCGGCAAAGGCCCGATTGATTGTTGCAGACGGTTTTGTCAGTGCCATCGGCCACGAGGGCTCTGCGCTATTGTTGACAGGAATTTTGGGGCAACCTGTTGCATTCAACCGCCAACAAATAGCGCTTCTGCCTAGCGACCAAGCACTAGTCTTGTGCCTGCAACAGAGGTTGCCCGAAGGACTGGTTCTAAGCTTCGGCGAGTTGTCGAAGCTCCCCTATGAATTGGGGCTTTTGTCTCGGACGTACTGAACGCCGAGCATCAGATCTAGACTGCGGTTGATCTGAAACTGCTCTGGATCAAGCATCGTGCAATATGCACCGCCTTTGATGGTTTGAATGCCTTCTCTGTCCAACTCGCTTTGGATGGCCTTGCGCCCGTTTAAATACAGAGGCCTAACTTCTAGCAGCTTCTGGAGTCTCTCAGGTAAATAGTCATGCAAAACGGATCGAATTTCGTTTAGCCGCTCTGAAAAAAACGACCGGCGCATCCCAACCCGCAATGAATCGAGCGTTCGGCTGGCAATACCCGTTGGCACAAGCTCATTCCTGTCCGCAAGTTTGTCTATCAACTGCGTTAGCGTTGCCTCCGAGTCAAATGCAAGACCCACCACCTCGCAAATATCCTCAATGAATGACCTGGCCAAGTCGGTATCAGGTATCCGGGCCGCAGGGAGACGAATCACGCCACTGTCGATTTGGTTGAGCCGGATAACCATTCGATAGGCGACGTAATTAGCGGGTGTCATGGGAACTTCGGCAACGTTGCCGATGCCATCCCTGCTGATGATCAGAGATTGGTTGACGTCATCCAGGGCGACTTGGACACACTCCGGTCGCTGCCCAAGGTTTATCAGCTCTATTAACGATCTGAAACTAATAGAACCGTGCAGATGATGAAAACGACCGGGCAAATAGTCGCGATGTCGGATAAACGGGATATCAGCCAAGATCACATCGGCGTCAACCGCATCGAGCTGATCACCGTTACGACCTTGGAAGTGCCGGGAGGCGGGCGTGGGATAGTAAAACTCTGGTTGCCCTTCGTACGGAGCGTTGACCAGCACATGGCTAAGACAGTCCTCATGACGGGCGAAGAGGCTCATGGCATAACCGAGGTAAAAGGTCATGGTTTTACGGCCCCCGGCTAACGAGGCATGCAATCTCACCTTCGATCCACCGTGAGTGGGAGGGAGAGTCAATTCATACACTGTGCGAGTAATAAAATCGGCTAGCGCCTCGTGGTCTGAGAGTGTTCGGGCATCATCGACAGGCACGCCTGTCGCCCCTGGTACCGTCAGTATCTGAGCGTCACCGAATATGGGGACAGGCAGACCATAATCTTCACACAGTCGCTGGAGGTGACTACGCGTAATCAAACCATCGTAGACCTGCCGGGCCCCGACCGTTGTCGTAATAACTTGGACTTCATCAGGCCATGGCCGACCATCTCTATGGATGGCATAGAGGGTCTCTGTCACTACTTGCGGGGACATGCCTGTCACACACAGCAAGATGTGTTTAATGGGGGCCGGCGCGCTGTTCATCTTGCCGTGAATCAAGGAGTATTCACCCACTCTCCCCGCGCCACCCAGTTACGAAAAAGTATCTTGAGGTCGGATAATTCACCAGCTTCACAGGTGAGCAAACTCACACTGCCGGCCCTGGCACGAACATTCACTTTCCGCCCTTTTTTGTTGCTGTAATCCAGCGGCCTAAATGACACCAGTGCGCCGGCTCCAAATAAGCCGCCGGCCTGATCAGTCAGACTGTCGAGCTTGTAAATAATGTCTTCGTCTTTCCGGTCACGGGCAAGGTTACCCGTTTTGCACTCAATCATAAGCAAGCGATTATTATGGACGACCACCACGTCCATTTCGTTGCGGATATCGTGCTTGGTGTCCGCATTATCCGTCACCGTGACGCTCAACCCGACATCCCCTGCCCCAGCGTCCTTTGCGGTATGCCAAACAAATTCCTCTAGCCACGCGCCACTGAGATAAACAGCGGTATCCGAACTGCGAGGAAACCATTCCTGTGCCGAGTCGCCTTGCTCAAGTACCTGCCCCTGTTCTAGAAGCTCCAAAGCCTTTCGCCAGTCGCCCCGGGGAGGATGTTCAAGTCGCAGCACGTTCGGAGCAGCACTTCCCTGGTTATCCGGTGCATACCATTTGTTAAACAGAGCCACCAGGCCACCCACTTTTTCTGCATTTTCTGCAAGAAAACGGGTGGCAGCTTTTCTTAGTTGCGCTTTTTCCAGCCATTTCTCATCGGTGTCCTGGCGGCTCCGAACGGTCTTGTTCTGCGCTGTCAGGTACACGCCTAAGTCGAGTACAGACGCCATCGGCTCGGACGACTCGCGCCCCGCAACCAAGTGTTCAATGCGACGGTTGGCTGTATCAGAGTAAATCATATCGTGCTGATCACCTGAACCGAACCACTGGCTGAAAGCCAGAGCCATAAGCTTATTGCCGCCGGTGGCATTATAAACAATACGAACATCTGGATAGGTCGTGGTCAGCTTTTCGTGAACCTCCATGGCAAAATCAACCAGTCGCCCGTAGTTCTCTGACGGCAATTCTTCAAACCGGTCGATATACTGCTCAGTCCATCCAACCGATTTGAGTGTGCCCACGAACTGGTCAGCCGCATCTTTCATTGCCGTCGACACAACCAAAGCCACTCGCTCAGGACGAAACTGGAGCACTGGAATCAAATTTGCCAATGGTTGGCCCGACACAATGCAAAGTTGAATATCCAATTTTTAACTCCCAAAAATATGATTATTTGTCGTTTCACCGTGGCAAAAATTCACCCAGGCAGAAAGCAGGTGACGGACCGGCTTAGACCTTACCTGATGGAGCTTTGCGCTGGTCATTTGAACTGTTCTAACCCTGCGTTGATCGTGCCCATGCCCAAGGCGACGAAGAAAAACAGTGGCGCGATCAAAACCAGTGGCGCGAATAGCAGCAGCACTATACCCACGATGACCGTACCGAAACAAAAAATGATCCAGGCAATGCCAAGGCTGGCACCGCCAACAAGCAGAAAAAGCCCAAAAATGATTCTAATAATACCAACCATAACACCCTCTTCTTTTACCCAAAATGAACTGATGCGCTGACGGCATAGAGTTATACGCCAACTTGCAAACGACTTTACCGGTATGAGAGCGGAATAGTTTGCAGCCATATTTGGCTAGCTCACGGAGCGTATTATTCCCTTTACCCTGTGGATTCAACTCGGCACTGGGGGTAAGCACATGGGCTATTTACAATTTGACGACAGTACCCGACGGATTTTGGAAAGTGCCGCCAGTGAAATTTGTGAGATCGCGTTCAGAATCGGCATTGATGGAGCAGCTGTTTTAGCGGCTCTGCCAGAACCTGGTACTTTGCTGACAGGCGCTAATGTTCCTGTGCTAACGCCAAAGGATCGCGGAAAAGCGTCTATTTTGTTTCACATCAACCGCACTCGCGATGGCGTAAAATGGCCTTTTTTCCAGTTCTACAGCTTCAGGCACGGCGGAATGACTGCAAAGTTTAATGGCCTACAGTGGCTGCGCGGGAACGTCCATAAATTAAACGGAAAGGATTCTATCCACCGCCCTGCTGTGGCCGTTCGAACAGCCTTAACAAATGCCAGTGTAATCGACGACCATGCTCGCCTAAAACGTGACGACCGGCTCTATTTCGCTTACAGCCAAGGACAATCCTTGGATAATACGCTTTGTTGGGCCCAGGAAAAATTCTGCGGCTATATGGATAACCAAACACTTACACGGATTACTGGCCGCAATGTTGGTGGCAATCGGTTGTTGTTTCCTATGGAAACGTCAGCAGGGAGGCGTGTTGGCTATCACCAAATCCACACGGGTAATAGAGACGAGAAACGTCATTACGTACGCCAAGCCGGCCTGATGGCTGGCAGTTTTGTAAAAATCGGTGCCCGTAGTAAAAGTGCTTTGACGTTACCACCCATCATCTGCGAAGGCGTCTCGACGGCCATGAGCATCGCGCTGGTCTGGCCAGGTGCGATTTTCGCCGCTCTTTGTGCAGGAAATTTGGAAAAAGTGCGCCAATCCATCTACGGTCCCGTTATTTTGGCAGCGGACAACGATCAGTGGAAAGTATCTGTCGGTAATGTCGGCATAAAAAATGCCAGAATAGCCAGTGAATTGGAGGACATAATACGTGTACCTGCGTTCAGCTTAGCAGCACAGATCGCAAAACCGACGGATTTTAACGATTTGCTGTTGCTTGAGGGCTACAACGCATTACATCAACAGATTGCTGGCTTTGCGCCGCCCAGCAGCGCCGTAATCGCCATCGCGGCTTAATCAGCCATAAAGCAGATTTGTTCTTTTGCATCTGGCAAAGGTATTCCATAACCGGCACCGCGATTTTTGATACGGCCGGTCACCGCAAGTAACTCACCTTTTTCATCAAACGTCTGACCTGGCGCGATAACCAAAACAAGATTAGCAGGTAGTTTGCCTGCAAGCTCACGCTGCAGCGTGTTGATATAGGTGCTGAACAAGTCACCTGTTATGCCGCCCTTCTCTTTTACAGCGACAAGACTCCGCTCCAAGTTGGGATGATCGCTCCACAGATCGTCCTGCTCTATAAGCTCCGTTAGTAGAGCTGGTACCGAGTTACCCGATAGACCAAGGCCATTCAGCGCCGCCAACTTCAACGCCATCTCAGCGGCAAGGGCTCCGTCGGCTTTGCTGGATTGCGGCCGCCCATAGCTCCCCCTATCGGTTGCGTCGCAGATCGACTCCTCGGCAAGCAGAACATACAACGCCCAGTGCCAGGGGTTGGAGACCTGTACAGTCACGGCAAGCTGGGGTTCATATAGCGATGTTATTTTGATCTGCCGACTGTGCGTATGCATGCCTAAACGGATCGCAGCGGGGTCTTCACCCAAGTTAATCAGCTCTACCAATTCCCGAAAATTGACGGTTTCCTGAAACTCTTTTAACAACTGAGGGACCAAGTGCCGCTGACGTATAAACGGAATATCCGCGAGAGTAATTGTTGCGTCACTGGCATCCAACATTCGACCGTCACTCAGCTGCAACATCTGCGACGACCTTGTCGGGAAAAAGAACTCTGGGTGATTTTCGTACCCATCGCTGACCAACACATGCGACATGCTGTCGAACCTGCGACCGAACAAACTCATCGCATAGCCAAGGTAAAAGGTCATGGTTTTTCGACCGCCCGCTATGGATGCGTGTATGCGAACGCTGTCGATCCGAGTCAAGTCTCTCACGGTTGTTACGATAAAGTTTGCAAGCGCTTCATGGTCTTCTGTGCTTCTTGCATCGGCCACAGGAGTGCCATCGCTCCCTGGCACCACAAGAATATCTGCGGTTGTAAACGGAATTTCAGGCCTGTCGATTTCTTTGCACAGCTTTTGCAACTGATTCGCGTTAATTAACTGCTGGGCTAATTTCCGCGCACCCACGGTGGTTGTAATCACCTTAATACTCGCCGGCCATGCATCCCCACGCCGGTGCAATCCATAAAGCGTTTCTGTAATAACTGCCGGTGACATTCCAATGACTGACAAAAGTGTCGTTTTCATATAGATGCTCCCTATCAAATTGCTGTACGAACCCCGTCACACCCATCAATATCCCGCAGCTGGCAAGCTTGGCGGCCAACGGCTACCTCACCCATGAGCTTACCCTGTTTACTATGTTAATCAGATCTGGGGTGGTTGCTATGTCCCGCACAATATATCTCATTGGCTATGACATTAGTGACAACGGCAATCGCACAAAAGCCTTGCGCCTTCTTCGAGCTTGCAGTGCCAGCTATCAAGATTCCGTGTTCGAGATTACGGCTCATCCGGCAGAGCTACTGAGGCTGATCGAATCGCTGAAAAATCTATTAAACCCCGACTGTGATCGATTGCTGTGCATTCAGTTACAAAGTAGCAGCTGCTGCTGGCAACTGGGGGCTGGCGCATTGTCACCCACCGGTGATTTTCTGGTCATTTCTTAAGGGAATTCCATTATGACCCGCATTGTTATTGATCGACATAAAGTGACACTCGAATACTCTACCGACTGCATGATCGTTCGGGTACCAGGAAACCCTCCGAGAACACTGCCGCTCAACCGCATAGATCAGTTGATTTGTATGCACAGCGTCCAGTTGACTACTCAGTTGATCGGCCAACTATATAAACGGGGGATTGATCTTATCGTTATCAATCAACGTTATGAAAAACACAGTTTTTCAATATTTTCTGATCAGCAGAAAATGGTGGAGCGCCGGTGTAAGCAATACGCCTGGCAACTCGAAGAAAATCAACGGCTGCAATTCGCTAAGGCACTATGTCAACATAAGTTTCGCACTATTAGCCGGCTCATCAAACACAGCCAGACGCAAGCCAATACAACACAAGCTATTCAGCAAGCATCCGTTTGTAATTCTGAACAGAGCTTGCGTGGCATTGAAGGTAATCTTCAGCGACAAGTATTCGAATATTGGCGTTCAGTCATCCCCAACCATTATGGCTTTAACCGCCGTGAACGCAGGCCACCCAAAGACCCTGTCAATGCCACTCTTTCCCTGACATACACACTGGTTTATCAGGATGCCGTACGCCAGGCAAAAAAACGGGGTCTTGATCCACACCTCGGTTTTTATCACCGCACAGCTTACGGCCGCCAGTCGCTGGCCTGCGATCTGATGGAGCCAGTGCGCCCCCACGTAGAAGCCTGGGTTGCTAGCCTGTTTATAGACGGCGCACTCACCAAGCGACATTTTTCTGATAGCGAAGGGCGCTGCCTGCTGGGTAAAACAGGCCGTCAAATTTTCTATGCTGATTTGGATTCCCAATCATCAGAATGGCGGCGCAGCCTGGATGCCGCTGCGCTTTGGGTAGTTAAAAGGCTAGACCAGACTACAGAACAAGCAGCATGAACAACCCCAGTTACTGGTATTTGCTTGCATACGATATTCGCTGCAAACGCCGACTGCAACGAACCCATAAATTCCTGCGCACGCAGGCCTATGCGCTTCAAGAGTCTGTTTTTGCGTGGTATGGCAATGCCGGGGAGTTAGACCGACTGCAAACAAAACTCATGATGCTCATTGATCCGCGAAAGGACGACGTTAGAGGTTATCGCCTTCAACACCATGGCACCATTCGGTTGTGGGGAAACAGCCCTTTTATCGATGGCATTTTTGATAATGGCTACCCGCCCTACGTTCATATAAGGGGGGAATTGGCCGTTTAACGCCGAAAACCCAATAGCGACAACGATTGAGAGCAGGCATAATGTGATGTGTAATAGAAATATATGTGGTCATTTTATAGGCAACTTTGTGATCAAAAAACAGTCAGGAAATTGGGCTCTTACTTCTATGATTTTAGAGCTATTTTTTTCTGACCAGGGTCTGAGGGCTACCCCGATATTGAAGGGGATTAAGACCCTGTTCATGCTGTGGTACACAATC